>Ga0081540_1000240_pt1 | contig 57604 bp, 55 predicted proteins | sample TabmetS2T1R1_FD_71024 | JGI IMG/M metagenome (GOLD analysis project Ga0081540, IMG submission 71024) | Tabebuia heterophylla rhizosphere microbial communities from the University of Puerto Rico - S2T1R1 | ecosystem: Host-associated > Plants > Roots > Rhizosphere ...
GCCCACCGACGATGCGCACGCGCTGGTCCCCGACGCACTGGAGGAGGCGCTCGCCGCCGATGTCGCCCGGGGTCATCGCCCCTGCGCCGTCGTCGCCACCGTCGGCAGCACCGGTACCACCGCCATCGATCCGGTGGCCCGCATCGGCGAGCTCGCCCGCGCCCATGGCGCCTGGCTCCACGTCGACGCCGCGATGGCCGGCACCGCGATGGCCTGTCCCGAGCTGCGCTGGATGTGGGAGGGCGTCGAGCAGGCCGACTCGGTGGTGTGGAACCCGCACAAGTGGCTCGGCATCGGCTTCGACTGCACCGCCTACCACGTGCGCGATCCCGACCACCTGGTGCGGGTCATGGCCACCGACCCGAGCTACCTCCGCACCGCCCAGGACGGCGCGGTGAAGAACTACCGCGACTGGGGCATCGCCCTCGGCCGCCGCTTCCGCTCGCTCAAGGTCTGGTTCGTCCTCAGCGCCCTGGGCGTCGAGGGCGTGCGCGCTCAGGTTCGCCGGCACCTCGCGCTCGCGCGCTGGTTCGCCGAACAGGTCGACGCCACGCCAGGCTGGGAGCGCCTCGCCCCGGTCCCCCTGCAGACCGTCTCCTTCCGGCATCGCCCCGCGGGCCTCGAGGGCGCCGCGCTCGACAGGCACAACCTCGCGCTCGCCCGCGCCCTCAACGCCGCCGGACGCGCCTACCTCACCCCGGCGGTGGTGAAGGGCATGCAGCTGCTCCGCGTGTCGGTGGGCGCCACCGCCACCACGTCCGAGGACGTCGCCGCGCTCTGGACCCAGCTCCGTGAGATCGCCGCGGCGTTCCCGACCGCGGGCTGAAGACCGGACGCGCGCGGCCGGCAGGCGCCGCCCACCCACATTGGACAGCGGTCCTCGCCCCGGGGACGATGCGGACGGTTCGTCCAGTGCTCGTCGCCGCCGCGCTCGGTCTCCTCCTCGCCACCCCGCCTCCGCACCCCGGAGCGGACGACGCCCGGCTCGAGGCGATGCTCTCCTCGGCCAGGGGCCGCTCGCTCGACGCGCGCCTGCTGGTGCTCGGCGAGCAGCTCGTCGGGACCCCCTACGCCCACTCGCCCCTGGGAGAGGGGGAGGGCCAGGACCCGGACCCGCGGCTGCGCCTCGACGAGGTGGACTGCCTGACATTCGTGGAGACGGTGATGGCGCTCGCCCTGTCCACCTCGGTGGAGGACGTGGTCCACGTCCTCGACTCCATTCGCTACCGGAGCCGTCCGGACTATGCCGGTCGCAACCATCTCATGGAGGCGGGATGGCTGCCGTCCAACGCCGCCAAGGGGATGGTCCGCGACGTCACCGCGCAGCTGGGAGGTGAGGGCGTCGTCCGGGACGCGAAGGTCATCGGACCCGAGGCGTGGGGCTCCACCACCGCGCGGGCGCTCGCGCTACCGCCCGAGGCTCGCCTCACCGGCCGCTTCCCGCTGTCGGTCCTTCCGGTGGACCAGGTCGCCGCGCGCGCCGCCCGCTGGCCGTCGGGCACGCTGCTGCTGGTGGTGCGCGAGGACGCGCCCTGGCGCATCACCCGGGTGAGCCATCTCGGCTTCGTGGTCCAGCGCAACGGGCGGACTTACCTCCGCCACGCGACGCGCGGCTGGAAGGACGGGGTGGTGGACGAGGAGCTCTCAAATTTCTTACTCCGCCACGCCCGCTACACCTGGAAGATCCAGGGCGTCTCGCTGTGGGAGATCCGCGACCCCCGGCCGGCGGCCGAGGCCGTATCCAGGACGGTGGGGCCCTAGCGGGCGCTAGGGCTTCGCCGCCTCGGACTCCCTCTCCTCGTCCTCGGCGGCACGCTCGGCCTCGGGCGCCTCCTCCGCCAGACGCTTCCGCTCGGCCTCCACCAGCTCGCGGGCTCGCCCCACGTTCTCCTCCAGGACGCTGAGCTCGAACCAGGGCAGCGCCCACCCGCTCCCCAGCGCCTCCACGCCCGACGTGCCCGGATGGTCGGTGCGCAACACCGACATGCCCGCGCCTTTCAGCACCGCCTCCAGCGCATCGGCGGTGAAGGGGTCCTCGGCCTGCGCCACCTGAACGAATCGCTCCAACTCGGGGTTGCCTTCCATGGCCCATGGACCTTAACAGGCACCGAAGCCCCAAGGAGGTTGCTCCGATGCAACTGCTGGTACGAGGCGTTCACATCCAGGTCACCGATGCGCTGCGCGAGTATTGCGAGGTCCACCTGGGTCGCGCGCTGGACCGGCTGCTGGGTCGCGAACCTGCCGTCCAGGTCGAGGTGCACCTGGTCGATACCACCGGCGAGAACAAGGGGGGCATGGACAAGGAGGCCCGCATCACCGTCCACGTCCCGGGCCACCCGGCGCTGCAGATCACCGAGCAGTCCGACGAGATCCACCGCGCGATCGCCGCCGCGTCCGATCGCGTCGAGCGCGCGGCGAAGAAGTACCTCGACCGCCGCCACGACCACTCCGGTCCCTCACTCGCAGATCTCCCCACCGACGGAAGTTGACCCACCCCGGAGGCGGGTCGCGTTCCCTTGATGGGCTGCGCACCGGCGGCCTATAAAGGGCTGTCCCGACTGGCCCCAAAAGGAAGGGGATGTCCCGCATCAAGCTGCTTTTGTTCGCGCTGCCGGCGCTCGCGCTCTGGCTGGCGGACCTCTCCCTCACTGCGTCGTCCCTCAGCGACAAGGCGGTGGACCAGGCCGTGGTCTACGCCCAGCGTGGGGCGGACGCGGTCACGGTCCGCCTCGCCGGGCGCCGGGCCGAGCTTCAGGGCCTCGCGCTGCGCCTGGGGAGCTCGCCGGGAGCGTTCGTCACCGCCGATGCGCTGCGGGCGGGGAAGACCGAGCTCGCCTCCGATCGTCTGAGCAACGTGCGCCGCAATGCCGCCGACGCGGTGTCCTCCGGCCTCCGTCCCGGTCTGGTGCTCGGCATCCGCACCGACAACGGGGCGGTCTTCGTGAAGGGCGGCGACGAGCCCACCACCGGGCTGAAGGGCCTCGAGCCCGACGCCGTCGCGGGGGCGGGCAGCGACGGGCAGACCCGGGATGCGTTCGGGACCCCCTACCTCTTCTTCTCCTTCCCGCTCCTCGGCTCGGACAAGGAAGCACGCGCCGTGGGGATGCTGGTCGTGGGCGGGCCGCTCCTCCCCGAGGGCACCGCCGACCAGGTGGCGCTCGAGACCGGGTTCTCTGCGCTGGGTCTGGTCCAGGGAGGGAAGCTGATCGCCAGCGGCGGGCAGGAGAAGGCCCGCCTCGCCGAGGCGCTCCGCGAGACGCCGGTGGGCAAGCCCGCGGTCGTGGTGCGGGGTCCGGCCGGCTCGCTCGGCCCCCTCCGCCTCCCCCTCTTCGCCAGCGGCCCGGACCCGGCGCTGCGGGTCGCGCTCCGGCGCAGCGTCCCGGGACAGCCGCTGGAGGTGCTGGCGCTGGTCAGCACCGAGCCGGCGATGTCCGCCCTCGCCGACACCCAGCGCTTCAGCTTCGGGGCGATGGCCTTCCTGCTGGTGGGGCTCGCCGCGCTGTGGCTGTGGATGGGCCAGGACGCTCCCGCGCTGCGCGCCCACCCGCAGGAGGACACCGAGCCCGGCACCCGGCGCCGGCGGGGGCTGTTCGGCCTGTCCACCTCGCCGCCCCCCGTGTTCCGCGCCCCGGACACCAACACCCGGAGCCCCGAGCGCGCCACTCCCGCGCCGCGCTCGCGGACGGCCATCGAGCTCGATGAGACGCCGTCCCGCGCCGAGCCTCCGCCTCCGCCGCCGGAGGCCACGTCGCACGCGGAGCCCACCCACAAGGAGTCGCTCGCCGATCTGGACGGCCTTCCTCCCCCACGGGCGTCCCGCGAGCCTCCCCGGGACGACCTCGCCGCGCTGCTGGACTCGATGCCGCCGCCACCCCAGCCGGTGCGGCCTCCCTCACAGCGGGTCTCGCCGTCCCCGGCCACGCCCCCGCGCCCGGTGGCCCCGAAGCCTGCTCCTCCGCCCGAGCCCGCTCCGCTCGACTACGACCACCAGCCCACGACGGCGTACCCCATCCCCAACCTGCCGGACTTCAACCTCCCGCCGGCGTCGTCGCTCGGCCCCGCGGCCAATGCGATTCCCGAGGCAACCCGGGTCGCGGACCCCTCGCCGGACCTGCTCGCCTCGGCGCGCGTATCGGGCCCCCGGCCGCAGCCGCTGCCGAAGCCGGTGGCGCCGGACGAGGTGCATTTCCAGGACGTGTTCCACGAGTTCCTGGCCGTGCGCGAGCGCTGCGGCGAGGGTGGCGACGCCCTCACCTTCGAGAAGTTCGCCGGGAAGCTGCGGAAGAATCGCGACCAGCTGGTGCAGAAGTACGGGTGCCGCACCGTGCGCTTCCAGGTCTACGTGAAGGACGGCCGCGCGGCGCTGAAGGCCACCCCGGTCCGCGATTGAGGGTCAGCCCGCCGCCGGCTCGCGCGGGATGCGCAGCCGGAGCAGCGCCCCGCCGCCGGGCGCCGTGTCCACCTCCAGCGTTCCCCCGTGCCCCTGCGCGATCCGCGCGCCGAGGGCGAGCCCCAGGCCGGTCCCGCCGGACTTGGTGGTGACGCCCGGCTCCAGCACCCGGGAGCCGAGCTCGGCGGGAATGCCCGGGCCGGTGTCCTCGACCTCCAGCACCGCGCGGTCGCCCTGGGCCTTCGTCCGCACGGTCACCTGACCCCCGGAGGGCATGGCCTCCTCGGCGTTCCGGACGAGGTTGTGGAGCAGCTGCGCCAGCTGATCGCGGTCGGCCCGGACCGGGAGCGAGGGCCCCGGCTCCCAGCGCAGGCTGACCCCCGGGCGCGCACCGGCCACGCCCAGCGACTGCTCGGCCCAGGCGGTCAGGTCCAGCGGCTCGAGCTGCGCCGCGGGGAGCCGGGCGAAGCGAGCGAAGGCGTCGATGGTGCGGCGGAGGCGCTCCACCTCCTCGAGCATCGCCGGCGCGCTCTCGACGAAGAGCGCCTCGAAGCGCGGGTCGCGTGCCTTCCGCGCCGCGAGCAGAGTCTCCAGCGACATCTGCAGCGGGGTGAGGGGATTGCGAAGCTCGTGGGCGAGGCTCCGGGCCACGCCCTCCCAGGCCGCGGCCTGCTCCGCGGTCCGGAGCGCGCGGGTCGCGTGCCCCAGGTCCTCGGTCATCCGGTTGAAGGCGTCCACCAGCACCCGCACCTCGCCGCTGCCCGCTGCGGGCACTCGGGTGTCCAGCGCACCGCCGGCGACCGAGCGAACGCCCTCGGTGAGCGCCTCCACCGGGCGGGTGATGCCGCGGGCGAAGAGGAATCCAGCCACCAGCGCCAGGAGCAGCCCCAGGGCGCCTGCAGTGAGCAGCGCGCGGAGGAGGGTGGCCCGGGTCTCGTCCACGACCGCGCTCCCGACGGACAGCGTCAGCTCCGCGGGCCCGAGCGGCAGCGCGCGGCGGACGTTCCGCCCCTCGGCGGTGCCGGCTGCCGCGGGCGCAAGACCCGGGCCCTGCAACTCGACCCGCGCGCCGGTGAGCCCCGCCAGGCGTGAGACCCACGCGTCGTCGAGCACCTGCCCGCCGACCAGCGTGGCCGCGCCGTGGGCCGCCTCCACCGGCCGGGCCGCCACCAGAGCCGGGCGAAGCTGGACCCCGTCCGCATTCTGCACCTCCACCGGGACCACCGCCGGTGGGTCGCCGGGGCGGACGGCGGACAGCCCGGGCTCGACGTCACCCACGCGTGCCGGAAGGAATGCGCTGGAGCGGCTCACACCCGAGGCGTCGCGGAGGGTGAGGACCGTGAGCGGACGGCCCTCGGCCACCCCGCGCATGGCGTCCGCGGCGGGCGGGATGCCCGACTCGAGCTGGAGGGCGACGGACTCGGTGAGGGGATCCGCGGCGCACGCGCTGACCGACTGGTCCACGTCGGAGCGAAGCCGATCCAGCTCGGCGGAGGCGAGTCTCGCCGCCGAATCGGCGCGGGCCGCCAGCTCGCGGGAGAAGGTCACCTCGATGCGCCGCTTGGCGAAGGGGACCGTCACCGCCAGCGGCAGGAGCGCGAGCAGCGCGAACGCGAGCAGCAGGAGCGTGCGGAGTCGCATCCCTCGGGTCCCGGCTATCAGGGCCACCACGCATCATCCAGCATCCACAGCCCGAAGCCGTCCCGCCGCACGTCCACCAGCGCCGGGTCCAGCCGGCCACGCAGCCCTTCGACGTACAGGGGGAGGACCGGAACCGTCCCCGCGAGCTGGAGCGCCCGCTCGCGCGTCCGGGCGGCACGCTCGGCCGGTTCGGCGACCGCTCCCAGGGTGGCGAGCTCGCGGCGGCTCCCGGCCGGATCACCGGCCAGCTCCAGCACCACCGCCAGCGCGCCCGCGGGAAGCGGCGGAAGGAGCACCGATCGGAGCGCGAGGTCCCCCTGACCCGCGCGCCAGTCACGGTCCAGGGCCTCCGGCGAGCGAGGGGCGAGCGTCAGCTGGACGCCGGCGTCGCGGAGGAGGATCTGCAGCCGCTGCGCCACCGCGCGCTGGCCGGGCCGGTCCGCCGTGTAGAGGAGGAGCGCGGTGCCGGAGCCCCGTCCCGGGCTGGAACCGGTTGCTGCACGGTCCAGGCCGCCGAGCGCAGGCGGAAGGAGGCCCGGCATGGCGGAGGCCGGACCGCCGACGAAGCTCCGCACCAGCGCCGCGCGGTCGAGTCGTGGCTCCACCAGCGCGACCAGGGGCCGTGTCGCCGGGCGGGACACGAGATAGGTGGCGAGGAGCGCGGGAGCGGCCGGGTCGCCGCCGTCGCCGAGAAGGACCTGTGCCGCTCGAGCTTCCAGCGCGCGCTGGGCGGCGCGGCGAGACAGCGCGCTGACCACGAAGCCGTCCGGATGCGGTCGCCCCTCGGGGAAACCGGGCACGGCGCGGCCCCGCTCGGCGCCGTCCGCGGCGTACGCCCCGACCCCCTCGCCCGGGCCGTCCCCGGCGAGTGGCGCGAGCGCCGGGTGGCAGAGGCTCGCCTCGAGATCCGGCCAGGGATGAGCGAGGGGAAGCTGGAGCGACGTGCCCTTGGCCCGCGACACTTGCTCGAGCACCGCGGCCACGTCGCGCACCGGCGCCAGCGCGGCGCGGGCGGCCGGGCTTCGCTCCAGCGCGCGGGCCCAGGCCCTGGCGAGCTCGGCAGCGCCGAGCGGCGTGCCGGACGGAAACCGCGCGCTCGCCCGGGGGACGATGGAGACGCCATCCGCCGTGCGCTGGAAGCTCGCGAGCACCGGCTGCACCCGGCCACCCGCCTCGAGATGGCAGAGCGGCGAGGCGACGAGGCTCCGCAGAACCGCTCCCTCGGGAGTCTCCCCCCAGCGGTCGGCCCGGACTTCCGGGAGCACGGCGAGGCGCAGAGTGCCGCCGTCCCGGGCGCGGGCGGCTGCAGTAGCGGCGGCAGGAGATACGACGGCGAGCAGGACGAGAAGGCGTCGGGCATTCACGGCCGCCTCCAGACGATCCTGAGGTCGGACCCCCCATCCGGCGTCCAGACGCCCAGAACCAGCACGACGCGTCCGTTCATCACCGCTCGGCAGATCTGGAGAATCCGTCCGGGAACGGGCAGGTCGCCCAGCGAGGACCGCTCTCCCACGACACGAAGCCGGTCCTCGGAGGGGTTCGCGGCATCGCTGCTGGCGGCGAGGAACATCTCGTCAGCCCAGTCGACGAGCGCTCCGCCCGCCCCGGCGTCCGGGACCTGGCGCGCTTCGGATTCTCCCGCGGGCAACCACGTCGCCGTCCCATCAGGGAACAGCAACGCCTTGTGGCCTCGTCGAACGTCACCACCCCAGACGGGTCGACTCGCAGGAAGCCCTTCCGGCTGAATGCGGGCGGCGCCGGGGACGAACCGTGCAGGCAGCGCATCGCCGGCGCACCCGAGCGTCGGACGCGGAGGGACACCGGTGCTGGTCAACGCGCTCCCGGTAAATCGGAGCGTGAGTCCGGCTGCGAGGCTCGCCGGAACGACCTCGATATGGCCTTCGCGGATGCAAATCGTCCCGAACGACTCACGCACGGGGATGGGAGCCAGGGGGAGGCCAGCCAGAGGAAAGCGTGCGAGGACACGCCCGGATTCGTCGATGAGCTGCACCTCGGACTCGAGAAGCACCGCGACCTCTCCATGGCCATCGCCGTCGATGTCTCCCGCAGCCACCGCCGCCGTTCGTTCGCCGAAATGGACGAGCGGGGTGGGGTGGAGCACGAGCCCGACCGGCCCCTGGCCCGCAGCCCAGAGCACTCGTGCGCCAGCGTCTGGCGGGACGGATGCGGCGAGCGCCAGGGCGGGCCCATCGTTCAGCGGGGTCCGACCGGACCAGAAGTTGCGTCGAACGGTCCTGAGCTCGCCTGCGGCCGTGAGGTCCGCATCGAGCCTCACCACCACTTGCACGAGCGTTGCGCCCCCCTGGGCCTGAGCGCGCGACGCCGGCTCCTCCTCGCCCGAGAGGACGAACGAGGGAAGCCCTCCGGCGCTCAGACGTGAGGCCAGGACGGCCGCGGCGGCGTTTGCAAGCGCGGGCGAAGCGGACTGGACCGCAATCGCGGCCGGTCCCTCGGGCCGCGCCGCGAGGATGCGGTCGGAGAGCCTCGCGACGAGCAACTCGAGCGCCTTGCTTCCGACCTCCACCTGCTCCCCCCCCGGGGCAACCGCCCGGGCACCGGGCGCGGCGAGGAGGAGCGCGGCGACGAGCGCCGGGCCAGGGCTCACAGGCGGTCCCGGCCGGGCTCCTCCATCAGGAAGCGGTCCGGGCTGGCTTCTCCCGGCTTGGGCGCCTCGGCCGTGGGCGCCGTGCCGTCGAGGAAGTTCTCGGCTCGCCCCGGCACGTGCGCGCCGGCGAGGAGGCCCGAGCTCGGATCCACCCGGACGCTCTGCACGCCGGGGGGCATCTCGAAGTCTCGCGCCGGCTTGCCGTCCAGTGCCGCGCGCATGAAGCCCAGCCAGATGGGCAGCGCGGCCTTCCCGCCGGTCTCGCCGCTGCCGAGGCTGGAGTGGTCGTCGAACCCCACCCACGCCGTCGCCACCAGGTCCGGCGTGTAGCCGCTGAACCACGCGTCCCGGTACTCGTTCGCGGTACCGGTCTTCCCGGCCGCGGGACGTCCCAGCTCGCGCACCGCCACCGCCGTTCCTTCCTCCACCACGCTGCGCATGAGCGAGGTGGCGACGTACGCCACCGGCGGGGGGATGGTCTCCTCCGGCGCCGCCTGGTGCTCCTCGAGCGTCGTGCCATGCACGTCGGTCACCCGGACGAGCAGGATGGGGTCCGAGTACTTCCCCAGCATCGCGAAGGTCGTGTAGGCGTTCGCCAGCTCCAGCTCGGTCACCTCACCCGTGCCCAGCGCGAGGGTGAGGTTGTCCGGCATCTCGGAGCGGATGCCGGCCCGGCGCGCGAAGTCGATGGCGACCTGAGGGGTGATGGCCTCGATCAGCCGGATGGAGACGGTGTTCTTGGACTTGGTGAGCGCCTGGCGCAGCGTCATCGGCCCCTCGAAGCCGCTCTTCTCGTAGTTGTGCGGCTTCCACACCTTCCCGGTCCACGGGTCGCGCACCGCCTCGGGGGCGTCGTTCAGCACCGACACCGGCGTGAACTTCTGGCTCTGCAGCGCCGCGGCGTAGATGAACGGCTTGAAGGCGGAGCCCGGCTGGCGGTGCGCCTGGGTCGCGCGGTTGAAGGACGAGCGGGCGAAGTCGTAGCCGCCGGTGAGGGCCAGCACCCGTCGGGTCGCCGGGTCGATGACCGTCAGTGCGCCCTGCACCTCGGGCACCTGGTCCAGCGTCACCTCCAGCGGCTTGCCGGCTGCGGGCACCGAGAGGATCCGCGCCCGCACCAGCTGGCCCGGCTTCAGGACGTCCGAGAGCTTCGCCGGCGCCTGGGTCCACTTGCCCACCCCGCGCGGCCGCGCCCACGCGACGGTGGAGAAGGCGAGGGTGCCCTGGCGCCCGATGAAGTCGAGCGTGGCGAGCTTCTTCGCGTCGTCCACCTGGGTGACGTAGCCCCCGAGGCGGAGGCTTTCTCTTACCGGGAGGAGCGGTACGGCGCGGACCAGGACCTCGTCGGAGCTGGGCGCGGCCTCTCCCTCCGCGCTGGTCTCCGGCCGCTCCTCCGTGCCCTCGTCCTCGGCCGCCGCCGGCTTCGGCTGCGCGAGCCGGGAGAGGTCGGCGAGGAGCGTCCCCTCCTGGCTCCGGCGCCCGGTGTCGGCGAGGCGCTTCTCCAGCAGCGCACGCAGCTGTCCGAAGCGCTTGCCGTCGAGCTCGCCCAGAGCTCCCTGGAAGCCCATCCGTCGGTCGAGCGTCTCCAGCCCTTCCCGGAGCGCGGCGTCGGCGAGCGCCTGGAGCTTCGGGTCCATGGCGATCTCCACCCGCATCCCGCTGGTGAGCACCACCGCGTCGCCGTACCGGGCAACGAGCATCCGGCGGATCTCCTCGACGTAGTACGGCCCAACCGGGGGCGGAGGCCGCGGCCCGAGCACCACCGAGGTCTTGAGGCCGGCGTCGTGCTCCCGGGCGGGCAGCAGCCCGTGCTTCAGCATCTGGTCCAGCACGTAGGTCTGCCGCGCCTTCGCCCGGGTCATGCTGGTGACCGGGTTGATCCGCTCCGGCTGCTGGACGACTCCCGCGAGCATCGCCGCCTCCGCGACGCTCAGCGCCGAGGCGTGCTTGCCGAAGTAGTAGAGCGCCGCCTCCTCCACGCCGTAGCGGTTGTGACCGAAGTAGATCTGGTTCAGGTACAGGTTGAGGATCTGGTCCTTGGTGAGCGCCCGCTCCATCCGCGGGGTGAGGATCCACTCGCGGATCTTCCTGCTCAGCTTCCGTTCCTGGGAGAGCAGGAGGTTCCGGCAGGCCTGCTGGGTGATGGTCGAGGCGCCGGTGAGGTGCCCGCCCGGAAGCAGCGCCTTGATGCCCGCACGGACCATCCCCACGTAGTCCAGGCCCTCGTGGCGGTAGAAGTCGGCGTCCTCGGCGGCGAGGAAGGCGTTGCGCACGTGCGCGGGAAGCGCGGTCGCGTCGACCAGGGTGCGCCGCTCGAGGAAGTACTCGGCGCAGACCTTGCCGTCGGCGCAGGTGACCTTGGTGACCTGCGGTGGCCGGTAGTCGCGCAGCGCTTCCACCGAGGGCAGCCCCCGGCTGAACCAGAGGAAGACTCCGACCACCGCCCCGACACCCGCGAGCACGAGCGCGCCGAGGACGAGGAGGAGACGGCGGAGGAGCGAGGAGCGAGGAGCGCGGCGAGGCATCGAGGAGGCGAGGCGGACGAGAGCGTAACACCGGAACGGCCCGGTCCGGCGCTCCCGGCAGGGAGAGCGTCGGACCCCGGTGTCAGGGCGGAGGAAAGGGTTTACTGCTCGCCGTCGTCCGTCTCGGGGACGTGCGTGTCCTCGACCCCCGCATCGGCCGAGCCGCGGAGCATGGCGGTGCGCTCGCCGTTCACCCGGGCCTTCACGTACTTCGGGGCGAGCAGCGCCGAGCGTGCATACGCCTCCCGGGCGCCGTCGAGGTCACCCGTTCGCTCGCGGGCCACGCCGAGGTTGTTGTGGACCACCGCGCCCTCGGGGAGCAGCTCGGCGGCGCGCTCCAGCACCTCCAGCGCCTCGGGGTTGCGGCTGGCCCGGAGATAGGCGAAGCCGAGGTTGTTGAGCACCCATCCGTGCGAGGGCTCGAGGGTGCGGGCCTGCTCGAGGCTCCGGATCGCACCGGCGAGGTTCTCCGAGCCGAGCTGCGCCCGGCCGAGCGCCTGCCAGGCCTCGACGTTCCCCTCGTCGCGCTCGACCGCGGTGCGCGCCAGGGCCTCGGCGGCCTCGTGGTTCCCCGCGGCCAGGCGCATCCGCGCCGCCTGGATCATCGGCACCGCGTCCTCCGGGTCGATGCGGCCCAGCCGCTCGTAGGCCTCGGCGGCCAGGGTCCTCTGTCCGGAGGCCCGAGCCAGCCGGGCGATCAGGCCGAGCGCGTCCTCGTTGTCGCCGTCGTCGGCCAGGGCCCGGCGCGCCTCGACCAGCGCACCGGCGGTGTCGCCGTCGTCCTGCAGCTTCTCGGCGCGGGCGAGGTGGTCGACGCCCGGAGGACCGGAGCGGGGCAGCGCCAGCGTGTCGACGGGGGCGCCGGTGGGCTTCGGTGCCTGGACGACGGTCGGTGCCGGAGCCGGCGTCGCGGCGGGAACCGGCAGGTGCACCTCCGAGACGGGCGGCGACGGCGGGGGGGGCTTCTGACAGCCCGCCACCAGCGCGGCAGCGAGCGGGACGGCAAGCAAACGCTTCGACATCGACGGACTCCTCATGCAGGACCGGGGTGGTCCCTCGGGAGGTGGCGCAGTGCGCCCGCCGTGCCATGCGCAACTCCCCGGAAGCAGGTCGCGGGGCGTGGTCAGCCGGCCGCGTGCGACGTGTCCGGAGGACCGTCACGGCGGAGGTGCGGAGGAGCGCAGGCTGTGCGAGGGTGCCGTGCGCCACCGTGCTCGTCGCCAGCTGGAACATCAACTCGGTGCGTGCCCGGACCGACCGGCTCCTCGGCTGGCTCGATGCCCGTCGCCCCGACGTGGTCTGCCTGCAAGAGCTGAAGGGGACCGACGAGCAGTTCCCGTCCGAGCAAGTCCGGGCCCTCGGCTACCACGCGGTGCTGTTCGGTCAGAAGAGCTACAACGGGGTCGGGATCCTCGCCCGCGCCGAGCCGGAGCGCCTCGAGCGCGGCTTCCTCGACGGAGAGGACGACGCCGCCGCCCGGGTGCTGAGCGCCACCGTCGCCGGGGTCCGCGTGACGTCGGTGTACGCGCCCAACGGGCAGGCGGTGGGCTCGCCGGCGTACCAGCAGAAGCTGGAGTGGTACGGACGCTTCCGCCGCTGGCTCGACGTGCGCCACCGTCCGGACCAGCCGCTGGTGGTGTGCGGAGACTTCAACGTCGCTCCCGAGGAGCGCGACGTCTGGGACCCCAAGCTGTGGGAAGGGCAGACGCTCTTCTCGCTTCCCGAGCGGGCGGCCCTGAAGCGAGCGACGGAGTTCGGCCTCGAGGACACCTTCCGGAAGCTCCACGCCGAGCCGGGCCGCTACAGCTGGTGGGACTACCGGATGCTCGGGTTCCAGAAGAACCGCGGCCTGCGGCTGGACCACATCTACGTGACCGCACCGCTGCTGGCGCAGTTGCAGGCGGCTGGCATCGACCGGGAGGCCCGGAAGGGGACCCAGCCCTCGGACCACGCGCCGGTCTGGGCCCGGTTCCGGCTCACCGGAGACCCGGACGTCCCGACCGACCGATTCGAGTGAATACGCGGCTCCGGAGCAACGTCTCAGCCTCCCGGGTGTCCTGTGAGGAGGGTCCCAGGACCTCTGAAAGGGAGCCGCCATGGCTCGTTCGCTCCGCATCGTCGTCGTCGCAGCACTCTTCACCGCGGTCGCGTGCGTCCACGCGCCGACCGAGACCGCCCCTGCTCCCGACTGGGGTATCGCCCGCGCGAGCACGGTGGACACCTTCGAGATCGGCGGGCAGGCGGATCACTGGGGTGTCCGGGTCACCGACGATCAGATTCTCGGCATCCAGCCGGACTTCGCCCTCGCCCGCACCGACGGGGAGATCCGCGGCCGGGCCGTGGGCGTGCCGGTGGTGGTGGGCTTCCACGAGGACGAGGGCGCGGGTGTCTACCGCGGCGCTCCCTTCCAGGTGAAGGTCGAACGCACCCCCGCCGGCTTGCGGGTGAACGGGCTGTTCGGCGGCGCGATCAGCAACTTCGAGCTCTCGACCGACCGGATCAACGGCCGCATCGGGAGCTGCGGGTACGACGTGCGCTGGAACGGGACCGTGTACTCGGGAAGCCGGGGCTGCGGCAGCCGGATCGAGCCCGTCTCCGTGTCGCTGCCGGCGACGATGGCTCGCTGGTCGGACGTGGAAGTGGCCGGCGCCCTCGGGCTCCTCCTGAACGTCGGAGCGCCCATGGGCACCGACCGCCTGGCGGACAACTCTGCCGAGTTCCGCGGTCCGCCGGACGGCTCGCTCGTCCCGTATTACCGGCTCGCCTACTCCCGCGTCGGTGTCGGCGGTGCGCCCTCCGTCCGGTCGCGCATGCTGCCGGGCGCGGCGAGCGCTGCCGCGGCGGCGTCGAGCGTGCCGTCGCAGCGCCCGGCGGCCCCGTCCGGCACCAAGCACTGACCGCCCCGCAGGCTCAGCTCGCCTCCGACGACCCTGCACCGTCGTCGGAGCTCGCCTCGCCGTCCGGCGTCTCCGGCGTCTGCGCACGCGGCCGCCGGATGCCGAGCGCCTTCATCTTCTTGTAGAAGTGCCCCCGCTCCAGGTCGAGCAGCCGCGCGGCCTCGGTGGCGTTGTCGCGGGTGAACGCCAGCGTCCGGAGGATGATCTCCCGCTCGGCGTCGTCGACCAGGTCCCGGAAGGGCTTCTCTCCCACCGGACGGAGCGCCGCCGCGGTCTTCTGCTCCCCGAGCGTGACCGGTGCGCTTCCCTGCGCCCGCGCAGGACGGGGCCTGGGGAGCAGCTCGCGCGCCTCGTCACCGGTCAGCTCCGGCCCCTCGCAGAGGATGGCCAGCCGCTCCACCAGGTTCTTCAGCTCGCGGACGTTCCCCGGGTAGTCGTGCGCGGAGAGCACCACCACCGCCTCCGGGCTGAGGCGGAGCGGCCGCCGTCCGTTGCGCCGGCAGGCCTCGTCGAGGAAGGCGGCGATGAGGTCAGGGAGGTCTTCCCGGTGCTCGCGCAGCGGTGGTGTGCGGATCTGGACGACCGCCAGGCGGTAGTAGAGGTCCTCGCGGAAGCGGCCCTCGGCGACCTCCGCCTCGAGATCGCGGTTGGTCGCGGCCACGACCCGGACGTCCACCTTCAAGGTCTCGGTGCCGCCCACCCGCTCGAACTCCGACTCCTGGAGGACCCGGAGGAGCTTCGCCTGCATGGTGGGTGGCATGTCGCCCACCTCGTCGAGGAACAGCGTGCCGCCGGAGGCCAGCTCGAACTTGCCTCGCCGGAGCGCCATCGCCCCGGTGAAGGCGCCCTTCTCGTGTCCGAAGAGCTCGCTCTCGATGAGCTCGTGCGGCACCGCGGCGCAGTTGACCCGCACGAACGGGCCGGAGGCCCGCCGGCTGTTGCGGTGGAGAGCCCGGGCGACCAGCTCCTTTCCGCTGCCGTTCTCGCCGGTGATCAGGACCCGGCCCTCGCTGGGGGCCGCCCGCTGGACCAGGTGATAGAGCCGCTGCATCGCTGGCCCCTGTCCCACCATCTCGTACCTGCCGCTCTCCTCCCGCAGCGACTCGAGCTCCTCGACGGCGTCCTTCAGCGCGAGCGCGTTCCGCAGCGCCACCAGCAGCCGGTCCCGGCCGATGGGCTTCTCCAGGAAGTCGCGAGCCCCGAGCCGGGTGGCCTTCACCGCGGTCTCGATGGTCCCGTGCCCGGACATCATCAGGACCGGCAGGCCCGGGCGCGCCTGGAGGAGCTGCTCCAGGACGCTGAGCCCATCCATGTCCGGCAGCTGCACGTCGAGGAGCACCGCGTCCACGGGACGGGCGAGCGCCACCTCCAGGCCGAGCTTTCCGGTCCCGGCGAGCTCGGTGTGGTAGCCGGCCAGCTGCAGCGCCTGGCTCAAGGTGAGGAGGATGTTCTTCTCGTCGTCGACGAGGAGGACGCTGTGGGGCATCACCGCACTCCGGGTCGCGGCTCGCATGCCGCAAGATCGTGGCCAACAGGCCGCGCATCCCTCGAATTTCTTTTGACTGCCATCACAGCATGACGGTACAGCGGGCGACAGGGATCGAGCCGCCCACGGCCGGTAGCCCCGCTTGGAGGAGTGCGCATGTCGCGTCGTTTCGGTGTGCTGGCGCTGGGAGTCCTGGGGCTTGCCGTTCTCACCGGATGTCCTCCCACGTATCCGAAGTGCGACTCGGACGAGCAGTGCAAGTCGCACAACGAGGTCTGCGTCAACGGGCAATGCCAGGAGTGCGCCACCGACGCGAACTGCAAGGCCGGGTTCGTGTGCCAGGGCAACAAGTGCACCCCCAAGCCCGAGTGCACCACCGATCAGAACTGCCCGGCGGGCTCGACCTGCGCCAGCGGAAAGTGCACGCCGAAGGCCTGCACCGCCGACGGTGACTGTGGACCGGGCGCCCGGTGCAAGAACAACCAGTGCGTTCCCAACACCTGCGCCGCGGACGCTGACTGCGGCACAGGCGAGACCTGCCAGGCCGGCGTCTGCGCGAAGGCCGCCGCCTCCGACAAGTGCAACTGGACGCCGATCCGCTTCGGCTTCAACGAGAGCACCCTGACCCCCGAGGCCCGGACGCAGCTCAACGACCTGTCCGACTGCATCAAGCAGGGGACGGTCAAGAAGATCGTCCTCGAAGGCAACGCCGACGAGCGCGGCACCGAGGAATACAACCTGCACCTCTCGCAGCGCCGCGCGGCGGCGGTGAAGAAATACCTGGTCGACCTGGGCGTTGCACCCGCCAAGATCGACACCGTGGGCTACGGAGAGAACAGGCCCGCCGTCGACGGCCACGACGAGGCTGCCTGGGCCGCGAACCGGCGGGTGGAGTTCCGGCACTAGATGATGTTCTCACGCACCGCGTTCTCCATCGGGGCGCTCGCCCTGGGAGGGTGTTTCTACTCGTCCGAGGCGGGGAAGAACCTCGAGACGCGGGTGGACAAGCTGGACAAGGATGTCCGCGCCGAGCAGAAGGCGATGGCGGAGAAGGTGGACCAGCAGCTCCCGCGCATCGACCAGAAGATCGCCGAGGTCACCAAGGCGCTCGACTCGCTCGATCAGGCCTCGCGGAGGAGCGGCGCGGACACCAGCGTCCAGCTCCAGAAGGTGATCGAGGACATCGCGGTGCTCCGTGGGCAGGTCGAGGCCTATACCCACAACCTGGACGCCCTTCAGGATCGGGCCGCCTCGGCGGACAAGAAGTCGGCGGCGGACGACGTGCCGCGGCCCACCGACAAGAAGGAGTTCTTCGCCCTGGCCCAGAGCAAGGCCAAGTCGGGGGATCTCCAGAGCGCCCGGGTCCTCTACCAGGACTTCATCCGGAAGTGGCCCAGGGACGACCTGGCCGGCGATGCGCACTTCGCGCTGGCCGAGTCGTATTACGGGCAGGACAACTGCCCCGACGCGCTGCCGGAGTACGGCCAGCTCATCAAGAGCTTCGGCAAGTCGAAGTCGGTGCCGCTGGCCTACGTGCGCAGCGGGGACTGCTTCGCCCGGCTGAAGAACCCCGAGGCCGCCCGGCTCGCGTACGAGCAGGTCGTCAAGGACTACCCGAAGTCGTCCGAGGCCAAGATGGCCCAGAAGGGCCTGGCGGGACTGAAGAAATCGCCCCCGCCCAAGGGGAAGAAGTAGAGACCGCGGGTAGTTGAGAAGCGGCGCAACCGCTGTTAGAGGACCCTGCTTCGCCCGTCAGTCCTCCGGGGACATGAGGTCTTCCGGGGCAAGACGGCCGACACTCTGGAGTCGTACGCACCATGAAGCCCGACCTTCACCCGGTCTACCCGCCCTCGCGCATCACCTGCGCCTGCGGCAACGTCATCGAGACCCGCAGCACCCGTGGCTCGTTCCACGTCGAGATCTGCTCGGCCTGCCATCCCTTCTTCACCGGCAAGTACAAGCTGGTGGACACCGAGGGCCGGGTGGAGCGGTTCCGGAAGAAGTACGAGTCGAAGCCCGCAGCCGCGCCCGCCAAGAAGGCGGCGAAGGCTCCGAAGGCGAAGGCCTAGATCTCTCGCGTCCTCCTCGCGGTGAGCGAGCGTCCCTACATCGGTGGTCAGGCGGTCCTGGAGGGCGTGATGATGCGCTCTCCCGGCAGCCTGGTCGTCGCCGTTCGCCGACCGGACGGGCAGATCGCCGTCCGGGAGGAGGCCTGGGAGACGCTCTGGCCGAGGATGAAGCTCCTCCGCAAGCCGTTCTTCCGCGGCGCGGTGGTCCTCATCGAGTCGGTGTGGAATGGCTTCAGCGCGCTCGCCTTCAGCGCGGAGCAGGCCGAGTCCGAGGATCCGACCTCCGCCGCGCCGGCCACGGACGCCGCTTCAACCACGAGCGAGACCAAGCCCACGTCGGACCTGACACGCGGGCTGATGCTGGGCATCTCCTTCCTGTTCATGGTGGGGCTGTTCATCGCCGCCCCCCATATGGCGACCCTGGGGCTGTTCAAGGTCCTCGGTCGTGATCCGAGCCTGAAGGGGATCCTCTTCCACCTGGTGGACGGGGTGTTCCGGATCGCGATCCTCGTCGGCTGGCTCGCGCTGGTGGCGCGGACGAAGGATGCGCAGCGGCTGTTCCAGTACCACGGGGCAGAACACAAGGCGATCTGGACCTACGAGTCGCGCCTGCCGCTCACCGTGGAGAACGCGCGGGGCTTCACCACGCAGCATCCGCGGTGCGGGACCAGCTTCCTGTTCGTGGTGGTGGGCGTGGCGGTGCTGCTGCACATCCTCGTGCTCCCCTTCGTTCCCACCATCTCCACCGTCGGCGCGCTGCAGACCGCCTTCGTGCTGGTGCTGAAGATCGCGCTGGCCTTCCCGGTCGCGGGCATCGCCTACGAGCTTCAGAAGCGCTCGGCCCGGGCGGATTGCCCGCCCTTCCTGAAGGCGCTGGTGAGTCCCGGCCTGTGGCTGCAGCGAATCACGACGGTGGAGCCCACGGACGAGCAGCTGGAGATCGCACTCCTCGCGCTGGATCGGGCGCTGGCCCGCGAGGAGGGACGCCCGCGCGCCGCGGACGGTGTACAGGTGTACCCGGACTTCGCGGTCGCGGCAGCAGCCTGAGCCGGCCGGAGCGACCCAGTTCGCAGGGCAATGCGGCCGGTGCCACGTCGGGCCGCGGCGCCGTCATCCGGTCCTGACGCTCACCAGCGCCGTCCCACCATCACCATGGAGAACGGGGAGCCAAGCGCGGCGGTGGCGTTGCGCCGAGCTCGCTTCGCGCTCAGCAGGCGCTGTCCGCCAGTCACCGCGGAGGCGGAGTGCCTGAACGCGGTGGTGTCGTTGCGCCGAGCTCGGTCCACACCGTCCGCGCGACCTCGGCGATGATCGCCTGGCAGCGGTCCAGCGGTGCGTCGACGTCGGTGAGCAGGACGGCGATGGCGAGGCGGCGGCCGTTCCCGGTGGCGATGCCGACGTCGTTCAGCACCAGCACCGAGCCGCCGACGCCGCCAATCTGCCCGGTCTTGTGGGCGAGGACGACCTCCGACGGCAGGCCGGCCCGGAGCAGCTCCGCGCCGGTTCGGGTGGCGCGCATCAGCTCGAGGAGCTTCGTGGTGTGCTCCGGATCGAGCAGCCGTCCCGCCTCCAGCGCGGACAGCAGATCGACCATGGCGGACGGAGTTGCCCGATCGCGCGGATCCGTTGCGAATCGCTTCACCGCCTGGAGGCGCTGCTCCTTCGGGGCCTGTTCCATCCGCGCCAGGAGCGCCTCCAGTGACTCCGGCGTCCGGGTCGGCTGAAGGCCCCAGAGGTCCAGGGCGAGCGCTCGCTCGGAGCGGGCGATGCGGATCCCGCCGACTTCGAGACGTCGCAGGATCCGCATCACCTCGGGCGGGCCATCCATCCAGCGGAGGAGCACGTCGGCCGCGGTGTTGTCGCTCTCCGAGACCGCGGCCGCCAGCAACGCCTCGAGGGAGAGGAGGAGTCCGTCCCGCGGAATTCGCTGGGCGAGCGGGCTCCACCCGGGGTTCCGCTCCTCCCAGCGCACCTGAACGGGCATGGCGAGCGGGATGCCCTGCTCCTGCGTGCGCCGAAGCACGGCGACGGCCAGGGGGAGCTTGAAGACCGAGGCCATCGGGGCGGGTTCGTCTCCCCGGATCGATTCCTTCGTACCGCGGTCCAGGTCGAGGACAGCCACCCGCAGGGTTCCGGGAACACGCCGTGCGATGGACTCGAGCGTCTGCTGGAGGGAAGGGGCGGGAGCGGCGAACGCCGGGGCGGCGACCAGCAGGGGCAGGACACGGATCGCGATCCATAGGCCCCGCGAGGTCCGCCACCGGGATGCACATCCACGAGGCGCTTGCTGCGGACCGTTCTTCATCGTGCGCTCCCTCGCCACGAATCAGGTCTGTAGCACTCGATCAGAACTGGCTGCGATCGATCGCTCCTGTAGCGTGCCGCGGGCATGCCGAACGCCGCCCGCGCAACACGTCCCGCCTTCCCGCGTGGTCCCTTCCCCGAGGTCCCCGCGTGGGCCGCTGGACCCGGCTGGGCACTTCACGCGGGTGATTGTCTCGAGCGTCTCACGGCCCTCCCGGAGGCCAGCGTCGACCTCGCCTTCGCCGATCCCCCGTACTTTCTCAGCAACGGCGGGTTCACCTGCCACGCCGGCCGGCGCGCGCCGGTGGGGAAGGGTGCCTGGGACGCCTCGCGCGGCATCGACGAGGACCACCGTTTCACCCGCGCGTGGATCGAGGCCTGTGGTCGGGTCCTCAAGCCCAGCGGCTCGTTGTGGATCTCCGGGACCCAGCACGTGATCTTCTCCGCCGGGTTCGCCCTCCAGTCGCTGGGCTGGCGGCTCCTCAACACCGTCACCTGGTTCAAGCCCAACGCGAGCCCGAACCTCTCCTGCCGCTACTTCACCCACAGCTCGGAGATCCTCATCTGGGCCGCGCCCCGGCGACCGGGGCGGCTGCAGCACCACTTCGACTACCCCCGCATGAAGGCCGAGAACGGCGGAAAGCAGATGCGCGACGTGTGGGCGCTTCCCCGCGCGGGCGAGGAGGAGCTGGACGCCGACGGGCAGGGGCGCATCTGGACCCTCACCAGCCCGCGCTCGGACGAGAAGGCGCTCGGCAAGCATCCGACGCAGAAGCCCGTCGCGTTGCTCCGGCGCATCATCGAGGCGACCGCGCCCGCCGGGGGACTGGTGCTGGATCCCTTCTCGGGGAGCGGGACCACCGGGGTGGCGGCGCTGCGCCTGGGGCGCCGGTTCCTCGGCATCGAGCAGGACCCCACCTGGCTCGCGCTCGCGCGGGCGCGGCTGGAGGCGGAATCCGACGGCGCCGCGCCGCTGGCAGGAGACTCGTTCGGTCCGCGCCGGAGCCGGGCACGGGGGTGATCGACGGATGGAGCTGACTGCGCTCGAGCGTGCCGTCCTGGACAAGCTCTTCGAGGGGGACCACCCGAGCTTCCCCGCGCTCCGCGCGCAGCTGGACCGGGTCCGGGTACTGGAGAGGACGTTCACCCCGGTCGGGTTCTTCTCCGACCTGATGGTCCCTGACGACGTGGCGGCGGCAACGCTGGCGAAGGACGCCGTGTGGTTCGGCGACGTGCTCGCCGACTTCGAGGGTCTGGCGCACGGGGCGAGCTTCGTCGTCCGCATCGCCGAGGGCCGGCTGGAGATGCTCGAAGGCTCGACGGTGGACGAACCCTGGCCGTCGGAGGGCACGCCCTTCCGACTTCGCCACGAGTCCGAGCCACGGAAGCTCGACGCGCTCGGCTGAGCCTCATCGCTGGCGCGCCCCTGCGCGCTTCGGCAGGCGTCCCCCTGGTGCGGGGGGCTGAGCCTCATCGCTGGCGCGCCCCTGCGCGCTTCGGCAGGCGTCCCCCTGGTGCGGGGGGCTGAGCCTCATCGCTGGTTCAGGCGCCCTTCCTGAGCAGCGCCTCCACTCCCGCGGCGGCGATGACGTGGTACCGCGCACGGTACCGGCGGGCGCAGGCCTCGGCCAGGCTCCGCGTCCCGGGCCCTGCGATGAGCGCGGCGTAGAGCGGCTTGAGGTACTTCATCCGGCCCACCTCGCCGAGCAGCTCCTCGGCCCGCTGCACCGCCGGCGCGTGCCCGCTGCGGATCGCCACCGTGAGCCAGGCGACGAGCACCTCGGGGTTCGCGGCCCGGGTGAGGTGGAAGCGCTCGTCGAGCGTGGTCATCAGCTCGAGCGGAGACGGCCGCGGCAGATGGTTCAGGTACACCTGCCACTCCCACGGGGACCAGTCCTTCGCCGCCGCCGGAGGAGGCTGCGCCCCGATCGCCTCCACCCGCTCGAGGCGGCTGCTCCGGGCCACCGGCGCTCCGGCAGGCACACCTTCCCCGTCGATCCACCGGGGCGCGTTCACCGTCTCCAGCGCGCCAGGGAGCTCGGTCCGGACCAGCTCCAGCAGCTCCTCGGTGGTGACCGACTGGAAGCGGAACGCATCCATGTAGCGGCGGAGGAACCGGTCGAAGGCCGGACGACCCACCGCGTCCTCCAGCGCCCGGAGGAAGAGGAACCCCTTCTCGTACGGGACCTGGCTGAAGGCGTCGTCCGGGTCCACCCCCTGGAGTCGTGTCCGGAGGCGCGTCAGCTGGGGGCGGTCGCGGAAGTTCGCCACCGCCTCGTCGAGCGCCTGCCGGCCCACGGCCGCGTGCAATGCCACCAGCTCCGGGCCCTCGAGCACCTCGAGGATGCGCCGCTCGGCGAAGACGGTGAAGCCCTCGTTGAGCCAGAAGTCCTCGGCGCTGGCGTTCGAGACGAGGTTCCCGGTCCAGCTGTGCGACAGCTCGTGCGCGACCACGCTCACCAGCGATCGGTCGCCGGTGAGGAGGGTGGGAGTCAGGAACGTGAGGCGCGGGTTCTCCATCCCGCCGTAGGGGAACGAGGGCGGGAGCACCAGGAGGTCGAAACGTCCCCAGGAGTAGGGCCCGAAGAGGGCTTCGGCCGAGGTGAGCATCCGGTCCACGGCCACGAACTCATGCTCCGCCCGAGCGACGACCGAGGGTTCCGCCCACACCCGGCTTCGCGGGCCCAGCTCGCGCGAGTCGAGATCGCCCACCGCGAAGGCGAGGAGGTAGGGCGGGATGGGCTCATCCATCCGGTACCGCTCGACCGCACGGTCCCCGCGCACCTCGCGGTCCACCGCGGAGGCCGCCATCAGCGCCCGGAGGGCGGCCGGGACGGTGAGCGTCGCGTCGTAGGTGATGCGCAGGCGCGGCGTGTCCTGGAGGGGCACCACCGAGCGGGCGTGGATCGCCTGGCACTGGCTGTAGAGGAACGGGGCCTCCCGCCCCGCCGTCTGCTCCGGCTCGAGCCACTGCAGGGCCGAGGCGTGCTCGCCGGTGCGGTAGCGGATGACGCAGGTGTCGCCGTCCGGTGGGAGCTCGACCCGGAGCCGCTCGCCGAGGATCGGCTCGGTCTGACCGAGCTCGAACTGCAGCGGCTTCCCATCCACCGTGGTCACCGACTCGACGGCAAGACCGCGGCTGTCGAGGTCCACCGGCGAGCCGCCCCGATCGAAGCGCAGGGTGGCCGTGCCGCGGAGCGTCTTCGCGGCAAAGTCCACCTCGACGTTCCACGAGAGGTGCTGCTGATGCGGTTGCTCGAGGTCGGTGTGGCTGTGCGGGTCCAGTCGGGCCATCGTCGGTGGGCTCCCTCTCACTCGCGGGCGTCTTCGCGCACCGGGATGCCGGCGAGGGCCAGCACCCGGAGCGCGTTGGTGCTCTGCACCACTCCCTCTCGGAGGGTGTAGTCGAACCGCATCCGGCCGTCCTCCAGGACGTCCTGGAAATGGACCGGGACCAGCGTGCTCCCGGGAGCCCGTGCCAGCTCGGCCAGCGAGAGATCGTGGGTGGTCACCGCGCCGATGCATCCGGTCTGCACCAGCAGATGAAGCACCTCCTCGGAGGCCAGGCGCCGCTCGCGGGTGTTCGTCCCGAGCAGCATCTCGTCCACCAGGACCAGCGCGCCCCGGGGGTGCCCCGCGGCGCCCTCCAGCACCTGCTTCAGCCGTCTCACCTCGGCGTAGAAGAAAGACACGCCCTGCTCCAGCGAGTCCTGGACCCGCATGCTGGTCCAGGTGTGCAGGGCGGAGAGCGAGAGGCGGCGCGCGGCGACCGGGGCCCCGGCAAGCGCGAGCACCGCGTTCAGGCCGATGGCTCGCAGCAGGGTGGACTTTCCGGACATGTTCGAGCCGGTCACCAGGAGCAGATGGCCCGCCCCTTCGAGCGCGACGTCGTTCGCCACCGCGTCGTCGAGGAGCGGATGGGCGAGCCGGTCGGACGCGAAGTATGGGCCCTCCTCCCGAACCACGGGCATCGTCAGATCCGGCCGGTCGTGCAGGTATCCGCCGAGGCAGGACAGCGCCTCGACATCGGCCAGCCGGTCGAGCCATCCCGCCACCTCGTGCCCGTTCCTCCGGCGCCAGTCGTCCAGGCGGAAGAACACGTGCAGGTCCCACAGCGTGAGGACGTTCACCACCACGTGCAGCTGGTTCTTGCGCTGCTCGGCCAGAGACGCGAGCCGGGCCAGCTGGCGCATGGCGGTGCTGGGGGCGATGCTGCGCTCGGTGCCCCGGGCGAGGGCGAGCAGCTCGGGTGAGGTGAACGGCTCCTCCTCCAGACGCGTGAGGGCTCGGGCGAGGCGGTCCGCCCCGCGCTGACCGAGCTCGAGCCCGTCGAAGCTCCGGGCGATGCCACGGCGGGCGACGAGCAGCATCGCGGCGGGGAGGAGCAGGAAGAGCCAGGGCGCCTCCCCGGGCAGCCGGTCCATCGCCGCGCCGGCCACGATGAGCGCCCAGAGCAGCGGCACCACCGGGGCAAGTGGCCGCATCCACCGCACCTCGTCCATGGAGGGCGGTGATTCGGCCCAGGCGATGAAGGCCCGTGGCGAGACCCGGGCGTTGCTGCCCAGACGACCCTCCACCGCGAGATCCCGGCGGAACTGCGGGCGCGCGGCGAGCTCCTTCACCTGCCGCTGCCGGTGGTGGACCTCGTCAGGGGTGGCGGGTGTCGAGAGCCAGTCCGCGAGCCGCTGCTCCCCGTGGGCGGTCGCGGCCTCGTCGAGCAGCTGGAACAGCGAGCCGTGGCCGAACACGTCGAGGTCGAGGGCGTAGGGATGATCCGCGAGCTGCTCGAGCGGGGGTCCTCCTGGCGGGTGCGCATGCCAGGCGCCCGTCAGCCGATCCTCGCCGCGCTGGTGATAGGCCGCCTCCGCACGCGCGCGGGCCTCGGACTGGAGCAGCCGTCCATGCCAGAGGGCGAGCGCGGCATAGGCGAGGGCCGCGGCGATGGCCGGGAGGTACCCCCAGGTCGGCAGGCGGTGGAAGATGGTGAGGAGGAGGAACGCCGCGGAGGCGAGGAAGGCCACCACCCGGGCGTTCGCGACGCCCGCCATTCGGCGGTCGAGCGCGTCGGCCACGGTCTTCGCCCGGGCGCCCTCGTTGCGGTGACGCTGGGCTGCCTCGGCCCTGGTCTCGGGAAAGGTCGGCACGGGGCGAGGGAGACTGCCACCGTGGGAGGGCTGGCGGCGAGCCCTCTCGCACCCGTGCCTGTCTGCGCTCTTCTCGGACGACTACTTCTCGGCAGCCGCGATCTTCCGGAGCGCCTTCTGGTCACGGACGCAGAGGATGCGGCCCACGTTCCCGAGCATCCCGTCACGCTTCATCTCGTTGATGAGCGTGGAGACGAAGGAGCGCGAGGCGCCGACCAGGTCCGCGAGGTCCTGCTGGGTGATGCCGCGGAGGTCGGTCTCGCCGCCATGCGGGCAGCGCTCCCCGTGGGCCTCGGCCAGGGTGAGCAGGGTATCGGCCAGGCGCGCCGGGACCTCCTTGAAGGTCAGCCCGAGCACGCGCTTGCGGAGGGAGCGGACCCGCTCGGCGTAGGCGCGCACCACGTCCACCGCCAGGGTGGGACGGGCCTCGAGCTGGGCACGGAAGTCACGTCCCTCGATGCTCCACACCTCGGCCTCTCCGGCCGACACCGCGAGCTCCTCGATGGGCGTGCCCTCCGGACGGAAGAGCTCGCCGAAGAGGTCGCCGGGGCGAAGGATCGAGACCACCGAGCGCTGGCTGTTCCGGCCAAGGCGCATCAGACGAACGCGACCGGTCTTGAGCAGGTACACCCGGTCGCTCGCGTCTCCGGGCCGGTAGATGACGGCGTTGTGGGGGAAGGTCTCGACCTTGAAGTAGCCCTTGAAGTCGATCGACTCCTGCGGAGCGGTGACCTTGTTCGGGGTGACCAGCATTCCGGAGGAGGTCGTCTGCAGCGGAGGAACGACGTTCGAACCGATCGGCCCCAGAGGGCGGTTGTAGCCGTGCATAGAAAGGGTCCTCGCGGGGGTGTGGCCAACACGCGTTCCAAGACGCGTGCCGTGCTCCGAGGTCGGTATGACGGCGCGCAAAACATCAGAACTTCGACACCTTCCAGGGCGGGAGGACAGGTCTGCGGGAAAACAACCGCCGGCCGATTGAACGTTTCGTTTGAACGTTCTGTGGTGGACTGAACGAAACGTTCAATTCGGGGGGCTTATCGTCCTCAAACCGACAGCTTTGCTCAGCTGACACTCTTCAGCGGAGGCTTGACGGAACGTGCAGTCCCGTATTTCGCGAGCTTGCGCTCGAGCGTGGGACGGCTGATTCCGAGCATCTGGCAGGCCCGTCCTTTGTGCCCTCGGGTCAGCACCAGCGCCCGCTCGATGAGCTGCCGCTCGGCCTCTTCCAGGGTGGGCAGCGGGCCGTCCACTGCGAGCCAGGTCAGACCTTCACCCTGCTCGCCCGGGGCGGGGGCCTCGTCTCTGGGCAAGCTCTCGGCGAGGAGCACTTCCCCGGGCGAGAGCACGACCGCCCGGGTCAGCACGTTCTCCAGCTCCCGCACGTTCCCTCTCCAGGGGAGCCGGACCAGCGCCTCCATCACTTCCTCGGGGACCCGGGTCACCCGCTTGTGGACGCGGCTGTTGATTCGCTCGAGGAGCCCCTTCACCAGCAGCGGGATGTCCTCGCGGCGATCCCGGAGTGGCGGGACCTGGAGGGCGATGACCTTGAGGCGTTGGTAGAGGTCCTCGCGGAAGCGGCCAGCCTTCACCTCCTCGGCCAGGTCGCGGTGGGTCGCGGCGATGACCCTGGCCTGGAGCGTGATGCGCTTGGTCCCGCCCACGCGCTCGAACTCGCGCTCCTGGAGGACACGGAGCAGCTTGGCCTGCAGCTGCGGCGAGAGGTCGCCGATCTCGTCGAGGAAGACGGTCCCGTCGTCGGCCACCTCGAACTTGCCGGGCTTGCTGGTGGCGGCTCCGGTGAACGCGCCGCGCTCGTGGCCGAACAGCTCGGACTCGAGGAGCGTCTCGACGATGGCCGAGCAGTTGATGCCCACGAAGGGGCGCTGGTCGTCGAACGAGTAGTTGTGGATCACCCGTGCCACGAGCTCCTTGCCGGTGCCGGACTCGCCGGTGACCAGCACGGTGGCCCGGGGCGCAGCCGCCACCTTGCCGATCTCCTTCACCAGCTGCTGCATCACCGGCGTCTGACCCACCAGGTCGCCGAGGCGGGCGGGCGCGGTCTCCAGCTCCGCGCTCGCCGCGCGGCGGCTGAGCTGGCGGACGCTCAGCGCACGGTTGATGACCATGTCCAGCGCGGCGGGGTCGGAGAACGGCTTGTGGATGTAGTCGAAGGCCCCGAGCTTCATCGCCCGGATGGTGCTCTCCATGTCGTGGTAGGCGGTGACCAGGACGATCGGGGCGTCGCCGCAGACGGCCTTCATCTCCTCGATCAGGTCCAGACCGCTCCGGTCGGGGAGCATCATGTCCAGCACCACCAGCGACGGGGCGGACTCCCGCGCCCTCTCCAGGCCCGCGGCCCCCGTCGTCGCGGTGACCACCTGGAAGCGCGGCTGCCCGTCCCGCTCTGCCTCCTCGAAGTGGAGGGTGAGGGACTCGAGCAGCGAGATGTCATCGTCGACGAGGAGGAGCGTGTCCATGGTCAGGCGGCCCTCACGAAGTCGAGGCGGAAGAACACGCCGCGGGCGGGCGCCGGAGCGGCCACGGCGGTGACCTCTCCCCCCTGCTGCTGGAGCACCCGGCGAAGCGCGGCGAGCGACAGGCCCGCCCCCCGCGCAAGGCGAGAGCCGAAGGGCTCGAACACCCGTGCCTGGTCGCCGGACTCGAGCGCGGCATGCTCGTCGAGAAGCTCGACCTCCACCCCCCGGTCCGAGCCCCGCAGGGTCACCACCAGCGGCTGTCCCTCGCCGAGGCTCGACGCGACGTTGAGGAGCAGCTGGGCCAGGACCGGGCGGAGGCGGACCCCATCGGATCGGACCCGCGGCAGCCCCTGCCCGCCCACCAGCTCGAGGCGGATGCTGCGCTCGGCGAGGTCGTGCTCGATGAGCCCACCGGACTCCTGGATCAAGTCCGGGAGCGACCAGGCATCTACCGAGAGCGGCACCTCCCGGCCGTACTCGCTCAGCATCCAGAGCATCCGCTCCAGGGTGCGAATCTCCCTGAGGGCGATGGTGAGCCGGCGCTGATCCCGTGCCGAGAGGCCCTCGTTCCGGGCGAGCGTCTGCACGGCCATCTTCACGCTGGAGAGCGGGTTGCGCAGCTCGTGGCTGAGCGAGCTGGAGAGGCGGGAGATCTGCAGCGGCGGTGCGCCGTCGAGCAAGGCTCCGAGGTCGTTCACTCGTGCCTCCACCGCGGCGCCGTCCTGCTCCAGCCCCACCCGGAGCCAGCGCGTGGTGCCGGCGGGACCTGGTGCGGTGCGGACGAACTCCACCCCCCCGCCCCGGCGCGCACGGGCGTCGAGCCCGCGAGCAGTGGCCGGATCGACACCGAGCGCCTCCGCAACCGGCATGCCCGACGCGGGCGGCGGGCAGTCGGGGAGCGCGCCGTCGCCGCTCAGTAGCGACAGCCCCTCATCCCAGCGGATGCGGAGCGGCATGCTCCACGCCGGATCACTCATCGGGGCCAGAAGCTTAGTCCCCCCCGTTCACACATGCTCGACCCGGAGCGGCAGCGGTTACAGTGCTGTCCGCATGGAAGGCCGCCTGCTCGTCAAGGATTGCACGCTGCTGGACCGCGGAGCGCTGCACCCGAACCGCGCGGTGGTGGTGGAAGGCGGCATGGTGGCCAGGGTGTCTGCTGACGCGAGCGAGCCGGTTCGCCCGGGGGACTGGGCCATCGAGGCAGCCGGGCGGCTCCTCGTGCCGGGACGGGTGGACGGACACGCCCGCCTCGGCCACGTGCCGGGCGCGCGGAGGGCACTGAGCGCGTCGGAGTCCTCCGCGGTTGCGGCCGCGAACGTCGCCCTGGCGCTGCGCGCGGGTGTGACCACGCTCCTCGACCAGGTGGAGGACGCGGGCGAGCCGGCTGCGGCGCTGGCCGGCCGGCTCCGCGTGGCGCGGGGACTCGGCGTGCGGCTGGTGTCTTCGCTCGCTGCCGAGGGCCGGTACGCCATCACGACGCACGAGCTGAACGCCGATGCGGCGCGAAGCACCGCCGAGGATCCGCTGGCGCGGGCAGGCCTCGGGTTCGCCAGCTGCCTGACCGCGTCCGACGAGCTGCTCCGTGCGGTGAGCCGCGACGCCGAGGTTCTGCGAGCGCCCGTGCACCTGCGCCTCGCCGAGACGAGCGCCGAGCTCGCCGAGCACTTCGAGCAGCACCGGGTGCGGATGGTGGAGCGCCTCGACCGGCACGCGCTCCTTGGCGCCCGCACCGTGGCGGCGCACGCAAGGGCAGTCGACGGAGCGGAGGCACAGCGGCTGGCGGAGACGGGAGTGCTGGTCGCCTGGAGCCCGCTGGCGGACCTCCTCGGGGAGCAGCACGGATTCGAGTCGGTCTGGCAACCGGCCCACCGGGTGGTGCTGGCCAGCGCCGGGGTCGGGGACCTCCGCGAGCAGTGGACCGCCGGGCGCGTCCTGGCCCACCGCGCGGCGCGCCTCGGGCGCCTCTGGGCCAGGGAACGGGTTCCCGAGGTCCTGGGCGACGGGCCGGCGGGATACCTCGAGCGCATCTTCCGCCGTCCGGCGGGGCGCATCGTGCCGGGAGCCATGGCCGACCTGGTTCTGGTGGACCTCTTCCCCGACCGGGAGGATCCCGTCGAGGTCCTCGCGGCCTCGATGCGAGCCCCGGTCTCCTGGACGGTGGTGAACGGGCGCGTGGTGGTCCGTGAGGGACAGCTGCTCGGAAGCGAGCTGCTCCCGTTGCTGGCCGAGGCCGCTGCCGTTCGCCGCGCGGTCGCATGAGCACCGGAGCGCGGGCGCTGCTCGCCCGGGCGCTCGAGCGCCGCGCGCCGCTCCGCGAGGGCGGCCGCACCACCGCCTTCCGGTGGCTCAACGGCGGCGGAGACGGCGTCCCGGGCCTGACGCTGGACCTCTTCGGCGACGTGGGCGTGCTCAGCACCTACGACGCCCAGGATCCGGACCCGGTCGCCGACGCCGCGAGCGAGCTGCTTCCCCTCCGGGCCGTCTACTGGAAGGCACGGCCGCGCGAGGCGGGCACCTTGCGGGGCGAGGAGCGGGCGGCCCGTGCACCCACACAGCCGATCCGGGGTGAGCCGGTGGAGGCACTGGACGTGCGCGAGGAGGGGCTGACCTTCCGCATTCGCCCGGGCGGGGGGTTGGCGGTGGGGCTGTACCTGGACATGCGAGAGGCGCGCAGCTGGCTCCGCTCCCGGGCGCGAGGCAGGACCCTGCTCAACTGCTTCGCCTACACCGGAGGCTTCTCCATCGCGGCGCGGGCGGGGGGAGCGGCGCGCGCGGTGGACATCGACCTGAGCCGGCGCTCGCTGGCCTGGGGCGAGGAGAACGCCCGGCTGAATGGACAGTCTCCGCCGTCGACTGACCGCCTCGCGGGCGATGTCTTCGACTGGCTCCGCCGGCTGGCAAAGCGGGGCGACCGCTTCGGGGTGGTGGTCCTCGACCCGCCAGGCTTCGCCCGTGGAAAGACTGGCACCTTCTCCGCCTCGCGCGACTGGCCGGAGCTGGTTGCCCAGGCCGCGGCCCTGGTCGCCCCGGAAGGCTGGCTGCTCGCCGCCTGCAACGTGGCGGCGCTGCCGGTGAGGCGCTTCGAGGCGGCCCTGGCGGAGGGTGTGCGACGGGCGGGGCGGACGGCGGAGGAGGTGGCCCGGCCCGAGGCCTCGCCGCTCGACTTCCCGCCGGCCCGGGGGGAGGAGGCGCCGCTCAAGGTCCGGGTCCTGAGGCTCGGGATGGTAACCTCGGGACGTTGACCCGCGAGCTTGCTGCGCAGCGCACCGGCGGACTCCGCTTCGGGAAGTACGTCCTGCTCGACCGGCTGGCGGTCGGCGGGATGGCGGAGATCTTCCTCGCCCGCCAGGAGGGGCTGGAGGGCTTCGAGAAGACGGTGGTCATCAAGCGGATCCGTCCGCACCTGTCGAAGCAGAAGAGCTTCGTGCAGATGTTCCTCGACGAAGCCCGGCTGGCGGCGCAGCTCAACCACCCCAACATCGTGCAGATCCACGAGCTGGGGCAGGTCGACGACAGCTACTTCATCGCCATGGAGTACGTGTTCGGCCGGGACATGGCGCGGATCATCCCCAAGGCAGAGCGGCTGGGCATCGCCTTCCCGGCGGTCTACGCGCTGAAGATCGCCTCCAGCGTCTGCGAGGGCCTTCACTACGCCCACCAGCGGACCGACGCCTGGGGCAACCCGCTGCACATCGTGCACCGCGACGTCACCCCGGAGAACGTCTTCGTCTCCTTCGACGGGACGGTGAAGATCATCGACTTCGGCATCGCCAAGGCACGAGGCCAGACGGGCGAGACGACCGCCGGCGAGATCAAGGGCAAGCTGAGCTTCATGAGCCCGGAGCAGGCGCTGGGAAAGCCCCTGGACTGCCGGAGCGACATCTTCTCGCTCGGCGTCGTGCTCTACGAATGGCTCACCGGGTTCCGGCTCTTCACCGGAGACTCGGAGGTCGCGGTCCTCCGGAGCATCAGCGAAGGGAAGATCTACGGCCCCAGCTACTTCAAGCCGGACATCCCGCCCGAGGTCGAGGCGGTGGTGATGCGGGCTCTGGAGAAGGACCGAGGGAAGCGGTACCCGAGCGCCTGGGAGATGCAGCGGGACCTGGACCACCTGCTCGCGGAGAGCGACTTCCGACCCTCGAGCATGCACCTGGCCAACTTTCTCAAGCAGCTGTTCTCCGACGAGCTGGAAGCCGAGCGGGCGCGGCTGACCCGGGCCTCGGAGACGCTCGCGGCCGACGGCGATGCGCGGCGTACCGGCAAGGCGCTCCGGCTCCACCTGGACGATGCGGACCGCAAGGCGCTGCAGAAGGTGGCCGAGCGCAACGGGCTCACGCTCGAGGAGCTGGCGCGCGACGTGCTCCGGGACTGGCTGAAGTACCGCTGATGCCGCGGGTCCGTCTCACCCTGGAGTACGACGGCACCGACTTCGTGGGCTGGCAGCGGCAGCCGAACGGGCGCAGCGTCCAGGAGGTGCTGGAGAAGGTCCTGGGCGAGCTGCTGGGGGCGCCGGTGCCGACCGCGGCCGCCGGAAGGACCGACGCCGGCGTGCACGCGCTCGGCCAGGTGGTGGCGTTCGACGCACCGCGGGCGCTTCCGGCGAAGGCGTACGTTCGGGGGCTGTCGTCGATGCTGCCGCCGGATGTGGCGGTGGTGGCAGCGGCGGAGGTTCCGGACGAGTTCGATCCACGGCGCTGGGCAACCGGGAAGCGCTACCGGTACCTCATCTGTCGGAGGCCGGTGCGGGCGCCGCTGCTGCGCCGGACGCACTGGGAGCTGTTCACCTCGCTCGACGTGGAGGCGATGCGAGCGGCGGCCCCGGCGCTGCTCGGGACGCACGACTTCACCAGCTTCCGCGCCGCGGACTGCGAGGCGCCGCATGCGCGGCGAACGCTGCGCGAGCTCACCCTGACCGAGGAAGGGGAGGTGCTCCGCATCGAGGTCGAGGGGACCGCGTTCCTCAAGCACATGGTGCGGAACATCGTCGGCTCGCTGGTCGAGGTCGGCCGGGGGAAGCGCCCGCCGGGGTGGGTGGCCGAGGTGCTCGCGGCGAAGGACCGGACGCTCGCCGGTCCGACGGCCCCGGCGCACGGCCTCACCCTCATCGAGGTCACCTACGGGGATGGACCGCGCAGTTCGTCCACAGGCGCGGACGTGGCCTAGCGGATGAACCGCCCGGGCGGTCGACCCGCACCGCGGGGCGAACCGGGCGGAGCCCCACCGAGTCGCGCAGTACGGGCCCCGTGCGCGCTCGAGCGAGCCCGGTCGTGACCGCACCGGCTCGCTCGGCCGCGCATCCGTTGCGCTCCCCGGTCGCTGCCCGGGCAGCCTCCGCGCCGTGACCGGAATGTCGCCGCCGCTTCCGACCTCCCGTGGCTACGGTGCCGGGCTTCGCAATGAGTTTCCGCCGGTCACGGCGGGAAGGAGCCCCTCGATGAACACCCCGATCCTGGGCCCGATTCAGGAGTACTGGGTCGACGCCTGGCAGAGGTCGATCCTGCTGCTCGACACCCTCCGCCAGCGCGGAAACCGCTACCTCGAGCAGAGCCGGAAGGACGCGCCCCACGTGCTCCAGTTCGAGTCCGAGCTCATCCTCGACGGCCGCACGATGCCGCGCCCCACCAACTACCTGCTGGTGCGGATCCTCCCGCCCCGGGGCACGAAGATCGATCCCACCAAGCCGCCGTTCGTGGTGGTGGATCCGCGCGCCGGCCACGGCCCGGGCATCGGCGGCCTGAAGCACGACAGTCAGATCGGCATGGCGCTCGCCGCCGGGAACGAGTGCTACTTCATCGGCTTCCTTCCAGAGCCGGTGCCCGGCCAGACGGTGGAGGACGTCTGTCGCACGGAGGCTGCTTTCCTCGAGGAGGTCATCGCCCGCCATCCCGAGGCCGACGGCAAGCCCGTGGTCATCGCCAACTGCCAGGCCGGCTGGCAGATCATGATGATGGCTGCGCTGCGGCCCGAGCTCACCGGACCCATCCTCCTCGCGGGTGCGCCACTTTCCTTCTGGGCGGGAGTGCGGGGGAAGAGCCCGCTGCGGTACCTGGCCGGGCTGCTCGGGGGGACCTGGGCCACCGCGTTCGCGGGAGACGTGGGGGCGGGCGACTTCGACGGGGCGCACCTCATCGCCAACTTCGAGTCACTGAGCCCGTCCAACACCTACTGGAAGAAGATCTACAACCTGTACTCGAAGATCGACACCGAGGTCCCGCGCTACCTCGACTTCGAGACCTGGTGGGGCACCCCGGTCCTCCTGGACGCCGGGGAGATGCAGTGGACCGCCGACACGCTGTTCGTCGGGAACAAGCTCTCCAGCGGCGCGATCCACGCCTCGGACGGCACGCGCATCGATCTCAGGAACGTGACCTCGCCGATCATCGTCTTCTGCTCGTGGGGTGACGACATCACGCCACCGCAGCAGGCCCTGGCCTGGGTCACCGACCTCTACGACGACGAGAAGCAGATCGTCGCCGCAGGCCAGACCATCGTCTACACGATGCACGACACCATCGGTCACCTGGGAATCTTCGTCTCCGGGAAGGTCGCCCTGAAGGAGCACCGGGAATTCGTCGGCGCAATGCAGCTGATCGACCTGCTCCCGCCCGGGCTGTACGAGGCGGTGATCACCGAGGTGGATGAGGACACCGAGAATCCCGGGCTCGTCAACGGCAAGTATCTCTTCCGCCTCGAGCCCCGGGGCCTCGACGACATCCGAGCGCTGGGCCGGAACCCGCCCGAGGACGAGCGGCGCTTCGCGACCGTGGCCCGGGTCTCCGAGGTGAACCGGAGCCTGTACCAGACGTTCGCCTCTCCGCTGGTCCGCACGCTCTTCCCCGAGCCGGTGGCGAGAACCCTCCGGCAGCTCCATCCGCACCGGCTCCGCTTCTCGATGCTCTCCGACCGGGACCCGTTGATGTGGCCGGTGAAGACGCTCGCCCCGATGGTGCGCGAGCGGAGGAGGCCGGTCTCGGAGAAGAACCCTCTCCTCGTGCTGGAGAAGGCGGTCTCCTCGTGGATCGCCTCCAGCCTGGACACCGCCGGGGCAATGCGCGACGCGATGACCGAGGCGATCTTCCTCGGCGTGTACGGTCTCCCCCTGCTCCAGGCGGCAGCCGGGCTCGGTCCCGACACGCAGGAGCCTCGGCACGCCGAGCGGGATGTCGCGCGCGAGCTCGCGGAGCAGAAGATCCGCTCGGATCTCGAGGAGCGTTACGCGGTGGGTGGCACCCTGGAGGCCATCGTCAGAGCGCTGGTCGACGTGCGGTTGCCCGATTGGAGCGCCGACGAACGGTGCTTCAACATGATGATGGCGATCCGCGAGGGCCGGCCCGCCGAGGAGCGCCTCTCGTTCACGGAGCTCAAGGAGATCCTCAAGGAGCAGTTCCTGCTCGTGACCCTCGACGAGGAGCGGGCGCTGGAGACGCTGCCCGCGCTGCTCCCCAGGAGCCCGGAGAAGCGGCGAGCCGCGCTGGAGGTGGTGCACCGGATGGTCTCCGCGCGCGGCAGGCTGGACGACGAGGCGCGGCGTCGGCTGCAGCGGATCGAGTCGATCTTCGAGCCAGCGAGCGAGATGCAACTGGCGGAGCAACGGGGGCAACCGGAGCAACACCTGCCGATCTGAGCAGGGGAGGGAATCCTCCATGGATGAGAGCAACCGGGCGGTCCTCGAGGGGACGAAGGCGCTGGTGGTGGGCATCGCGAACGACCAGTCCATCGCCTACGGCTGCGCGAAGGCGTTCCGGAATGCCGGGGCCGAGCTGGCGATCACCTGGCTCAACGAGAAGGCCCGGCCCCACGTCGAGCCGCTGGCTCGCGAGCTCGAGGCCAGCATCACCGCTCCAATGGACGTGAGCGTGCCCGGTCAGCTGGAGGGCGTCTTCGAGCTCATCCAAAGGAAGTGGAAGCGCCTGGACAGCCTGATCCATTCCATCGCCTTCGCCCCGAAGGAGGATCTCCACGGCGGCCTCCTGGACTGCTCGGCCGAGGGCTTCGCGAAGGCGATGGACGTCTCCTGCCACTCGTTCATCAGGATGGCGAGGCTCGCCGCGCCGCTCATGACCGAGGGCGGGACGATGTTCGCGATGAGCTACTACGGGGCGAACCGGGTGGTCCCGAGCTACAACGTGATGGGACCGGTGAAGGCCGCGCTCGAGGCGGCGTGTCGCTACCTCGCCCACGAGCTCGGGCCGAAGGGAATCCGCGTTCATGCCATCTCCCCGGGCCCGCTGAAGACCCGCGCGGCGTCGGGTCTGAAGGACTTCGAGCTGCTCCTGAACGAGGCGGAGCGGAGGGCCCCGCTCGGCGAGCTGGTCGACATCATGGACGTGGGCTTCGCCTGCGCCTACCTGGCCACGCCGTTCGCCCGGAGAATCACCGGTGGCACCGTCTACGTGGACGGAGGCACCAACATCATCGCCTGAGCGTCGAGACGACCTCTTCCGCCGAGCCGCGGGCGAGGGTGTAGCCGGCGCCGCCGTGTCCGTAGTGGTGGATGATGCGCCCCACGCGCTCGACCCGGACCTCGGGTCGGACCGGCCGCAGGCCCACCGCGTCGCGCAGCACGCGCCCGTGACGGAAGCCCGCGGCGCGTGCTCGCTCCAGGAGAGCCGCACGGAGGGCGGGGTCGGGTTGCGGGATGACGTCGCCGTCGAAGGGCAGGGCGCAGCCGCCGATGACCACCTCGGCTCGGCGAGAGATCACGTAGAGCATCGCCGACAGGTCCCGCTCGTCTCCGTACATCTTCCCTGGCTCCACCGCGCCCGGCTCGACGAGGACGGTCTGGCCGAGCAGCGCCCGCAGCGAGGTGTCCCCGGCGAGTCGCCGCGCGCCGATGCCCGTGCAGTTCACCACCAGGTCACCGGGAACGTCGTCCAGCCGATCGACCCGGCGGATCTCGATGGGCCGCTCCAGCCGCGACTCCAGCCACCCGAGATGGAGCGCGGGCTCCGCTCGTGGCGCCTCGAACTCCCACGCGAGCCGGGCCCCGCTCGGCTGCGGTCCCTCGACGAGCCGGAGCCCCTCGATCGCCTCTGCCCACCACGGTCGCCGCGCGTCGTCGGCGCACTCCCGGACCGTGATCACGTCCACCCCGGCCTCGGGCACGTCGCGGGCGAGCGCGAGGAGCCAGGCGCGAGCCGCCCGTGCCCAGCGGTTCACCGCCTCGGGAGGCCCGACGGCGAACGGGTACCAGACCGCGCCGGCGGCAGCCGAGGTCGTGCGCTCCGGCCGCTCGGCGGAGAGCACTCGCACCCGGTGCCCCGCCTCCTGCAGCGTGACCGCGGTCGTCAGCCCCACCACGCCCGCGCCGATGACGACGACCTCGTTCATCACTCCCGACTCTCGACTGACGGCCGACCGGAGCTCACGCGCGGGGGGCACACGTCGCCGCGCCTCACCGGGTGCGACGGAAGCGGAGCGGCTTCTCCAGGCTCTCGCTGGACACGACCAGCTCGCCGTCGACGATCTCCATTCGCTGGGAATTCTGGAGCGCCACCAGGTAGGCACGCTCCTGGGCGTCGATCTCCGGGGTGCAGGCCATCCGGGTGGTCTGCAGCGGGCTCACCTTGATGGTCCCGTCGCCCAGATCCACGCCGCCGCCGTAGCGATTGCAGGAGGCATTGCCCGAGAGCCGGCCCGGTTCGACGAAGCTGAGGGTCGGCCGGCGATCCGGGAGCACCGGGGTCCCGCCGAGATCGCGCAGCTCCCACTCCGAGCCGATGAGGTACTGGGCCCCGGCAACCGTCTTCTCCCCCGTCGGAGCCGGTGCCGGCGCGGCGCACCCGATGGCGAGCACCGCGATGCCCGCTCCAACCCAAGAGAGCTCTCTCATCGGGGAACCTCCGCTCAGGGCAGCCTAGCTCGACGACCGTCCCGCCTGCTCGCCTCGTTGCGCAGGCCCCGCACCGTCACCCGAGCGAGCATGCAGCGCGCTTGCACCGTGACCTGAATGTCGCCAGGAACGACGACGCTCGTCGGCTACGGGGGCGAAATTGCATCGCTTTCCGCGGGTGGTGCGGCGGCGCACCACCTCCCCGTCCGAGCGTCAGAAGACAATCTTGATCAGCCGCATCACCACCTGCTCGAGAGAGAAGACGGTGAGGGTCAAGGGGAGCAGCGGTAGCGCGGTGACCGCGACCAGCCTGGTGATGTCCTGGATCCCGAACGGCACCACCCTCATCTCGCGGACGATCGAGTAGCTGCCCTCGAGGTCGGCGAGGGACTGGATGTCGGCCGATCCGAGCAGCTGCTCCTCGGTCCCCCTCCCGTGGAGCCACTTCGCCTCGAACGCGCCGACGTACTCGCTGGCGAGCTTGCCGTAGCGCGCCAGCCCGGCCCGCTTCGCCTCCGACAGGCGTGGAGTGAAGACCGTGAGCGGCCCGAGCAGGACGAGCACGAAGAAGCCGATGAGCGCGATGACGTCCATCTTGAACGCCATGAGGTTGTGCCCGCCGTATAGCACCCGGGTGGCGATCAACCCCGACAGGAGCGCGCCCTGGGCGAAGAGGAAGGGCCCGAAGGCGTAGGTGCTCTTGCCGAGAAACGAGAGGCCTCCGGCCCGATCCGGGTGGGTGGCGAGGAGATGCAGGTTCAAGCGTGAAACCTGCCAGAGGAAGCGGAACCAGATCAGCAGCCGCAGGTACCAGCGGAGGAGGATGAACTGGGTGATGGGAAGGCTCACCGCGGCGTACCAGATCCCCGGCGGTGTGAGGCCCAGCCGTCCGCCCTCTGGCATCGCGTACCAGCTGGGGGCGCCGTAGGCGACCGTGCTCCTCCAGACCCAGTGCCCCACCGTGTAGACGAGCACCACGAGGAAGATCTCCACGGGGACCGAGTTCCGGATCCGCATCGCGGAGGCGATCAGCTCGTCGAATCGCCCCACGTCGGCAGGACGGACGATGCCCCGATCGAGGAACTGCACCACCACGTTCCGGGTCCGGACGTGGACCACCAGCTCCGCGGCGATCAGCACCGGCAGGGCGATGAGGAAACGCACCTGCGCCTCGATGTCGCGGAGAAAGGGGAGGGTGGTGGCAGAACCCAGGGCCCGGCCATCGGCAACCGACAGCACCAGCAGCGGGGCCCAGGCCACGAGGGTGATGACCCAGATCCTCCGCCAGAGCTGCTCCAGCGCTGGCCCGCTGAGGTGTGCCCGGCGAAAGAGCTGATAGAGCGGCCCGCCCAGGACGAGCGAGAAGTCGTTCTTCGCGAGCGGCAGAGTTGCGTCCATGGGCCCGCCTCCCCTCGGGGCGCCACCGTAGACCGGCCACGGTCCGGCGGAACGGCGAGGAGCATAGGCCCTCGGTCCAACGTCGCGTCCCTCGTGCGGGGGTTCCGGCTAGGGTCGGGGTTGCCGGTCCGTGAAGCCCATGCGCGCGCTGACCCTCGCCGTCCTCCTTGCCGGAGCCCTCCCCACGGCCCGGGCCCAGACTGCCGGGGCGGACGCCGGACCTCCGGACGCGGCACCGGTCCTCTGCGATACCTCCGAGGCGTGCGCGCGGACCCAGGGGCGCGGGTCGGTCTGCGAGGAGGGCCACTGTCAGCCGTACGAGGACGCGACGGACCTCTTCGTCGCCGTCGGCCTCAGCGAGGCAAGCGGGGCGCCGCCCGCGCCCTACAAGCCTCTTCTCACGATCCTCCCCGTCGTGGGCTCGAACCCGACGCAGGGCGTGCTCGCCGGCGTCGCGGTCATCGTGGGCATCTACCTCGGGGATCCGAAGACCACCACCATCTCCAACGTCTCGGCCAACATCCTCTACACCACGAAGAACCAGTTCCTCTCCGGCATCAACAGCGTGCTGATGCTCGAGCACAACGAGTGGCAGCTCCAGGGCGACTGGAGATTCCTGATCTTCAATCAGGACACCTTCGGCCTCGGGACGGGGGAGACGCCGATCAGCACCGGCTTCAAGCCGGTCACCACCGGCTTCACGCTCAACGGGTTCGGCACCACGGCCGCCGTCCAGGGCGCGCAGCCCATGGACCTGAACCTGCTCCGTTTCCGCGAGAACTTCCTCAAGAAGGCCTGGCTCGATGCCTTCTACATCGGCCCTGGCTTCTCCTTCGACCGCTACTACGGCATCGAGGACAAGCTCCTGGACCTCAACGCGACCCCGCCGGTGGTGACCAGCCACTACGCCTACAGCAAGGCGCTGGGGTTCAACCCTTCGCAGTACAACATCTCCGGCCTCAGCCTGAACCTCCTCTGGGACAGCCGCGACTCCACCATCAATCCTTACCGGGGCCACTACGCCTCGGCCTCGTACCAGTGGAACCCCACCTGGCTGGGCAGCGCCAAGGACAGCTCGGTGCTCACGCTCGAGTACCGCGGGTACTACGGTCTGGACGTCGCCATTCCCCGGAACCTCATCGCCGTCTGGTTCCTGGTCCAGACCACCGTCACCGGCCAGCTGCCCTACCTGGGGCTGCCCGCGATCGGCTGGGACGCGAGGAACCGCACCGGCCGCGGGTACGTTCAGGGCCGGTTCCGGGGAACGGCGCAGGTCTACGGGGAGGTCGAGTACCGGTTCCGCATCACCCAGAACGGGCTCCTCGGTGGGGTGGTCTTCGCCAACGTGTCGACCTTCTCCAGCGCACCCGTGAGCTACCTGGGGTTCTTCAACGACGGGCAGAACCTCTTCCAGACCCTCAGGCCTGCCGGGGGGCTCGGTCTGAGATTCATGATGAGCCGGCAATCCCGGACTAACATCACGCTCGACTTCACCGTGGCCGAGAAGACGTTTGGACTCTACTTCGGCGCCGGAGAAGCGTTCTGATGGGTCCTGACCCCGGGGCGCCGGAACCCGAGGTCGCGAGGGAGGGGAGGTCGGGCATGCGCCGTCCACAGTGGTGGGCCGTGGTGCTGGGGCTCGTGTTGCCCGGCGCCGGGATCGCGGTTGCTCACCCGGTGGAGACCCAGGAGGCGACGGCCGCTCCGGCGGAGGCCGAGGCCTCCACGAAGGCAGACCCGCGGGATGGTTGGCGCCACGAGTTCTCGCCCGCCTGGCACATGGCGACCTTCTGGAGCAAGGACTCGGGGAGTCATTACACCTTCCACTCGCTGTCGATCGGCTACCTGATGTCGGTCAACGCTGCGGGCCCGTTCCTCCACCTGAGCTGGGTCATCCCGCTCCAGGCCCGGCAGGATGGGCGGGTGCACTCGGTCTCCTCGCTGTACCAGAACGGCGGCGGCGTCGATCTGCTGCTCGGCTGGCAGTGGCGCAAGACGGTCACCACGGAGATCGAGTTCGAGGGCGGCCCCGGCCTCCACATGAACGCGCTCAACCTGGGCGGGAAGCCAGGCCTCACCAACTTCAACGCCTTGCAGCTCGGCCCCGGTGGAATGACGATCCTGCGCTGGCGGCCCGGGTGGCGGCCGCACAAGGTGGGCTGGACCGTGGGAGCGGTGGGGGCGCTGGGAATCGACCTGTTCGACCCGCTCCGGAGCAACGACCTCCGGATCGGGGTGACCTTGCGGATGGGTGTTCTCCTCGGGGTGGATCTTCCATGAGGCGGGAGGCGATCGGCGCAGCTGCGCTCCTGGGCGTGGGACTGCTGGCCTGCCTCGGTCCCTATCCCAACGTGGGTGAGAAGCTGGACCAGGTGGACCTGGTGAACGGCACCTCGTACATCGCGCTGGACGCCGGCGCGGCGCGGATCCTCATCCTCGCGCCCTTCGACGGGGGATCGGCCGCACCGTTCACGCGCATCGACGAGCAGCAGCCGCGGGCGGTGCAGACCCTCCAGGGCACTTACTTCGGAGACGCCACGAATCGGCTGAGCGTCACGTTCTCCAGCAACGCCCTGTTCTCGTTGCCCAACGAAGCCTCCAAGCCGGTGAGCGATCGGACCGGGGCCAGGCGGACGGAGCTCTCCCCGCCGTTGCAGAGCAAGGTGCGGATCGACGCGCAAACCGAGGACCTGCTGGACCTCTCGGGGTCGACGGACATCGCGGGACACTTCCTCGCGCTGCTCGGACGGACCGCCCTCATCACCGGCAACGACGCCACCGCCACCGCCTGCGCCTTCCACCTCGCGAACCTGGCGGTGGAGTCGTCCGAGGCACGCATCCCCGGCTTCAACAGCGCCGGCATGACGCAGTACCTGAACCGGGTGGAGCCGTTTCAGGGCATCCTCTCCGGGACCGTCAGCGTGGGCCTGGTGGGCCTCTTCAGCCCGGTGGTGACGACGACCTACACCCACTACGCCGACTTCGAGGGCGTGGCGCTCGATGGCGCGCAGGTCTCGAGCACCAACGCCAGCGGCGATGGTGCGCTCACCGGCGTGCTCGGGTTCCGGATCCAGCGCCGGGGCCTCCCCGACCTCGAGGGCCAGGTGGACTACCGGGGGGTGAGCCTCACCGGCGGCAACGAGTCGGGCGACTACCTGGTCCGCCTCGATGGCGGGACCGAGTACGCCGTGCCCACCGGCCGGCGCGTCCCGCCGCTCGAGGAGTGTCTGGGCCTCTGAGGCCGAGCGTGGGAGCGCTGGACTACGCCGCGCCCGGCTTGCTGAACCGGAGCGCGCCCTTGCCCGCGTCCACGAGGACGGTGTCCCCGGCCACGTAGTCGCCGGAGAGGACCTTCAGCGCCAGCGGGTCCTGGAGGTACTTCTGGATGGCCCGCTTGAGCGGCCGGGCGCCGTAGACCGGGTCGTACCCGTGCTCGGCCAGGAAGTTCACGGCCGCCTTCGTGATGTCCAGCGTGAGGCGCCGGTCATCGAGCAGCTTCCGGAGACGGGTGAGCTGGATCTCGACGATGCGGCTCATCTGCTCGCGGCGGAGAGGCTCGAAGATGACGATCTCGTCCACCCGGTTCAGGAACTCGGGCCGGAAGTGCTGGCGGAGCGCCTCCAGCACGCGTGCCCGGGTGGCCTCGTCGATCTCGTCCTTGCCCTCCATGCCGATCTGCAGAGCGTGGCTGCCGATGTTGGAGGTCATGATCAGCACCGTGTTCTTGAAGTCCACGGTGCGGCCCTGGCTGTCGGTCAGGCGGCCCTCGTCGAGGATCTGGAGGAGCACGTTGAACACGTCCTGGTGCGCCTTCTCGATCTCGTCGAAGAGCACGACCGTGTAGGGCCGGCGGCGAACCGCCTCGGTGAGCTGCCCGCCCTCCTCGTAGCCCACGTAGCCGGGTGGAGCACCGATGAGCCGCGCGACCGCGTGCTTCTCCATGTACTCGGACATATCGATGCGGATCATCGCGTTCTCGTCGTCGAACAGGAACTCGGCCAGCGCCTTCGCAGTCTCGGTCTTCCCGACGCCGGTGGGGCCGAGGAAGATGAACGAGCCGATGGGCCGGTTCGGGTCCTGGAGGCCGCTGCGCGCGCGGCGGATGGCGTTGCTGACCGCCTCGATCGCCTGACGCTGGCCGATCACCCGCTGCTCCAGCCGCTCCTCCATGTGGACCAGCTTCTGGACCTCGCCCTCCATCAGGCGGCTGACCGGGATGTGGGTCCACTTGGCCACCACCTCGGCGATGTCCTCGGCGTCCACCTCCTCCTTGAGGAAGCGCTGCTTCTTCTGCAGCTCGTTGAGCGCCGCGTTCTGCTGCTCCAGCTCCTTCTGGAGGCTGGGGAGGATGCCGAACCTGATCTCCGCCGCCTTGTTGAGGTCGCCCTGACGCTCGGCGGTGGTCTCGTCGGCCTTGGCCTTCTCGATCCGCTCCTTGACCGACCGGATCTTCTGGATGGCGGCCTTCTCGGCCTCCCAGTGGGCCTTCAACTGGCTGAACTGCTCGTTGAGGTCGGCGAGAGAGCGCTCGATCTCCGAGAGACGCTCGCGGGAGCTGAAGTCGGTCTCCTTCTTCAGGCCCTCGCGCTCGATCTCCAGCTGCGTGATGCGGCGGCGGACGTCGTCGATCGCCTGAGGCATCGAGTCGATCTCGATGCGCAGCCGGCTCGCGGCCTCGTCGACCAGGTCGATGGCCTTGTCGGGGAGAAAGCGGTCGGCGATGTAGCGGTTGCTCAGCGTGGCCGCGGCGACCAGGGCCGAGTCCTGGATCCGGACGCCGTGGTGCACCTCGTACCGCTCGCGGAGACCGCGCAGGATGCTGATCGTGTCCGCGACCGAGGGCTCGCCGACCATGACCGGCTGGAACCGGCGCTCGAGGGCAGCGTCCTTCTCGATGTGCTTCCGGTACTCGTCGAGGGTGGTGGCGCCGATGCAGTGCAGCTCGCCCCGGGCCAGCGCCGGCTTGAGCATGTTTCCGGCGTCCATCGCGCCCTCGGCCTTGCCCGCGCCGATGAGCGTGTGGAGCTCGTCGATGAAGAGGATGACCTGGCCTTCGGCGCTGGAGATCTCTTGAAGGACGGCCTTCAGCCGCTCCTCGAACTCTCCGCGGTACTTGGCCCCGGCCACCATCGCCCCCAGGTCGAGCGCGACCAGCCGCTTGTCCTTGAGGCCTTCGGGCACGTCGCCGTCCACGATGCGGCGGGCGAGGCCTTCGACGATGGCGGTCTTCCCCACGCCGGGATCGCCGATGAGCACCGGGTTGTTCTTGGTCCGCCGGCTGAGAACCTGGACGACGCGACGGATCTCCTCGTCGCGGCCGATGACCGGGTCCAGCTTTCCGGCTCGGGCGGCGGCGGTGAGGTCGCGCCCGTACTTCTCGAGGGCCTGGTAGGTGTCCTCGGCCTCCTGGGTCGTCACTCGCTTGCCGCCGCGGAGGTCCTTCAGGACGGTCAGGAGGCGGTCACGGGTGACACCCGAGGACTTCAGGGCCTCGCCGATGGCGCCGCGATCCTGGGCGAGGGCGATGAGGAGGTGCTCGCTGGAGACGTACTCGTCCTTGAGGTGCTTGGCCTCGTCCTCGGCCTTGTCCAGGTCGCGGAGGAGGCGCTGGCTGAGGCGGCCGCCGTCGCCGCCCTGAATGCGGGGGAGACGCTCGAGCGCCTCGTCGACCCGGCCCTGGATCAGGCCGGGGTCGGTCCCGATCCGGCGGAGCAGCGCCTCGGCGACGCCCTGCTCCTGGGTCAGCAGAGCCTTCGCGAGGTGCTCGGGCTCGACCTCGGGGGAGCCCATGCGGCGCGCGAGGGCCTGCGCCGCCTGAAGCGCCTCTTGGGCCTTCAGGGTGAACTGTTCGATACGCATACACTCACCGTAAGTCCCGGCACGAAGTTGGCAAGCAGGCCGAGCGAGGGTACAAGCCCCCGGAATGGCGAGTTCCGAGGCGCACGGCGGGTATCTCTGCCGTCTGGAAAGCCTGCCGGGCGAGGCGCTTCCCCGCCTGGCCCGCGAGGCGCTCGCGTCCGACGGTGAACCCTCGGAGGGGGCCGGACTGCTCGTCTCGGTGGTGAAGAAGGTCGTCCGCTTCGCCTACGACGCTCCGCACACGTACGGCCGCCGTGGGGCCCACTGGTATGGCCGGCACCACGCGCTGGCGGCCCAGCTCTCCACCGCGCTCGGGGTGACGGTCCACGCCTACGTCTTCGACCCGGACGAGCTCGAGCAGGTGATCACCTACGGCGGGGGGAACCGGGTGGGTGGCGAGACGCTCCGCTATGCGGACGTCGAGGTCGACGCGGAGGAGCTCTCCGAGGAAGCCTTCGACCATCTCCGGGAGCGCTGGCCGATGGGGCACCTGGGGCGGCTGCTCGGGCTCTCCCGCGCGGAGCTGCTCCGGCTGCCCCGGGCCCGAAGCGTCCTCATCCCGCTGGACGTCGACGCGCCGGCGGTGCTCGAACCGCTCTTCGGTGGGCAGGCGGCCGACCCCCGAGGCTGAGCCTGGTCGCTGGCGCGCCCCAGCGCGCTTCCGCAGGCGTCCCCCTGGGTGCGGGGGGCTGAGCCTGGTCGCTGGCGCGCCCCAGCGCGCTTCCGCAGGCGTCCCCCTGGGTGCGGGGGGCTGAGCCTGGACGCGCGGCGCCCCTGCGCCGTCAGGTTGGCGGTGGCTCGCTGCTCAGGCGGCCCGCACCCTCCGTTCCGCCGGGCGTCGGTGGCACCGAGGCTGCGCCGGCCTGGAGGCTCCCCGCCTGGGCGCGTGCATGGACGATGAGGAACGCGACCACGGCGAGGTTGACCAGCACCACCAACAGCCGGATCCAGCGGAAGTGGTGGACCATCTCGAAGATCTCGAAGGGGAGGAGGGCCCCGGTCACCCCGACCACCACCCACGGCCCCCAGGGTCGCCGCCTGTGGAGGGCCCAGCCCTCGAAGAGGGTGACCAGCCCGTCCACCAGAAGCGCGGCCATGGTGATGTGGAGGCCGCGGGGACTCGTCGCCTTCTCGAGGGCCCGGCCGAGCAGCACCGCGTAGGCGCGGGTGGAGCTGTTCCGGAACTCGTGGGCCCAGTCGGACAGCTCGTCCTTCCAGCCGAAGGCGAGCGTCAGGGCCAGCGCGAGGAACAGCAGGAGCTCCGCCGCGCCCTTCACCCACTTGTAGGTGATGACCGCTCGAAGTGCCGCCTCGTCCACCCCGGCCCGCATCGCTCCCGTCCTCTCCCGGTACGAAGCGACGCTAGCGCGGTGCCTCGTCCTGCAGCGCCGCCCAGGCCTTCACCCGGGCCGACCGGAAGTACTGGGCGACGATGGCCAGCGTGCCGGCCACGAGCACGGTCTGGACGATCGACGTCCCCACGGTCAGTGTCGGGGTGAGGACGGAATCGGGCGGGGACTGCCCGCCGCCGGGCGGAATCAGCTGGGCGGCGAACCGGGCGAACCGCAGGGCGACGGCCGCGTCCGCCGCCCCATCGACGGTCCGCAGGATGGCCGAGGCCAGAGCCGCCCCACAGAGCAGGCGCCGGATTCCCTCGCGGGGCAGCCCCGCCGGCCGCAGGACCCTGCCCGCGCAGACGAAGGTGAAGAACATGGAGATGGCCAGCACCACCAGCAGCGCTGCCCGGGCGTGACGGTCCGGCTTCGACGCCCGCGCGTGGGCCTCTGCCATCCGGGCGAAGAGGTCCGCAGTGGGCGTGCCTCGAGGGAGCGACTCGGCGCTGCGGAGCCCGCGGTCGGACAGGGCCACGGCCGCGCTCACCGAGGCTGCGCCCGAGACGCCGGAGACCAGCATGCAGATGATGGCCACGGCCCGCGCCTGCGAGCCGACCGCGGACCGCGGCGCAGTCAACGGGGGAAGGCCTCGACGAACTTGAGCCGGAGGTCGGTGAGGAGCGAATCGAAGAAGCGCTCCTCCTCCACGGTGAGGTTGCCGCGGGTCTTCTCCCGGAGGAGGGAGAGCAGATCCAGCACCTCGCGGGCCAGCGCCGGGTCCTTGGACACGGTGCCGGACTCGGGATGAGCCTGGACGCCCATGTGGATCAGCGCCGAGGACGCGAATCCCAGCAGCACGGTGGTGAAGTCGATGGCTCCGGGGCGTTCGAGCACGAAGGTCTCACCGCGCGCGCGCTCGTCTCCGGAGGCCACGTCGTCACTCCTCGTCGATCTCGTCGTCGTCCAGGAAATCGTCGGTGTCGGCCATCACGGTCTCCACCTGGGCGGCCTTCTCCGTGACGTCGGGAAGGGATTTGAGGTAGCGGTCCCAGGCTTTCTCGTCGAGCTCCCCCTGGGACAGGTACCGGGCAGCAGTGCGCTTGTCGATGTTCTTCGGGTCGAGCGGCTCGGCCATGGCGGGCGAATTTGACGGGCGGCCCTCCGGTCGTCAACAACCGTCTCCGGGAGCGGGCATCGCTTGAGCGCCGTGAGGTTACCGAGAGGGCTGTACGCCGTGGTGGACGACGGCGCGCGCGCCGATCTGTCGCTGGTCGCGCAGGCGCGGCAGCTGGCCCGCGCCGGAGTCCGTGCCGCGCAGGTGCGATGCAAGCGTGCGATCGGCCGCGCGGCGTGGGAGGCGGTACGCGAGGCCGTGGGAGTGCTCCGGGCAGCCGGGGTGGTGGCCCTGGTGAATGACCGGGTGGACTGGGCGCTCCTCTCGGGAGCCGACGGGGTACATGTCGGTGACGAGGACCTGCCTCCGGCGGAGGCGCGCCGGCTGCTCGGCCCGGACCGTCTCCTGGGGGTCACGGTGCGCGGAGCGGCAGGGGCCCGCGAGGCGGCGGCGGCCGGGGCGAGCTACGTGGGCCTTGGGCCGGTCTTCGCCACCCGGACGAAGGAGGTCCCGGCGCCGGTGCTCGGCCTCGAGCGGCTGAGGCGCGAGGTGGATCAGAGTCCGCTCCCGGTGGTGGCCATCGGGGGGATCGGGCTGGAGACGGTGACGGCCGTGGCCCGGACCGGAGTCCACGGGGTGGCGGTCGTGTCCGACCTGTGGGCGGGGGAAAATCTGGAGATGCGCGTCGAGGCGCTGCAACGAGGCTTCCTCTTGGGGGAGACTGAGGGCCTCACGTGAAGCCTCACGGACACCCCGTGCGCCGGCCCACCATCGGCCTGACACCGGACGTCGAGGACGCCACCGGTGGCGAGGCGCCGTCGCGCTACGTGCTGAAGTCCCCGTACGCCGAGGCGGTGTTTCGCGCGGGCGGGCTTCCGATGGTGCTCCCGCTGGCGACCGACCCGGGGATGATCGACGCCTTCCTCGACCGGATCTCCGGCCTGGTGGTGACCGGAGGGGCGTTCGACGTTCCGCCCGAGGCCTATGGCGAGGCCCCCCGCGAGGGGCTGGGAACACTGAAGCCGACGCGGACCCGGTTCGAGACCGCGATGCTCCAGGCAGCGCTGCGGCGGAACATGCCGGTGCTCGGGGTGTGCGGCGGCATGCAGCTGCTCAACGTGGTGCTGGGCGGCACGCTGTTCCAGGACATCCAGCGCGACCTCCCCGAGGCCCGCAACCACGAGCAGGCGCACGACCGGAGCCAGCCCTCGCATCCGGTGGAGGTCCGGGAGGGGACGGTGCTGGCGGAGCTGGTGGGCCGCGGTCAGCTGATGGTGAACTCGACGCATCACCAGGCGGTCTCGCGGCTTGGGGAGGGGCTGGTGGCGAGCGCGGTGGCTCCCGACGGGGTGGTGGAAGCGATCGAGTCGAGCAACGGCGCGTTTGCGGTCGGGGTGCAGTGGCACCCGGAGCTGCTGCTCCAGTCGATGCCCCTGCAGCTCGGCGTCTACCGCGGGCTGGTCACGCGTGCGCGCGACGCGCGGCGCTGAGGATGGACGGGCGGTGGCGGTGCGCCGCTCCACGCGTGCCCCCCGGGTTCTTCTCGTCGGCGGGCTCGAGCCGTCCGGTCGAGCGGGGCTGCTGGCTGATGCCGAGGCCGTGCGCGCGCGGGGCGGAGTTCCGCTCGTCGTCGCGGCGGCGGTCACCGCGCAGGGGCGGAGGACATTCGCCTGGAATTCGGTCGCGCCCACCCTGGTCGAGGCGCAGATTCGCGCTCTGCGGGAGCTCGGGCCCATCGACGCGGTGAAGCTCGGGATGCTCCCGGGCCGGGCTCAGCTCCGAGCGGTGGAGCGGGCCATGAGCGGGACGCGGTTGCCGTGGGTGGTCGACCCCGTCGTGCGCGCGTCGTCGGGGGGCTCGCTCTCGCGCCTCGGTCGCCGCGACTACCTGGCCCTCGCCGGGCCGAAGGTGTGGCTGACGCCGAACGCGGTGGAGGCGGCCTGGCTGCTGGGGCTCCGGCGGCTGGCGGATCCGCGCGAGGCACGACGGGCGGCCGAGGTTCTGGAGGCGGTGGGCTTCGGCGGCGTGGTGGTGAAGGGCGGCCATCTCGGAGGGCGGACGGTGGTCGACGTGCTCGTGCGGCGGGGAAGGGCGCGTGAGCTCCCGAAGCCTCGATTGCCGCGCGGACCCGAGCATCGCGGCACGGGCTGCCGGTTTGCTTCGGCGCTCGCGACCGAGCTCGGCCGCGGCATCGCCGCGCAGGGCGCCGTCGCCAGCGCACAGGCGCTGGTCCGCCGTGCACTCGCAGCGGGTCCGCGACACCCGGGCAGGAGAGACGCGAGGATTGAGTGACTGACGGCGCCACGGCCACTCGGGCCGGATCGAAATCCATACCGCGACTCATTCGCCCCCCAAAGGAGGCCAGGCGGCGGAAGGACCGGCACCGGGTCCGAGCGCCGACGAGCTGCTCCAGGCACGCCTCGTGCGCGGCTGGACTCCGACGCCCACCAGCACCGTGGATGGAGACATTGTCCTCGGCCATGCTGCATGTGTGGTCACACGGGTGACGTGAGCAGCGACGGCCGTTCCGGGCACCGGAAGGCAAGCCGCCCGAGACGAGCACTGCCGACCGGAGCGCCAGGAGCCGCGCAGGCCGCTCGGCAAGATCGCGGCGTCCGACGCAGGAGCTTGCCCGTCGCCCGGGGCCATCGAGGCCCAACGCCGGTCCGCCGCGAGTGCGTGCTACGGTCTGCGTCGAGGGTCGGTCGCCTGTGGCAGGTCCCGTCTACAGCTTCGGTCCGTTCCGCCTCGAGGCACGAGAGCGGCGACTGCTCCGCGACGGCTCGGCCGTTTCTCTTCCCGGCAAGGCGTTCGACACTCTCCTGCTCCTCGTCGAGGGGGCCGGAAGTCTCCAGCGCCAGCAGGAGCTGATCGACCGCCTCTGGCCGGACACCTTCGTCGAGCCCAACAACCTCCAGTACAACATTTCGCTGATCCGCCGCGCCCTCGACGGCGCGACGGGCGTGGACCTCCAGACCGTGCGCGGGCAGGGGTACCGACTGCTCGCTGACGTTCACCAGTCCGAAGGACCGACGCCTACGCCCGGCTCGCCCGCGGCGACGCAACGGACCTACTTCTGCAAGGCGGCCGACGGGACGCGCCTCGCCTACGCGCGGCTCGGTGACGGCCCGCCCATGGTCAAGGCTGCCAACTGGCTCAGTCACCTCGAGCTGGACTGGCGGTTCAGGGTCTGGAGGCACTGGCTCGACCTCTTCAGCCGGCGACACACCCTCGTGCGCTACGACGCTCGAGGAAACGGTCTGTCCGACTGGGCACCTCCGGAGCTCAGCTTCGACCGCTTCGTCTCGGACCTGGCCACCGTGTTCGATGCCGCGGCCGTGCAGAGAGCGCCGCTCGTCGGTCTCTCCCAGGGAGCATCGGTCGCCGTCGCCTACGCCGCCCGGCATCCAGAGCGAGTGTCCGCGCTGGTCCTCATCGGAGGCTGTGCGCGGGGCTGGCGGGCCAAGAACAAGCCGAGGCTCACCCGTGCCTTCGAGGCGATGATGGTCCTGATGCGTCAGGGGTGGGGCGGCCGCAACGCGGCGTTCCGGCAGATCTTCACCACCACCTTCTTCCCCGAGGCGTCGCAGGAGCTGGCCGAGGAGTTCAACGAGCTGCAGCGCCTCACCACGACCCCGGACAACGCCGCAGATCTGCTCTCGGCGCTCGGTGACATCGACATCCGCGAGGATCTCGGCCGCGTACGTGTTCCGACGCTGGTGCTGCACAGCCGCGACGACGCGGTCGTGCCGATGAAGGACGGTCTCGAGCTTGCCAGCGGCATCGCCGGCGCGCGCTTCGTCCCCCTGGAAAGCCGAAACCACGTGGTGCTGCCGACCGAGCCGGCGTGGGCGCGATTCTCCCAGGAGATCGAGACGTTCCTCGCTCAGGAAGCCCTCAGCTAGGACTCAGGGTTCCCAAAAGCTTTGGCGGTGTCCCGCTCCGTAGCGTGGCGGCGTGCACACTGAAGCATCGAGACCGCCTCCGCGCTCGTCGCTTGGCAGCGGGATCATCCGCTGGCTGTCGTTGCGTGCCTACGGGCTCGTGATGCGCTGGCTGTTCCGTCCGAGCACGCCACCCCAGACCATGCGCCGCCGGTTCGAGCGCTTCGGCAGGACCTCGCGGGCCGCCGTGCTCGCGCGGCATCCGACGGTGGTCTTCGGAGACCACCGGGTGGGGGAGCTGGCGATCGAGAGCATCCGTGCGACGCCCCATCCCGCGACGGTGCTGCTCTATCTGCACGGCGGCGCGTTCGTGATGGGGTCTCCGAGCTCGTACCGTAGCCGCGCCGTCCGGCTGAGCTACCGCTGCGACGCGGAGGTGCTGGTTCCCGACTACCGGCTCGCCCCCGAGCATCCGTTCCCCGCCGCGCTCGAGGACGCGCTCGCTGCCTGGCGGGCCATCGGGCCGATCGCCTCGGGACGGCCGGCGCTCGTGGGTGGCGACTCCGCGGGAGGCGGGCTCGCCCTGAGCCTGATGGTCCTGCTCCGCGACCTCGGGGAGGCCGCGCCGCGCGGTGCCGTTCTCATCTCGCCATCGGCGAACCAGACCCGCGGTGCCGTTTCCGGCCGGCACCGTGACCTGTGGCTCGACGCGGAGCGCTTGCGCCAGTGGAGGCGCCACTACCTCGGAACTGGCGATCCGCGCGACCCACGCGTCTCGCCGGCCCTGGCCGATCTCTCCGGGCTTCCTCCCATGCTGGTCCTGGTGGGCGAGGACGAGCTGCTCGCCGAGGAGACCCACCGATGGGTGGCCCGAGCGCGCGAGGCGGGAACCGATGCTCGCCTGCTGGTGGGGGCAGGGATGCAGCACGACTGGCCCCTGACCCTTCCCTGGCTGGCCGAGAGCCGCCGCGCCTGGGCGGAGATCGCGGAGTTCGTCAAGCGCAGTGACAACCCGCCGCACCGGCGAACCCGGGCGGCACTTGAGTGGAGCAGCACATGACCGCAGTGACTCCCGAAACCGTGCCTGAGCAGACCGCCGAGTCCCGGCGGAGCACCCTCGTCCGTCGCCTGACCTCGCTGCTCGCCCGGATTCAGACGGCGGCCAAAGAAGAAAACCTGAAAACCACGGTCGCCCGCGCGATCGACGAGGCGTTCGCCGGTTTCCATCGCGAGATGCGTTGACCGTCGGCGTGGCGGGCGTGGTTCCGGCCTCACGCGCACTGCGCGCCGGACTTCACCGAGCAGCGAGCGTGCACGAGCACGCTGGAAGGAGCCGTGTCATGAAGCGAGTGGGGTACGTGCTGTACGGCGGTGTCTGTTACGCAGTGTTCGTGGCGACGTTCCTCTACGCGATCGGATTCGTCGGGGGCGTCGTGGTTCCACGCAGCATCGACTCGGGAGGGCCGGTCACCTCGATCACCACCGCCTTGCTGGTGGACGGGCTGCTCCTCGCCCTCTTCGGCCTCCAGCACAGCGTCATGGCGCGCAAGGGATTCAAGGAGGTCTGGACCCGGGTGGTCCCCCGACCGATCGAGCGAAGCACCTACGTGCTCGCGGCGAGCGCCTGTCTGGCCCTCGTGTTCCTGCTCTGGCAGCCCATCCCCGCAGTGGTCTGGTCCGTGGAGAGGCCGGCGGCGCGGATGGCCCTGGTCGCGCTCTCCGGGCTGGGATGGGTGCTGGCGCTGCTCTCCAGCTTCCTCATCAACCACTTCGAGCTCTTCGGTCTGCGGCAGGTCTTCCTGGCAGCCCGAAGGGAGGAACCGCAGCATCCCCGGTTCAGGACGCCGCTGCTCTACAGGGTCGTGCGCCACCCGCTCTACCTGGGATTCATCCTCGCCTTCTGGGCAGCGCCGACGATGACCGTGGGGCACCTCGTCTTCGCGATCGGCATGCTCGGATACATCCTCGTGGCCATCCAGCTCGAGGAGCGCGACCTGGTGCGGGAGTACGGAAAACGGTATCTCGCCTACCGCCAGCAGGTCCGTGGGCTGCTTCCGATTCCCAGACGGCTGCCCGACGGCAGCGACGCGCAGCTCCAGGCGGAATAGGGCGCCGTCAGTTGCCGCGCGCCCGGCTCTCGAACCGGGTGAACTCGGAGAGGAACACGAGGTCGATGGTCCCGGTGGGGCCGTTACGCTGCTTGGCGACGATGAGCTCCACCGGCACCGCGCTGCCCCTTCCGTAGCCCGGGCCACCGCCGCCGCCGTCCTCGTCGTCCCCGTCGTCGTCCCGGTGGATGAACATCACCACGTCGGCGTCCTGCTCGATGGCGCCGGACTCGCGGAGGTCGGACAGCATCGGCCGGCCGCCCTTGCGCTCCTCGACCTTCCGGTTCAGCTGGCTCAAGGCGAGGATCGGAACCTCCAGCTCCTTGGCCAGCGCCTTCAGAGAGCGGCTGATCTCGCTCACCTCCAGCTGCCGGCTCTCCACCTTGCCCTTCTGGTGCATCAGCTGGAGGTAGTCCACCACCAGGAGTCCCAGGCCCTGGTTCTTCTGCTTCAGCCGGCGCGCCTTGGCCCGGAGATCGAAGGGGGAGAGGGCGCCGGTGTCGTCGATGAAGAGGGGCGCGTTGAACAGGCTGCCCGCGACCTCCTGGAACTTCTCCTCGTCGTGCGGCGTGAGGCGGCCGCCGCGGAGCTTCTTCATGTCGACCCGTGCGGCGCTGGCCAGCAGACGCATGAGCAGCTGATCCGCCGGCATTTCCAGCGAGAAGATGCCCACCGGCCGCTCCTCCTTGAGCGCCACGTGCATCGCCACGTTCATCGCCAGCGACGTCTTCCCCACGCCGGGCCGCGCGGCGAGGATCAGGAGCTCGCCGGGGTGGAGCCCGGTGAGCTGCAGGTCGAGGTCGACGAAGCCGGTCGAGAGCCCGGTGACGCCGCTCGACGACATCTTCATCCGGTCGAGCAGATCGAGCGTGCGCTCCATCAGCTCGCGGACCGGTCTGAGCTCACCCTCGCGCTTGCGCTCCGCCAGCTGGAAGACGCGCCGCTCCGCCTCGTCGAGGATGGCCTCCAGCTCGCCGGTGTCCTGGCTCGCCAGCTCGAGGATCTCCCGCCCCACGTTGGCCAGCCGGCGGCGGACCGACTGGTCCTTGACGATCCGCGCGTACTCGACGGCGCTGGAGGCCAGGGGGACCACCTGGTCCAGCGTCATGAGGTAGGCGGGCCCGCCCACGCCGGCCAGCTGTCCGCGGGTCTTCAGCTCCTCGGAGAGGGTGAGGTGGTCGACCGGACGCTGCGTCCCGTCGAGGGCCAGCATCGCGGCGAAGATCTGCGAGTGGGCCGGGCTCGAGAAGTCGTCGGCGAGGACGACCTCGGCGACCGAGGCGACCACGGTGTTGTTCGCCAGGACCGCCCCCAGCACCGCGCGTTCCGCGGCGAGGTCCTCGGTCTGCTGACGGATGGACTGGACGACGGCCATTCGCGTTCACCACTCCCGGCCGGAAGCGGAGCAGGATCCCTCCGCTCCCTGACAGACAGCAACGGCAAACCGGCCCGGGAGTCGGCGCCCCGGGACGGCTTCCAGCGGGGGGTTGACTTTCAGCCGCCCTCGGGGACGACCTCGACCTTGATCCGGGCGACGACGTCGCGATGCAGCCGGATCTCCACCTCGTGCGAGCCCACCGTTCTGATCGGCTCGGGGAGATGGAGGTGGCGGCGGTCCACCTTCTGGCCCTTCGCCGCCAGCGCCTCGGCGATGTCCAGCGCGGTCACCGAGCCGAAGAGCTTGTCCTGCTCGCCGACCTTGCGGGCGATCGTGACCGACACCGCGTTGATCCGCTTCGCCTGCTCCTCGGCGTTGCCGCGGAGCTTTGCCTGCCGGGCGGAGATGACCGCGCGGTCGTGCTCGAGCTGCTTGACGTTGGCCTCGTTGGCCAGGACCGCGAGCTTCCGGGGCAGGAGATAGTTCCGGCCGAAGCCGGGCTTCACGTTGACCAGCTCGCCCGAGCGGCCCACGTTGGGGACGTCCTCGCGCAGGATGACCTTCATCGGCATGACGTCCTCCGGTTAGCCCACCAGCGCGTTGTAGGGGATGAGGGCCAGGCCCCGGGCGCGCTTGATGGCCACCGCCACCTGGCGCTGGTGCTTGGCGCAGTTCCCCGAGATCCGCCGGGGGATGATCTTCCCCCGCTCGGTCACGAAGTACTTCAGCATCGCCTGGTCCTTGAAGTCGGGGTGGCTGCCCTTCTCGGCGCAGAAGCGGCACACCTTCTTGCGGCCGAAGCCGCCGCGGCCGCCGCGCTTGTCGTCATCGCCACCCGCGCCACCGGCGCCGCCCATCCCGCCGCCGCCACGATCGCCACCGCGCCCGCCGCCGCGAGGGCCGTCGCCCCGAGATCCGTTTCCGTTTCCAAACTGTCCGGTCATGTCTTGCTCCCGCCAGGGTGGCCCGCTCAGGCCTCCTCCGGCGCCTCCTCGTCCAGGCCCTCACCCTCGATGCCGTCACGCGCAGGCCCCGCGCGCTCAGGGGCCGGACCGCGGGCCTCGTCCACGTCACCGGCGAGCTTCACGTCCTCCTGCACCGGCCGGCTCTCGGGGTCGACGTCGTCCGCCACCTTCACGCTCAGCCAGCGGGTGACCTCGTCGAGGTTGCGGAGATTGCGCTCCACCTCAGCGACCAGGGCGTGCCCACCGAGGTAAGAGGCGTGGACGTAGATGGCCCGGGGCTGCTTGGACACCGGGTACATGGTCTTCTTCTTGCCCCACACCGTGAAGCGGATCAGCTTTCCGCCCTCGCGGTTGACGATGCCGCGGACGCGCTCCTTCACGCGGTCCACGCCCTCGTCGGTGAGGTCGGGCTTGACCAGGAAGATGGTTTCGTACTCGCGCAGGTGATGCGCGGTGCTCTGCTCTGTCATGTGTTCCTTCCCCTCGGGTATGTGCCCCGGGTCGAACGCCCGGAGCGGGGATGCGGTCAGCGGCCGGTTGCCGGCACGCCCACCGGGGACGGGGACACCGCGCGCCCGTCGCCCTCGCGCTGCTTCAAAGAACGAGCCGGCGTGACTATCGGCCAGACCCCCCCGCCGTCAAGTCAGAGCCCCGGATCGACCTCCAGGGGCCCCCCCTGGACCGCCGGCTCGGTGAAGCTGATCCGGCAGCCCTCCTCGAGACCGATGTCGTAGGGGACCGCCCGCCGGGGCAGGGCGAGGACCACCACGGTCCCGATGCCCTCCACGTCGACACATCGGCCGGAGGGGGCGCGGATCAGGACGGTGTCGCGCCGGGTCGCGAGCCACAGCGGCACGACGATGGCGTCCGGGACGGGGCCTCCGTCGGCTCGTTCGAAGACCAGGTCGGCGTCGCGCTCGTGCACCGCGACGAAGCGAGGATCGGAGGTGACCGCCACGCTGAAGGGGAGCGGTGTATCGCCCGAGACCCGGTCGAACCAGGCAGTCCCCTGGATCCGGTCCCCCGAGCGGGCGGCCTCGAGCCGGCCCCAGGAACGAACCCAGCCGACCCAGGTCCCGTTGGAGGTCAGCTTCATCGCGGCGCCGACTCCGGTGACCGATTCGCTGTCGAAGTGGAGCTCGCCCACCGTCCCTGCGAGCGTGGGGGAGGGCGGCGGGTGGTGCGCGCACGCGGCGGCCACGAGGGCCAGTGCCACGGTGAGCGAGGACCGCATGCCGCACCTCCCGGAGGCGAGACGGCAGGCCGTACGTCGCGAGCCCGTCGACTCTTCACGGGAATCCTCGCGGGCGGGCGAGGCCCCGTCGACCGTCCAGCGCCCGGGACGGTTGCGATGCATCATCCCGTCGGAACGGCTCGTGACATCCCGCGGTGCCGGCTGCGGCCGGTGTCGACCGGCCTCGACCCGAGGGTGCGGGTCGACCAGCCCGGTCTGTCCCGTGGCCGCCGGTCAGCGGCGATTGTGCCGGTTCATCGCCTCCGCGAGGCCGAGCGTCAGCCATGCGCGCGCCATGTCCACGGCCCGGTCGAGGAGGGGAGGCAGCGCCGCCTTCTCCTCGGAGGAGAAGTCGTGCAGCACGTGGCCCACCACCCGCTCCTTGGCGTTCGGCCCCTGGGGCTTGCCGATGCCGAAGCGCACGCGGGCGAAGTCGGTGGTCCCGAGCTGCTCGACGATGGACTCGAGGCCGTTGTGCCCTCCGGTCCCGCCACCCTTCTTCAGCTGCAGCCGGCCGAAGGACAGGTCCAGCTCGTCGTGGACGACCAGGAGATCCTCGGGCGCGACCTTGAAGAAGCGCGCCGCGGCCGAGACCGACTCGCCGGAGACGTTCATGAACGTCTCGGGCTCGAGCAGGAGCACGCGGGTGCGTCCCGCATCGCCCTGGCCGAAGCGGCCCTCGAACTTCGACTGGCCGAGCGGGATGCCCACCGCGCCGGCCAGCCGGTCCACCACCATGAAGCCGACGTTGTGCCGGTGCCCCGCGTACTCGCGGCCCGGATTCCCGAGCCCGACGACGAGCCTGGCCCCGTGCACGGACGTCTACTTCTTCTTCTCGTCCTTCTTGGCCGGGGCGCCTTCCTTGGCCGCCGCCGGAGCCGCGGCGCCGCCCTTGCCCTCGGCCGCCTTGGCATCCGCCGCTGCCGGAGCCGCACCCGC
>Ga0081540_1000241_pt1 | contig 57441 bp, 57 predicted proteins | sample TabmetS2T1R1_FD_71024 | JGI IMG/M metagenome (GOLD analysis project Ga0081540, IMG submission 71024) | Tabebuia heterophylla rhizosphere microbial communities from the University of Puerto Rico - S2T1R1 | ecosystem: Host-associated > Plants > Roots > Rhizosphere ...
GGGCGATGGTTTGCGGCCGCCCTCGCGATAAAAACCTCCATCACCCTCCCTTCCTGCCAGTGCTACGCACGGCTGCAGAACTAAACGTGCCCGTCTTCATTCATCCCCAAATTCCTCAGGCTTCAGTCAGAGCAGCTCTTTACGCAGGTTTTGGGGAACCGGTGGATACAGCGTTTGCGGCGTTCGGTCTGGGGTGGCACTATGAAGCCGGCATTCAGTTCGTTCGTTTGATCCTGGCTGGTGTCTTCGACCGGTTTCCAAACTTGCAGATCATCCTCGGGCACTGGGGTGAAGTCGTTCTCTTCTACATAGAACGGCTGAAGTCGCTCGCGCGCGTAGCAAAGTTGGAACGTCCAGTAGAGGAGTACTTCAAGAGCAATCTATACGTCACGTCGAGTGGCATGTGGAACCAAATGTATCTGCAACGTGCATTGGAGATCGTCGGACAGGAACGCATTTTATTTTCCACGGACTATCCCTATCAATACCGTCCGGGACAGCCGGGGCGGTCATTTTTGCTGGCTACCGACCTGTCGCAAGAGGCAAGAGAGGCATTCGCACACGGTAATTGGGAGAGACTAACGTCTCAGCGCTCGTCTTGATGGAAGTCTCTGACTCACGGCGTGAATGCATGGTCAGTCCTGCTATGTCGGCTTACCTGAAGTAACCCGCGCGGGAGATGACTACGCGAGGGTTTCAGGAGTCACTCCTTCTCCGGCCTGCCTGAGCACCAGGGGCTCGTTTCCGGATGCTTACGAGCCCGCTCCCTGCCGGTGATTTTCGGGCCGCAAAATATTATTCAGCGTCTATTGGCCTGGGGGCGCGAGCCGGCGATCAGGATGTCGACCAGCCGGCGCGCGCTTTCCTCCCAGCCGGGGGTTGCCGTGGTGTGGAAGACGCCGACGAGCGCGCGAACGAAATCGTCAGGGTTGGTGTCAGCGCGCAGATGGCCGCCGGCAATGGCGCGTTTGGCAGACCGCAGGAAGGCGGTGTGGATGCGGTCGCGCGAGCCTTCGATGAGCCGCATCGAGCCGCCGGCCACCAGCTCCATCGCCGGAATAATGAGCTTTTTCTCCGCCACGTGATCGATGAAGAGCAGCATCCAGGCGCGCAGGGCCTCGAGCGGGGGCATGGCGGCGGCGAAGCGCTCCTCGGCGGCGGCAAGCTCGGCTTGCTTGGTCGCGAACGCCGCCGACGTATCCTCGAATGCCTTGCGGTCGCGCGCGTAGAGATCCGGCTCGTCGAGCCGCTGCTGGAGCCTCTGCAGGTCGGCCTGCAGCGCCGCGATCCTGCCCGGCAGCGTCTCGAGCGCGTGCTTGTCGTTGAAGGTGAGGCGGCGTTTCGGCGTCGACGCAGGCGCTGCGGCCGCCGGTTCGGCCGGCGCGGCTTTCGGCTTCGTCTCCTTGCGCAGCAGATCCTGGCGCGCGACGTCCCTGCCGCGCTGCGCGAGCATGTCGGCGTAGCCGCCGGCATATTCGGTCCAGGTGCCGTTACCCTCCGGCACGACCACCGCATTGACGATGCGGTCGAGGAAATCGCGGTCGTGGCTGATCACGATCACCGTGCCGGCATAATCGCCGAGCATTTCTTCCAGCACGTCGAGCGTCTCGAGATCGAGATCATTGGTCGGCTCGTCGAGCACGATGAGGTTCGACGGCTTCGCCAGCGCGCGGGCGAGCATCAGCCGGCCGCGCTCGCCGCCGGACAACACACGCAGCGGCGTGCGCGCCTGCTCCGGCGCGAACAGGAAATCCTTCATGTAGCCGACCACGTGCTTCGACGTCTCGCCGATGATCACCGTGTCGCCGCGGCCGCCGGTCAGCGCCTCGCTCAATGTCCAGTCCGGATCGAGGCTCTCGCGGCCCTGGTCGAGCGTGGCCATCTGCAGGTTGGCGCCGTGCACGACCTCGCCCGCATCGGGCGGAAGCGCGCCGGTGAGCAGGCTCACCAGCGTGGTCTTGCCGCTGCCGTTCGGGCCGACGATGCCGATGCGGTCGCCACGCATGATGCGGATCGAGAAGTCCTTGACGATCGGCCGCGCGTCGTAGGCCTTCGTGATGCCCTTCGCCTCGATCACGCGGGCGCCGGACTGCTCGGCCTCGGCGGCCTTGATCACGGCGTTGCCGGCGGCGCCGCGAAACGCGCGGCGCGCCTCGCGCAGCTTCGTCAGCTCGGCCATGCGGCGGACGTTGCGCTTCCTTCGCGCGGTGACGCCGTAGCGCACCCAGTGCTCCTCGGCGACGATCTTGCGGCCGAGCTTGTGCTGGTCGCGCTCCTCCTCGGCGAGCTGCGCGTCGCGCCATTCCTCGAACTTGCCGAAGCCGAGCTCGACGCGGCGGGTGCGGCCGCGGTCGAGCCACACGGTGGTGCGCGACAGGTTTTCCAGGAAGCGCCGGTCGTGGCTGATCAGCACCAGCGCGCCGCGCTGCGCGGCGAGCGTCGCTTCGAGCCACTCTATCGTGGGCAGGTCGAGATGGTTGGTCGGCTCGTCGAGCAGGAGAATGTCCGGCGCCGGCGCCAGCACGCGCGCCAGCGCGGCGCGGCGGAGCTCGCCGCCCGAGAGGTGTGCCGGGTCCTCGTCGCCGCCGAGGCCGAGCTGCTCGAGCAGAAAGCGCGCCTGGTGCGGATCGTCGGTCGGGCCGAGCCCGGCCTCGACATAAGCAAGTGTCGTCGCGTGGCCGGAGAGATCCGGCTCCTGCGGCAGGTAGCGCACCGACGCGCCCGGCTGCACGAAGTGGCTGCCACTGTCGGGCTCGACCAGCCCGGCGGTGATGCGCAGCAGCGTCGACTTGCCCGAGCCGTTGCGGCCTACCAGGCAGACGCGCTCGCCGGCCGACACCGAGAGGTCGGCGCCGGTGAGCAGCGGCGTACCGCCGAAGGTCAAGGCGATGTCGGCGAGCTGGACGAGGGGAGGGGCCATTGCGCGAGTTCAATGCCCGGATCGGGCCGCGATGGCAATGTCAGCGCTCGATTCTTTCGATAGGGCGACGATCACGCCAGGACGGCACCGCTGACCGCGCAGGACGAAATCTACGCCGAGGAATGGGACATGCGGAAGGCGGAGATGGAGCGCAGCAACGCGGCTTGAGGCGGTCCCTGCTCGGCGCACTACGGATTGTCGACGAAGGGAAGCGGAATGTTGTGCTCGCCGAGGACCGTCCTGTAATGAGTGAGCAAGGCCCAGAGGTGATTCCGCAGCTCGTTGAGCTCGTCATAGGAGTCGGGATCGAGCCCTGATCGGGCTTCCTTGCACGCCGCGTCGGCCTGGTAGCAGAGCGAGGACAGCGTGTCGCCCAGCACCAGCACGCCGGGAAACCGGCGCCCCGGATGCCGCATCACGGCTGCGTTGCTGACGTCGGAATAAATCTCCACATGCGCGAGGTACATTGCTTCGCCTCTTTCTTTTCAGAATGCACGCGGACCCATCGGTTGCCTGATGGCTCGACCCGCACCGCAGCATTGCGCACCGGGCGGGCCCCGTCCGCGCTAATCACAATTGCGCCGCGGGGTTTTTCCGCCCTAGATGCAGGCACATCTCAGCGAATCCTCCACCACGCCAGACCGGGAAAGGGCGACGGTGCACGAGCCGCGGCCGCAAGGCCTCAACACACCGCGCCTTGCGGCGCTGGCGCCGTTTGGCATCCGCAACTTCCGTGTCCAGTGGCCGGGCGATCTCCTCACCCAGTGGGCGATGGAGATGGAGGTGCTGATCCTCGGCTGGTACGTGCTGACCGAGACGGGCTCGGTGCTGCTGCTGACGCTCTACGGTGCGCTGCTCTACATCGGCACGCTGATCGCGCCGATGTTCGGCGTGGTCGGCGACCGCATCGGCCACCGCAACGTGCTCGGCGTCATGCGCGGATTCTACGCGGCGCTCGCGACCACCTTGATGGCGCTCGCCTTCGCCGGCCTGCTCAATCCGCTCGTGGTGTTCGTCATCGCGGCGCTGACCGGCGTGGTGCGCCCCTCCGACATCGGCGTGCGCAGCGCGCTGGTCGCCGACATCATGCCGCCGCAGCACCTGATCGCGGCGATGAGCATCTCGCGCACGACGATCGACTCCGCGCGCGTCGCCGGCGCGCTGTCCGGCGCCGGTCTGTTCGCGGCGCTTGGCATGGGCTCCGCCTATCTGGTGGTCGCGACGTTCTATATCGGCGGCACGATCCTGACCTGGTGCGTTCGCGTGAAGCCGCCGGCATATCGGACCATCGCGGCGTCGGAGGCTGCGGGGCCGCGCACGTCGCCGTGGCGCGATCTCAAGGAAGGCATGCTCTATGTCTGGCGGTCGCCGCGGCTGCTGGCCGCGATGTGGGTCGCGTTCCTCGCCAATATGACGGCCTACCCGTTCACCGTCGGGCTGCTGCCTTACGTGGCCAAGGAGATCTACCACATCGACCAGACCGGCCTCGGCTACCTGCTCGCGAGCTTCAGCGGCGGCGCGTTGATCGGCTCGGTCACGTTTTCGCTGATCGGCACCCGGCTCGGCGTGCCGATGCCGCGCGTGATGCTCGTCACCGCGGTCGGCTGGTACGCGCTCCTCCTCATGTTCGGCCAGGCCACGACGGCGGCTGCCGGCATGACCTATCTCGCGCTCGCGGGCTTCCTGCAGAGTCTGTGCATGGTCGCGCTCGCCGTCGTGCTGATGGGCGATGCGAGCGAAAAATTCCGTGGCCGCGTGATGGGCGTGCGCATGCTGGCGATCTACGGCATGCCGCTCGGCCTGATTGCCGCGGGCGTGCTGGTCGAGCGGCTCGGCTTCATGGCGATGACCGTTCTGTATTGCCTGAGCGGCCTGGTCTGCGTGTTTCTCATCGCGCTGTACTGGCGGGCGGATATTTGGCGGAACCCGGCGCCGTAACCGACGGAGACGCGGCCGATTTCCAGCTCTCGCCATCGGGACGATCCAGCAGATCGATGGCCTTGCGCAACGCGTCGATATGCTGGGCAGGCTCGCCGTCCGGCGGCTGCGTCCAATACAGCGTGTGGCTGAAGCCCGGCGATTGCCGTCCGTGAAGCCGCTTCAAGTCGATGTCGCGGATGCCGTCGCCGAACACGTGCGCGAGCGGACCGGAGACGATGTCGCCCTTGAAGATCATGCTGTGGGGGTCGTGGATGTTGGTCCAGCGGACGGCCGCGAACGGCGTCGCATGGTGCATCGCCCAGGTGTGGCTGGCCATGTAGTAGGAGAACAGGCCTCCGGGCGGCCCGAGGATGTGGTCGTTCGGTGGCACGGAACGATCGTCGATCTTGGCCCGCTGCTCGGATTCGATCTTTTGAAACGGCGGCGGGTTGGTCGGAAACAGCCAGCGTGTCTTCTTGTCGGCGAGATCACGCGGGCTGCGCGCGAGCAGGAACTCCGCGTGCGTGAGCGGCGAGCCGAGCGTCACGAAATCCGAGATCAGCCATTCCTCGTCGGGCGTGCGGGCGCGCAGGCTGCCATCCTTGCCGCCGCTGCGCAGCGCCAGCCGGAATTCGCGCTGCGCCTCGCGATAGGCGGTCCGCGCCGCGTCCGAGCCCTCATTGGCCAATGCGTGCGCGGCGTGCTCGAGTTCGCGCAGCCGCGCGAATGCGGGCTCGTCCTCGGAGAGCGTGAGCGCGCGTTCGCGCGTCGTCCACAGCAGGCAGATCAGGTCGTATGCGACGATCGTGCCGAGGCTGTGCGACACGAAGACGATGCGCTCATAGGCGCCGCTGTCGTGAATTTTCCTGAGCAGCTTGAGGCCGCGATCGCGGATCGAGCGGCGCATGGCGATGTTGCGGGGGTCGGCGCGCACATAGCGGGCGACGTCGCCGATATAGGGCGAGATGACGTATTGCATGAGCCAGGCGACGGCGGCCGCCGCTATCCCGAGCACAACGTGCCAGACACCGCCGGGCCAGGGCAGCAGCGCAAACAACGACAGCGCTGCCACCACCAAAGTCGTGGTCCATAACACAAGCCAGGCCGGCATCAGGCCTTTCGGCACCCGGCTCGGCCAGCGGACCAGCAAGGTTCCGAGCCAGTCGTGGACCTCCTTGACGGTCGTGCCCTCGGCAAGATCGGCCCAATAGAACTCGAAGAAATCGATGCGCGGACCTTTGTCCTGGCCGGTGTCTTGGCCGGACGCCGGTTTGGTCCAGCGCGTCGTGATGCGGCGCAGTTCGAGCGAGCCGGTCACCGCGTCGGGCTTGATCCAGATATCGGCAGAATTCTCGCCCGTGTGCGCCGGCGCCTGGACCTCGCGGTCAGCGACCCACGCGGTCTCGACGAAGTCACGCAGCGTCTCCATCGGGATTTGCTCACCCATCCCGTGGGTGATGATCACGGCGATCTTCTTGCGCTTTCCGGGCATGCGACCTCCCCCCACACATGCGGGCATGAGATGCCCGTCGGACATTCGCAGCGTCAGACAAACGTGTAATGACGATCTTTCGCGATCTGTGGTGGAAAATGCACCGAACGATGCGAAAGTCCTACATCGAGCGGCGCACCGACCGCATCAACCACCGCCGGAACGCCGCGAAATCGCGCTGGTCGCGGCGCACCTCGCGATAGACCAGGTACCATTGCTTGCCCTTCGGCACGCTGAGCGGGAACGGCGCCACCAGCCGCCCGGCGGCGAGGTCGTCGTCGATATAGGGCCGGATGCCCATGGCGACGCCGATGCCGTCGGCCGCCGCCTGCAAGGCCTGGCCGTAATATTCGAACTCGGGCCCCTTGGCGGCGATGCGGCCGGCACCGGCGGCCTTGAGCCAGAGCGGCCAGTCGTCGCCCGCATGCGCCACGCGGATGAGGGTGGGGCCTTTGAGATCGCCCGGCTCGTTCAACCGCTCGGCGAGCCGCGGCGCGCAGACCGGCGTCAGGTCGGCGCCGAACAGGTGCTCGGCGACGAGGCCCGGCCACTCGCCGTCACCGAGCGTGATGCCGCAGGTCCAGTCGTCGGCGAACGAGGCGGCGACGCCGCCCGCGGTGACCCGCACCTCGATGTCGGGCTCGGCCTTGCGGAAGTCGGCGAGGCGCGGAATGAGCCAGCGGATCGCGAAGGTCGGCCCGATGCCGATGGTCAGCACGCGCGCGCCGCCCTGCGCCGTCACCTGCGTGGTGAGGCTCGCCAGCGCATCGAAGATCGACGTGAGGCCGAGCTGATAGGTGCGGCCCGCATCGGTGACGGCGAGCTTGTTGGCCTTGCGCTCGAACAGCGCGACGCCGAGGCGGTCCTCGAGCAGATGCACCATCCGGCTGATCGCGGCCGGCGACACGTTGAGCTCGCCCGCCGCGGCGGCGAAGCTGCCGTGCCGCGCCGCCGCCTCGAACGCCCGGATGCCGTTGAGAAAGGGCAGCTTGCGCATAGGACCATCAGGAAAGCTGAGGCTAGGCCAAGATAACTCGGTTTGTGCTCCCGGCTCAAGCGGCGCACAGAGGTTCCGGGAGGAACCCCGATGACGCCGCTGCTGATCGCCGCTCTCTGCGTAACCATGGTCGCCACCTCGTTCCTGTCCGGCCTGTTCGGGATGGCCGGCGGGATGATCCTGGTCGCAGTTTTACTGATGCTGCTGCCGCTCCCCGCGGCCATGGCGCTGCACGCGGTGACGCAGATGGCCTCGAACGGCTGGCGCGCCTTGCTGTGGTACCGGCACTGCCGGTTGAATGCGATCTCGGCCTACGTGGCCGGCTGCGCGCTCGCGCTCGGGGTCTGGTCGCTGTTGCTGTACGTGCCCTCGAAGCCCGTGGCCCTGATTCTGCTGGGCGTGACGCCGTTCCTGGTCCGCCTCCTGCCGGGGAGCTTCAAGCCCAACCCGGAGAGCCTGCCCCAGGGCGTGTTCTACGGCACCGTCTGCATGACATTGATGCTGCTGACCGGCGTCGCCGGGCCGCTGCTCGATACGTACTTTCTCGGCGGCAAGTTCGACCGGCGCGAGATCGTCGCCACCAAGGCGGCCTGCCAGGTCATCGGCCACGCGTTCAAGCTCGTGTACTTCGGTGGCCTGATCGATCAGGCGGCGTCGCTTGATCCGATCATGATGGGGCTCGCGATCGTCATGTCCATGCTCGGCACCACGCTGGCCAAGCGCTTCCTCGAGGCGATGACCGATGCCCAGTATCGCCTGTGGGCGAACCGGCTGATCACCGCCATCGCCAGCTACTTCGTGATTCACGGAGCCTGGCTGCTCGTGGTAGCTAAGAGTTAATAAGAGTTAAGGAGCGGTATCCATGAGCACGACGCTCGATCCGCTGGTGCTCGACCTGGTCGAATGGGTCGCCAAGGAGCCGCGACGCTACGCCGAGGTGATCGACGCGTGGCGCACCTCGTGTCCGCGCCTCACTGTATGGGAAGACGCCGTCGACCGTGGCTACGTGGTGCGCGATGCCGCTGCCGGCCGCGGTACCATGGTGGTCCTGACCGGAAAGGGCCGGCGCTTCCTGCGCGATCATGGCAGGGCTTCGTCACCGCCGTGCGACAGCGCGGCGCATGACAGTTTCGCTGAAAATCGGCTTGCAAAAACGCCGCGCGGGACTTAGGTCCATTCCGATCGAGATTTGGCCGGGCGACGGGTCATTCCTACATCGACGATCCTCACATCGCGATAGCAGGCTCGAGCTGCGCTCCGGCGCGGTTCAGCGTCGTAACATCAGGGTATGTACGGACCGCAGGGAGCCATGAAAGCCGACACTTTCAATGACCGCCTGAGCGCGGCGGCCGCCGCCAAGAAGGCAATGCTGGAGAAATTCCGCGCGCAGCCGGGACCGAACGACCCGGCCTTCCTCGAGCGTCAGGCGGAGCGCAAGGCAATCGCCGAGGCGCGCGAGCAGCGTGTGGCCGACCGCAAGGCGGCCCGCGAGGCCGAGATCGCGCACGCGAAGGCGGAAGCCGAGCGCATCGCCCGCGAAGAGGCGGAGCGCAAGGCCAAGCAAGAGGCCGAGTACGCCGTCAAGGCGCTCGCCGAGGAGGCAGCGCGCAAGGCCGAGCGCGACGCCCGCTACGCCGCCCGCAAGGCGCGCAAGAAGAGCAAGAAGTAGGGCCGCGTCAGGCCGACTTCAGGTAGCGATCGAAAAACGCGATCGAATCCCGAACGACCTGGACCTGCACCGGGTCCGGGTCGTAGACGCCGCCCGCACCGCGCTTGACGTAGCAGAAGCCGTGCACGTCGTGCTCGTAGGTCGCCCATTGGGCCTGCTTGCCGAGTTCGACGAGGAGGTCGTAGCAGACGCGAAAGATCCCCTGCAGCTCGTCGGAATTGCGGCCCTGCACGAAGATGGGGGCCTTGATCGGCGCCATGCGGGCGCGCGCCACGTCCTCGGTGATTCGCCCGCGCACCTTGCCGGCTTCGCGCATCAGCATGCTCTCGACGTCGAGCAGGCCGGTCGCCGGATTGATGTGCGCGGTCGCGTCGGGGCGCAGGCGCAGGAACTCGTGCGAGGCCGGCTCGTTCGCCACCATGGCGGCGACGCCGTCATATTCCGACGCGATCTTGAACGCCATCTCGCCGCCGTGGCTCATGCCCATGTAGCCGATCCGCTCGGCGGCGATGACCGGCAGCGCCTTCATGTATTTGATGATGTCGATCATGTCCTCGTATTCGAGCGGCCCGCGGTTGAGCAGCTGGCGGCGCTGGCGCTTGTCCTCGATCAGGCGGCCGATCTTGTCATAGGCGTAGTCGACCTCGGCGCGGTAGCGCGTCCAGGCGACCGCATAGCCGGCGGCGAGAAACTGCTCCTGCGTCCAGCTCATATTCTGCGTCGCCTCGCGCACCCAGCGCATGCCGCCGCCGCCATTGCCGGCGGCGAACAGGACGAGCGGGAAGGGGCCCTTGCCGGCCGGCACGCGCAGCCCGATCGGCGCGTAGACGCCGTCGATCAGCTCCACATACATGAGCCGCACCGGGATGTCGGAGCCTTTCACCGGCTCGATGATGGCGACGTGCTCCGGATCGATGTCGGTTTCTGTGAGCATGGTCTGATCACTCTACTTGGTCTGCCGAACGTTGACGCGGCGGCCCATGTGCTTGCAATCCTCGTCGGTCTTGAGCCCGGCCGCGTGGATGCCGTGCACCGCGAGCTCCTCGTCGCGCTCCTCGGTGTCGCCGGTGACGCCGACTGCGCCGATCACCTCGCCGTCGGCGTCGCGGATCAGCATGCCGCCGCCCTCGGGGAAGATCTGGTCGCCGCTCGCGTCGATCAGGTACTTCATGAACAGCGGCTTCTCCTGCGCGCGCACGCGCACGAGCTTCGAGGACCGGCCGAGCGCGAGCGCGGCGTAGGCCTTGCCGAACGCCATCTCGAACCGGATCATCGAGGCGCCGTCCTCCTTCTGGAACGCCTTCACCTTGCAGCCCGGCTCGACCACGATGACCGCGAGCGCCCGGCAATCGAGCTCGGCCCCGCGCGCCAGGATCGCGGCGATGATGAAATTGGCCTGGTCGAGAGTGAGGGCCGGCATCGAGGTCTCCACGCTTGCGGGGGCTGCTGCGGCCTTTATCATTGAGTTATCGGGGTTTGCGCAAGCGGCTTGGGTGGATCGCCGCGGTGTGAAGAGGACTTGAGCACTGACTCTTGTCCCGGACGCCGCGAAGCGGCGAGCCGGGACCCAGGGGCAACAAGAGACTGGGTCCCGGGTCGAGCTGCGCTCGCCCGGGACACGAGGAAAGCGGCGGGAGGAGGGACCGGAGCCATGTCACGGCTGGCGATCGTCATTGCCTTCGCGCTCGCCGCCATCGCGCCCGCCTCCGCCGACGACTACCCGCAGCGCACCGTCACCTTCATGTGCCCGTTCCCGGCCGGCGGCGGCACCGACATCCTTACCCGCATGCTGGCGGAGGAGCTGCGCGAAAAACTCAAGCAGCCGTTCATCGTCGAGAACCGGCCGGGCGCTGCAACGCAGCTCGCCGCCGCGACCGTCGCGAAGTCCGCGCCGGACGGCTACACGCTGCTGCTCGCGCCGATCACCACGCTCGCGCTCAACCCCAACGTCTACAAATCGCTGTCCTACGATCCGGTGAAGGATTTCGCGCCGGTCGGCCTGGTCGGTCAGTCCGAGTTCGTGCTGGTCGCCAATCCGAAGCTCGGCGCCGCGACGCTCTCCGATTTGCTCGCGCAGATCAGGTCCAAGCCCGGCGAGCTGAGCTTCGCCACCTCGGGACGCGGCACGCCGCACCACGTGTTCATGGAATTGTTGATCCGCATGGCGGACCTGAAGATGCAGCACGTGCCGTATCGCGGCAGCGGGCCCGCGTTGATGGACGTCGTCTCCGGCGAGATCCCGCTGATGATCGTCGACCTCGCGGTCGCTTTGCCGATGATCCGCGAGGGCAAGGTGAAGGCCTATGCGGTGCCGTCGCCGGAGCGCGTCAAGGTGCTGCCCGACGTCCCGACCATCGCCGAGGCGGCGATCCCCGGCTACGGGGCGACCGGCTGGTTCTCGGTGGTCGTGCGCGCCGGCACGCCGCGCTCGACCGTCGACACGCTCAACCGGGTGCTGACGGACTACATCGGCCGCGCCGAGGTGCAGGAGAAGCTGACCGCGATCGGCATCCGTCCGCGCACCAGCAGCCCTGATGAGCTCGCCGCCTACATCGTCTCCGAAGGCGAGAAATGGGGCAGGGTGGTTCGCGACGCCGGCATCACACCGGAGTAATGCTTCGCGGAATGTTCATGCTTTGAGCCCTACTTGGGCTCATTTCGCAGAAAAGCCGCGTCATTCCGCAGCGGAATAAAATAGCAACACGCGATCAATCGACTGGCCAGGGCGCGGCCGTCAAATACCGTTCACAGCTTGTCCCTGCCGCATCGGCCATCAGCCGGACCATTGGAATCATAAGCGGCAGTGAGGCGCCTCACATTCCAATTTCAGCGTGTGGATTAGGGTCGCGGCGGTACCCATCCGAGGGGAAGCAGCCATGGTACGCGTATTCGACCAGAGGCATCGCCGCAGATATCTGATGGTCGTGGTCATCGTCGCGGCGCTGGTTGGGCTGGATAGCTGCATATTCGCGCACGAAACGCATGCGCATTGCTCGGCGCGGGCGGTGATGGAGAACTACGCCAAGCTCAAGCCCGCCGCACCGCGGCCGGTCGAGCTCGCCACCACCAGCACGCCGGTCTGGAGGACCATCTCGCTCGGCACGACACCGAGTACGCTCGCGTTGCGCAATGCGCTCGACGCGGCGAATTGCGGTGTCGGCGACCTCGCCGAGCAGATTCTGGCGCGGCCAGCCTTCACGATCAGGCGCGCGCCAATGGAAGTGGACCTGGTGCCGCTGTCGGGCCTGGAGCTCGGCTTTCCTGCGAAGCCGGTGCCGCTGACGGCGATCTATGAGCGGGCGAGAAAGCTCGGCTTCGAGCTTGCTCCCGCCGAGATCGGTCCGCAGCTGCGCCTGCAATATGCCGATCAGCCGATCGGCGAGTTCCTGCACATCGCCATGGAGCCGATCCGCACCTGGAACGGCGAGCCGGTCATTTTCGTCGTCGCCAATGGCGGCGCCGGCCTGATCCTGATCGGCCAGCAGGTCGAGGCCGAGACCGAAGTGCCGGCGACGTCCCGCTTCGTGTTCGTCCACCGCCGCGATATCGCCGAGGCCGGGCCAAGCGAAGCCGTGCCGAGATAGCATCGCCCGCCCGGCTCGCGGCGTCGGGACACCCACCACCGGCGGACGCCGATCACTTTCAAGTCAGCAGCGATGTGGCGCAGCCGAGTCCCCTCGACAACAAGCACGTTGTCTCTGACAGTGCGGCGGTGCAGGCGCTGAGACCGGGGCATGGAGGCAGCCGTGGGGCGCGTTGGCGACCGCGATCATTGCCGGCGACGGCCGTCCCGTTCGATCCGGCGTTGCGTCGTCGCGCTCGCGGTTGCGCTGGCCGGCGTGCTCGGCGCGACCGACGCAAACGCGCAGTGCTCGCCGCTCTCGGTGATGAAGAATTTCAAGCGGCTGTGGATCGGGCGGGCCGCTCTTGCGCCGCCGCCGCGCGACATCACCTCCGCCCAGACCACTCCGGTCTGGAAGACGATCGTTGTCGGCACCGCCGACACGCTGGGCCTGCGCAACGCCCTTTCGGCGGCCCGCTGTGGCGTCGGTGATCTGGCCGAGCAGATTCTCTGGCGGCCCGCGTTCAGTTTCAGCCCCGCGCGGATGGACGTCGACCTGGTGAAACTGTCGGCGGCGGACCTCGGCTTCCGCGGCCGCACTGCGTCGCTCGGGAAAATCTACGCGCAGGCGCAGCAGCTCGGCTTCCAGCTCGCCAGTGCGGAGATCGGTCCCCAGTTGCGGCTGCAATATTTCGACCAGCCGATCGGCGAGTTTCTGCACATCGGCATGGAGCCGATTCGGACGTGGACCGGCGAGCCGGTCATCCTGGTCGTGGCCAACGGCGGCGAGGGAATGATCCTGATCGGTCAGGACGGCGACACCGAGGCCGAGATTCCCGTCACATCGCGCTTTGTGTTCGTGCGGCGTCGCGATTTCGCGGCGCGCAACTAGAACCTCGTCAACGTCGCGCCTTACCTTCGCCCCGGCACAGCCGGTCGATGCTCCCGCACTGCGCGCGGCGATATTGGCGTTTGCCGTAGACCCGTGGCGCGCAGCGCGGGTCGTCGTACCAGAAGCAATGCTGGCGCCAGTAGTCCTGCTGGGCATAAGGCGGAAACACCACGTTCCCCCACGGGCCGTAGTTCGGATTGTAGGACTGCGCCGCGGCGGGCGTGGCGGCCGCGGTGGCAAGCATGGCGAGGGTGACGAGCGCTTTGATGGCCTCGCCTCCGTTCAGCGTAGTGGCCGCCCGGCGAGATCGCCCGCGTCGGCGCGCGCCCGCGCGTCCTCCGGCACCGTGACGATCACGTCGCCCTGATCGGATACGCGCACTTTCACGGACTTGAGGCGCAGCTTGCGATTGCCGGCATGCTGGCCGGTGCGAATGTCGAACTCGTAGGCGTGCCACGGGCACACCGCGTTGAGCTGCGTCTTCGAGAAGGCGAGGCCCTTGCTGGTGCGGTCGGCGGCGATCACCTCGTCGATCTTGGCGATGATCCTGCCCTGGCACACCGGTCCGCCCATGTGCGGGCAGAGGTTCTCGTAGGCGAAGAAGTCGCTGCCGAGCTTGTAGACGCCGATCTCGACGCCGTTGACCTCGATCACCTTGCGGCCGGGATCCTCGAACTCCGAAGCCGGCCCGATATTGACGTCGCTCATGCGTCCTCCCGCCTCATCTCACTCAATCCGCGCGGCCGCGGCGGAACCACATCGACAGGTCCCAGATGTTCATGCCGGCGGCGCGCAGCATGGCGCTCACCGTCACCACGATGTCGGTCGGCGTGACGCGCTCGGGCGTCACCGGCGGCTGCTCGCCTTCGGCTTCCGTCTTCGCCGCATAGAGCCGCACCGCCGCCGTCATCACCCGCTCGAGCTCGGCGCTCGAGATGCGCGAGATATCGCCCGAGGCGAGCGCACGCTCCGCCGCCGCGACGAAGGCGTCGCCGGCGTGTGCCTCGGTGACGGTCTCGGCCATCGCCTCACTCACGAGATCGCCGGCCGCGCCGCCAGCACGTCCTTCGCCGACGGCCGCTTGCGCTTGACCTCGAGGTTGAACAGCCGCGCCGCGTTGAGCCCGAGGATGTTGCGCTTGGCCTGGTCGGACAGGAACGGCAGCGTGGTGATCGAGCTCGGCGGGTCGAAGTCCCAGTGCGGCCAGTCCGACGCGTAGAGGAGCTGCGTGTCGGCGTTGAACGATTCCATCGTCGCCTGAAGGAGCTTGAGGTTGTGCTTTTCCAGCGGCTGCGAGGTGTAAAACATCTCGCGCATGTACTCGCTCGGCGGCCGCTTGCAGGCCGGCGCCTCGCAGGTGCGCATCAGGAACTCGTGGTCGAGCCGCTGCATCAGGAACGGGATCCAGGCGAGCCCGCTCTCGACCCAGACGAGCTTGAGCTTGGGGAAGCGTTCGGGCAGCCCGTTGATGATCCAGTTGGTCATGTGGATCAGGCTGTAGTGCACGAACGACAGCGCGTGCATCGAGATGAAGCGATTGAGCTGCAGGAACGACGGATCGCCCCAGTTGAAGCCGGAGTGGAAGGCGAGCGGCTTGCCGGTCTCCTCGATTATCGAATAGAGCCGCATGTAGCGGTTGTGATGCACCGGCTTGTTGCGGGTCGAGCAGACGGTGAAGCCGATCACGTCCTTGTTGTCGGCATATTTCGTGACCAGCTCCTCGCAGGCCTCCGGCGTGTTGAACGGCAGGTAGAGGAGGCCCTTGAGCCGGTCGTCCTCCGGCAAAATGCGCTCGATCAGCCAGCGGTCATAGGCGGCCGACAGCGCGACCTCGACGTCGTCCTGCGGGTGCATGCCGAGCGTGAGCATCGGTGTCGGGAACACGATCTGATAATCGAGCCCGAGCGCGTCCATGGAGCGGCGCGCCAGCGTGGTGAAGTGGTGCACGTCCCTCTCGCCGTCGACCGGCTCGGCGAGCGCGGCCTGGTGCGGGATGCGGCCGTAGAGATACTGGTAGGTCATGCCCGGCACGGCGTTGAGCAGCGCGGTCGAGGTGCCCGGCCGCGTGTTCATGCCCTCGGCCATGTGGCGGATCACCTCGTTGTCGATCGACTTGATGATCTCCGGCCAGAACTGCGTCTCGGTGACGTGCGCGTCGATGTCGACGAGGAAATAATCCTCGTAGCTCTCGATCTGCTTGGTGGCATGGGAGAGGATGTCGCGCGTGTCGGTCTTGATCGTGATTTCCTTGAGCTCACGCGCCTGTCCCGGCGTCCGCTCGAGCATGTTCGCTCCTCCATGTGTCGCGCCGGTTCCGGGAATCCCATTCCCGCGGCGCGTTTACTGAGGCAAAGCATAGACCCGCCCTCAGGTCTTTGCACCTGCGCAATGGCATGCGAGAAGCGCGCCCATGACTTGGCTCCTGTTCGCGCTGTGCGGCCCGGTTCTGTGGGCGATCTCGACCCATTTGGACAAATACCTGGTCGAGCGCTACTTCAAGGACACCGACGTCGCGGTGCTGGTGCTGTTCACGGCGCTGATGGGGCTCGCGGCGATGCCGTTCATCGCCTGGTTCGATCCCGCGGTGCTCAAGCGCGATGTCGGCAGCATCGGCCTGATGACGCTGTCGGGCCTGCTCTACATGACGGCGATGTTCTTCTATCTGCGCGCGCTGCAGGGCCACGACGCGACGGTGGTCGCGCCGTTCTTCCAGGCGTCGCCGCTGTTCGGCTACGCGCTCGGCTATCTCGTGCTCGGCGAAACGCTGAGCACGACACAACTCGCCGGCGGTACGCTGATCGTCGCCGGCGTCCTCTCCGTCTCGCTCGGCTCCGGCAAGCGCCGCGAAAGCTTCCGCTGGCGGCTCGCCGCGCAGATGCTGACCTGCGGCTTCCTGGCGTCGCTCGCCACGCTGATCTTCAAGATATTCGCGGTGCGCGACGAGTTCTGGGCGACGACGTTCTGGATGTTCGCCGGCGAGGCGGTGTTCGGCGCCGGCATCCTCGCCGTCGCCCGCTATCGTACGCAACTCCTGACATTGCTGCGCAAGAACCGGACGGCGCTTGTGGTCATCAATGCTTCGAACGAGCTGATCAATCTCGGCGGCGCGCTTGGTAACCGCTATGCGCTGGTGCTGGCGCCGCTGTCGCTGGTGCAGGCGGTCGGCTCGACTACGACGCTGTTCATCTTCGGCCTCGGCGTCGTGCTGACGGTGTTTTTCCCGCGGTTCGCCAGGGAAGACCTCTCGCGCGGCGAGCTGTTGCGCAAAGGCGCGGCGGCGGCGCTGGTGGCGACCGGTGTGTGGCTGGTGAGTAGGTAGAGTGAAGCAGCGTAGGTCCGGGCTCTTCGCTCGCTACGCTCGCTTCGGCCGGGACACGATTCACTGCCTCTTGTCCCGGCCGAGCGAAGCGAGAGCCGGGACCCAGAAGAAAAAACCTCAATCCCACTTCGGCGCGCGGCCGGCCGGGTCGGCAATGCGCCCGTCGCGCCGCTTCAGCGTGGCGATGCGCGCCATTTCGGCGTCACTCAGGGAAAAGTCGAACACCGCGAGGTTTTCCGCCATGCGCGCCGGATTGGTCGAGCGCGGGATCGGCGCGATGATGTCCTGCTGAATGAGCCAGCGCAGCGCGATCTGCGCGGCCGACTTGCCCTTGGCGCGGGCGATCTCGCCGATCACCGTGTCGTTGATCAGCCGGCCGCGGCCGAGCGGGCAATAGGCGGTGAGCACGAGCCCGCGCGCCTTGAGCCCGGCGATGAGCCTGGTCTGGTCGAGATAGGGATGGCACTCGGCTTGCAACGTGACCAGCGGCTCCGGGCACAGGCTGATCGCCTCGTCCAGCATGGCGAGATTGAAGTTGGCGACGCCGAGATGCCGCGCGCGGCCGGCGCGCTTTTCGTGCGCCAGCGCCGCCATGGTCTCCCGCAGCGGGATCGCCGCGTTCGGCCAGTGCACCAGGAGCAGGTCCACGTAGTCGACGCCGAGCGCTATCAGGCTCTGGTCGACCGAGCGGGCGAAGTCTTTCGCGCGCAGGTTCTCGTGCGAGACTTTCGTCGTGATGAACAGCTCGCCGCGCGGGATTCTTGCCGCGCGAATGCCTTCGCCGACGCCCTCCTCGGTGCCGTATTTGCGCGCGGCATCGATGTGGCGATAGCCGGCGCGCAGCGCGGTCGCGACCACCTCGCCGCAATCGCCGCCGATCTGCGACGTGCCGAAGCCGATGACGGGGATGTTGGCGCCGTGCGAGGCAAGCGTCGGAATCGGAGAGGGCATGCAAAACCACGCGAAGGACGGAGATCCTTCGCTAGCACGACGGCGGCGCTGTTGTCTCCGGCCTCACTCGCGCGCGGGACGCGCGGCACGAAAGGCCGCGCGCTGCGCCTCGAACCGCGCCGGCAGCTCGTCGAACTCGACGTCCTCGACGCGCTGCTGGATGCGCCAGATGTGGCCGAACGGATCGTAGAACTGGACGACGCGATCGCCCCAATAGGTGTGCTCAGGGGTCCGGCGCCGCGTTTGCGGCGTTGCGCCGGCCGCGAGCGCGCGGTCCATCACGTCGGCGACGTTGTCCACATACAGCGTATAGGCGGCCGACGCCGCGCCGGCGGAGGTCGGCGAGCGCGGCCAGTCCGGTCGCGGCGCGTCCTTCCACCGCGGGTTCTCGCGGGCGACGATCAGATAGGCGTCACCGAGCCGCAGCTCGACCGAATGCATGTCCGGGCCGGGCGGATCGGTCGGGATCGGCGATGAATGGCGGCGGACCTCCTCGAACCCCAGCACATCCACATAAAATGCCGCCGCCCCGGCGACGTCCTGCACGATGAGAGTGACGCCGATCTGGCCGACGCGCAGGCCACCTTTCACCGCCATGGTCCGTGCTCCGAATCGATTGCCCAAAGCCTTCGAGTACCAAGTCGCTAAGCTGCAGCCTCGCAGGTCGATTCGCCAGTCTTGAGTTTTCCCTGTGAATACAATGCGATGATTCGGGTTCCGGGGGCGGCTCCGCGCCCCCAGATTCCACACTGCCGCCCTGCCGCCACCACGAAAATGTCTTGTCCGGACGGTGGATTGGCTCCATGCGCCGGATCCTTACCGTTCTCTCCGTTCTGGTCATCGCCCTGTCCACCGCGGCTTCGGCCAAGCCGTCACGTCCGGCCGCGGTCGATTTCACGTCGCCCGACGCGGTGCTGCGCTGGATCAACACCTACCGACAGAAGCCCGACCCGGCCAATGTTCCGGCCGCGATCAAGGCGCTGTCGAGCACCGGCGCGCTCAGCGATCCGGAGAAGGCCGGGGTCTATGTCGGCTTCCTGGCCGGCGCGCTGCTCGCCAATCCGGCGCAGGCCGATGCGATGATCGCGAAGATCCTGCCGCTGCCCGAGGAGGACGAGTGGGTCGTGGTACGCGCGATCGCGTGGTCCGGTCATCCGCAGTGGCAACATTTGCTGGCGCGGGCCAAGCCGAAGCTGGTCGCCCGCCGCGCCATGATCGACAAATATCTCACCGGTCAGCTGCCGACGCTCGACCAGCTGGCCATCGAGCGCGGGCCGACGTTCCGCCAGCGGATGCGCGGCTATTTCAACGTCAGCAAATATTTCAAGCCGAAGCCGGTCAAGCAAGTGAAGCTCGAGCCGAGCCCGGACGTGCTCGACACGCTGTGGGGCTATTGGTTCGCGACCCGCTCGGACGTGCCGCTGTCGCGGATCGTCGCGCTGCTGGTCCTGTCGAAGGAGAAGGACTCGGCCGACAAGCTCGTCGTCGGCAGCATGGCGAAGTACACGCTTGCCTCGAATGCCTCGCGCGACTCGAGCCTGCTCGCCACGCTGCGCGGCGTGCGGCCGCAGCAGGATCCGGAGACCGGAGCGGTGCTCACCGAGGTGGTCGAGGCCGCGGAAACGGTGGACATCGTGCGCATCCGCAAGGAGGCGCTCGCGGCGATCGAGGATCTCAAGCGCAAAGGCCCCGGCTCGCAGCGCGAGGTCGCCTGGTGGGGCAAGATCGGCCAGGGCGCGATCGCGGTCGGCTGCGTCGGCGCGGCGGTCGCCGGCGCGGTGGCGGTCGGCATCCCGTGCGTGGTCGGTGGCGCGGCGTCGTCCGCCGCGCTCAACATGTGGGGCTCGCAGTAGCGCGTGATCCCGAAAAGCTTGCCCTCGGGCTTGACCCGAGGGTGGTCGCCGGCTCGGGTGGAGTGCAGTCCCGCTCAGTGCGGGTTCATGCAGTCGCGGATGAAGTTGCGGCGCTTGAGGAAGTGCAGCTTCTTCGCCTTGGCTTCGCTCGAGCAGCGCGCGCGCTTTTCGTTCTTGTCGAGATCGATCGCCGCCATCTCGCCGGGCGAGCGCGGCTTCGCCGGCTTCGGCGCGGCGGTCTGGGCGAAGGCAATGGACGTGGCGAGGGAAAGGGCGAGGCAGAACGCCGTAACGGCGGAGGTCGTGCGAAACATGAAGATGGATTCCGTGTGACAGTTGTGCGACGGCTTGATAACAGCTGCTAGGGCTCGGCGGAAGCCACTGTCCTCACGTCATCTTTATTATTTGGGCCCCGGTCTGCACTATTTGGCTGCAGCTTTGCCCCCAGCTTTGCAGGCGGCGAGCTCGCCCTCCAGCCGGGCGATGTTCTGGAACAGCCGCGCGCTGGTCAGCTCCAGGAAATGGAATCCGAATTCCGGGTTCTGGTAATAGATCTGCCTCACCTGCTGATAGGTCGCGACCATGACCTCGCCGTCCTCGGCGCATTCGAGCGTCTGGGTGCGACGCTTGTCGGGTGCGAGCAGGGCGAGCTCGCCGACCACCTGGCCGGCCGGGATCGTGATGCCCGTCTCTCTCAGCCGGAAGCTGCCGCTGATCGTGTAAAACAGCGCGTCGGCCTCGTCGCCCTTGTTGAACAGGACCTCGCCGGCGCGAAACTTCTTGCGCGCCATGAACGGCTTGAGCCAGTCGAACGAGCGGTCGCCGCTCGCCGCCGCCTCCACCTTGCGCGTCAGTTGGATCATCTCGTGCAGGCGATAGGCGTTGAGCGGCAGCAGGATGAGATTGAGGAACAGCGTCGGATGGACGTGGCTGAAGACTGCGTAGATGATGAAGCACGAATTGCACAGGATGCTGACGATCCGCAGCGGAATCATGGTCCGCATGTACGACGTGACGACGCTGAAGGCGACCGCGGCATAGGCGAAATACATGTACCAGTCCAAGTCAAACGGCGTGAACCAGTCCATGCGGCATCTCCCAGGCTGTGCAGTACGGTCCGGTCGGTCCGCGGCCGGCCCGCCCAATTAGTGCACGCCACCTCCCGGCGCAATCGGATCAAAATGGGCCGATCACGTGCCGCATTCGAACTTGACGTGAGGGGGAGTCCTCGGCGTGGGCCTGACCGGCCCTGCGCGCGACCGCTGTGCTCGCGATCGATCTACGCCGCGCGGCCGTCGCGCTGCAGCTTGTGCTTGAACTTGAGCTCTTGCGCCGGAACCGGGCGGCTGAACAGGTAGCCCTGGCCGAGCCGGCAGCCGGCGGCGCGCAGCAGCTCGAGCTGCTCCTCGGTCTCGATGCCTTCCGCCGTCGTCGCGATGTTGAGGCTTTGCCCGAGGCCGATCACCGCGCACACGATCGCCGCGCTGTTGGCGCGGCTCGACAGCTCGTGGACGAACGAGCGGTCGATCTTGATCTTGTCGAACGGGAACATGTTCAGGTAGCTGAGCGACGAATAGCCGGTGCCGAAGTCGTCGAGCACGACAGCGACGCCGAGCGCCTGGATCTGGTGCAGCTGCGCCAGGTTCTCCGCGTTCTTCTGCAACAGCACCGATTCGGTGATCTCGAGCTCGAGCCGCGCCGGCGGCAGGCCGGACTTGGCGAGCGCGCCCGACACGATGTCGATCAGGTTGCCGCGCCCGAACTGCGCCGGCGACAGGTTGACCGCGAGCTTGATGGTGGAGGGCCAGCCGGCCGCCTCGGCGCAGGCCTTGTTGAGGATCCACTCGCCGAGCGCGTCGATCAGGCCGGTCTCCTCGGCGAGCGAGATGAAGTCGTTCGGCGCGATCATGCCGCGCTGCGGATGGCGCCAGCGCACCAGCGCCTCGGCGCAATGGGTCTCGCCGCTCCAGATCTCGACGATCGGCTGGTAGTGCAGCTCGAACTCGTCGTTGGCGATGGAGCTGCGCAGGTCGCGCTCGAGCGCGTGGCGGGCGCGCGCATTGGCCTCCATCGAGATCTCGAAGAAGCAGTAGCGGTCGCGGCCCTCGGCCTTGGCGCTGTAGAGCGCAAGGTCGGCGTTCTTGAGGAGCTGGTCGGCGTCGGTGCCGTCGTCGGGCGCTACCGCGATGCCGATCGAGGTGCCGATGTTGATCTTGTGGCCGTCGAGGTCGAACGGCGCCGTGATGGCGTCGCGGATGCGCGTCGCCAGCGCGACGGCGCCGTTGCGCGGATCGACGTCGCCGGGCTGGAGGATCGCGAACTCGTCGCCGCCGAGCCGAGCCACCACGTCGATCTCGCGGGTGGAGAGGCGCAGCCGGTCGGCCACCAGCTTGAGCAGCGCGTCGCCGACCGGATGGCCGAGCGAATCGTTGACCGCCTTGAACTCGTCGAGGTCGAGCAGGAACACGGCGAAGCCGCGGCCGCCGCGCCGCATGCGGGCGAGCTCCTCGTTGATCCGCTCCATGAACAGCGTGCGGTTGGCGAGATCGGTCAGCGCGTCGTGGCGCGCCATGTGGGCGATCTGCGCATCGTTGCGCTGGCGCTCGGTGATGTCCTCGTGGGTGGTGACGAAGCCTCCGCCCGGCATCGGCTGGCGCTGGATCAGATAGGAGCGGCCGTTCGGCGCGTGCTGGATCTCGCTCGGCTGGGTCTGGCGCCGGCGCGTGTATTCCGGCGCCGGCGAGCCGCCATAGGTCCCGTGCGCGAAACGGTAGCTGATGATGTCGTGCATCGACGTGCCGGGCTGGATCAGCTCCGTCGGCAGGTCGTAGATCTTGCTGTAGCGCTGGTTGCAGACGACGAGCTTCTCGTCGCCGTCGAACATGCACAGGCCCTGCGACATGTGGTTGAGCGCCGCGTCGAACCGCAGGTTCTGCATCGCCAGCTCCTCGGTCATGCGCTCGAGCTTGACGCGGTCCCAGACGCTGAAGCCGACGAAGATCAGGATCAGCGCGGTCAGCGTGGTGGCGATGTAGTTGTAGGCGCGCTGCTTGGCGATGGCGTTGGCGAACACTTCCTTGGTCGCGACGCCGACCATGACGATGAGCGGGAAGTCGCGCACCTTGCGATAGGCGATCAGCCGCTCGACGTTGTCGCTCAGCGCGCTGCGCGTGAGATAGGCGCCGGACGGCGCCTCCTGATAGCGCTTGAACAGCGTCCCGCTGCTGCGGTCCGCGCCGAGCGCCTCGGGCGCGCTGCCGCCGACCGCGCGGATGATGCCGTCGAGGCCGACGATGCGCACGAAGCCGTCGCTGCCGATGTCGATCGAGTCGTAGAAGCGGGTGAAGTAGCTCGGGTCCAGCGTTGCGCCGACGATGCCGGCGAACGAGCCGTCGGGGTTGCGCAGCCGCCGCGAGATGTGCACGGACGGCCGGGCGACCGCGCGCCCCATGGTCGGCGTGCCGATCTGCAATTCGTCCACGGTGGCGTCGCGCTGCGCCTGGAAGTGGCCGCGGTCGCTGATGTTGACGACCTCGCGCTCCTGCACGTGGAGGCTGCGCATGCGGACGTTGCCGCCGGCGTCGACGACGGTGAACTGCAGCGTCGCCTCGCCGGCCATCGGCATGGCGAAGGTGAACTTGTCGAACGAGAAGCCGGCCGGGTCGCGCTCGTCGCTCGCGCGCAGCATCAGCAGCACGCGGTCGATGTCCTTGAGCGAGCGCTGGAGATGCTCCTCGAAGGCGCGCGCCAGGTTGCCGGCGTTCTGGGTGGCGGAGCGCTCGGCGTTGGAGCGCTCGACGGTGAGGTGGAAGGCGAGGCTCAGCCAGATGAAGGCGACCATGAACAGGCCGAGCAGCGTCGCGCCTTGTCCAAGCGCGCGCAACCAGACCAAAAGCGTTTTGACGCTGAACTTCACGCCGTCACCCCGACGCCGGTCTCCCGGCGATTGCCAGGGTCATAAGTCAAAGCGATGAGCGGTTTATTGCCTTGCGCAGATTTGCTTGGAGGCTTGGCTAACGTCGCCTTACATGGACTGGCCAAACATTCTACCTGTCGCAACGATCACAACCGCCGGTTGGCGCTGCCCGCAGTGTCTCGCGATGGGGAAAAGCGGTTCCCACGGTTCCCGCCCGTGCTACAAGGCGCGCTCCCCGTCGCTCCCCCGTTTCGGATATCCAGCCTTAAGCCGAGATTAGGCATAGCGAATGGCTCAGGCCGGTTTCGTCGTCGTGTTCATGATGATCGCCGGCCTGATGTCGGCTGGCCCCGCGCAGGCGCAGCAGCCGCAGCCGGCGGAGCCGGTCCAGCAGAGCGCGCCGCAGCCGCCCGACGCCGCGCAATCCGGCACGCCGCAGCAGGGCGGGCAAGGGGCCCCGCAGCAGGGCGCGGCGCCGGCCGCGCCGGCTTCCGGCCAGCTCGCACCCAACGATCCGGTCGGCAGCGTCGCAAGCGTCACCGGCACCGCGCGCGTGACGCGCGGCGGCGCCACCGTGCCGCTCAAGGCCGGCGACGTCATCTTCAAGAACGACGTGATCGCGACCGCCGCCAACTCCACGCTCGGCATCACCTTCGAGGACGAGACCACGTTCAACCTCAGCGCCAACTCGCGCATCACCGTCAACGAGTTCATCTATGCCGAGGGCGGCAGCAGCAACTCGGCGCTGTTCGATGTCGTGCGCGGCACGGTGGCCTTCGTCGCGCACCAGGTGGCGAAGACCGGCGACATGAAGATCTCGACGCCGACCGCGACGCTCGGCATTCGCGGCACCTCCGGCCTGATTGAGGTGCCGGAGGGCGCGACGGCGGGCGCGCCACCCGGCAGCGGGCGCGACGTCGCGATCAAGCTCTATGCCGACCAGAACGGCGCGGTCGGGCGCATCGAGGTATTCGAGCGCGCGGCCGGCGCCGCGGTGGGCGTGCTCGGCACGCGGCTCGGTCTTCTCTCACAGGCGGCGACCGGCTATGCCATCCGCGGCGGCGTCGGCGGGCGCTTCGCGGCTGCGCCGCTCACGATCTCGGCGGCGCAGATCGCGCGCGACCGCGGCCTGGTCGGCCGCGTGCATGCGGCGCAGGGCATCGGCCGCGGCTTCATCGAGCAGCGCCGGCTGCTGCGTCAGCAGCCGGGCCTGCAACAGCAGCGGCCGAACCTGCAGCGCCAGCCTGGCCTGCAGCAGCAGCGGCCCGGACTGCAACAGCCGCAGCGACCGGGACTGCAACAGCAACGGCCCGGCTTGCAGCAACCGGGCACGCCACAACAACAGCGGCCGGGACTGCAACAGCCGGGCGCGCCGCAGCGACCGGGCTTGCAGCAGCCGGGCCAGCGCACGCCGAATCTCGGGCCGCAGCCCGGTGGTCCGCCTGGCGGCGTTCCTGGCGGGCGACCGGCCGCGTTGCCCGGCCAGCCGGGCGGAGCCGCATTGCCGGGTCAGCCCGGCGGCGCGCCGTTGCCCGCCGGCGCCGGCCGGCCCGCCTTCGGCGGACCGCCGCCGGGCGCGGTGCCGCTCCAAGGCACTCCGGGACAGGCGTTTCCGGGTCGTGCGCCGGGAGTGCCGGGCGGTGTTCCAGGTGGCGTGCCTGCACGCGGACCCGTGCCCGCGGGCATGCCGCCGGGATTGGCGCCGCGCACCGTGCCGGGACCGCAACCCGCGTTGCCGAATCCGGCGCTGCGCGGTGCGCCCGGAATACCGGCGATCGGTCGCGTGCCGGCGACGCGTCCAGTGCCAGGCGCGCGCACGCCGCCGCAGATACGTCAGCCGGTGAAGCGGCCGCCGCAGCAGAATCAGTGAGGCGTGATCAACGCGGCGACGCCTTGCGCCGCCACGCGTCCCACATCTGCAGATAGGCCGCCTCGAGCCGAGCGGTGGTGCGCCTGGTGTCGAACAGCGGCGCGGTGTGACGGTCGTGCGCGAGCTTGTCCTTGATCGACGCGAGCAACGCCGTGTCGCGCGCAAGCTTGAGCGCCAGCGCCTCGTAATCGGCGAGCGAGGACGTCACCAGCTCCGGCAATCCGACCGCGTGAAGCAGACTCGCGGCGACGCGCGAGGCGAACGTCTCGCCGGCGCAGGTGACGAGCGGCAGGCCGGCCCACAGCGCGTCGCTCGCGGTGGTGTGCGCATTGCATGGATGCGTGTCGAGGAACAGGTCGGCGAGACGCTGGCGCGCCAGGTGCTCGTCATTCGGCCGCCGCGGCGCGAACACGAGCCGCTGCGGCGCGACGCCGCGCGCCATGGCCTCGCGGCGCAGATTGTCGGGCGCGTCGACATTGCCCGCCAGCAGCCACAGCACGCTGCCGTCGACGTCGCGCAGCAGGCGCATCCAGACGTCGAAAATCTCCGGCGTGATCTTGTAGGCGTCGTTGAAGCAGCAGAGTACGAAACCAGTCGATGGCAGCCCCGCGCTGGCGCGCGACAGGCCTGTGTCGGCGATCTCCCGCATCGCATCGTTGATCTGATAGCTGTCCGGCAGCTCGATCACCTGCTCGGAAAAATGCGCGCGCTGCCCGTCCGGGATCACCACGCGGTCGGCGATGATGGCATCGACATAGGGCGCGCCCATGGTGCCCGGATAGCCGAGATAGCTCACCTGAACCGGCGCGGCGCGCTGCGCGAGGATGCCGGTGCGCGCGCCCTGCGTGAATCCTTTGAGGTCGACCGCGACGTCGATCTCCAGCGCGCGCAGGCGCGCGGCGACCGCCGCATCGTCCTCGTTGCGCACGTCGATGAAATGCTCGAACGCCCGCGCCAGCCGTCCGCGCATGGCGCTGCCGTCGTCCGGCCCGAACGACACTGCGTAGGTCTCGAACCGCGCGCGGTCATGCTGCTCGAACAGGCCGGCGGCGAGCGTCGCTGTCGCATGCGCATGAAAGTCGGCCGACAGGTAAGCAAGCCGCAGCCGCGCGTGGTCGCCGCGGCCTTGCCACGACGGCGCCGCGGCGGGCGGATGGTTGCCTGCAACGTAGATCTCCGCGCAGCGGCGCTGCAACGCCGGCGTCGACGGGATTGCGACCAGCACGAACGGATGCGCGGCCATCCGCCCGTCGGCGACCGCCGCGCGGAGCCGCGCGCAATCGGCGTCGAAATCGCGCCAGTCGCACAGATGCATCTTGACGTGGAGTCGCACGCCTTCGAGCAGGTCGGTGCTCGGGGCCAGCGCGAATGCGCGGTCGTAGCTCGCGAGCGCATCCGCATAGCGCTTGAGCCTGAGCAGCACGTCGCCGCGGTGGTGATGCGCCGCCGCGAAATCGGGCCTGAGCGCGACGGCCGTATCGTAGCTCGCCAATGACTCGTCAAATCGTCGCGCCGCGTCGAGGGCGGCGCCGCGGCCGGCATGCGCGTCGGCATCGCCCGGCGCGAGCGCAATCGCCCGCTCGTAGGCGGCGATGCCCGCCTCGATGCGGTTGAGCAGGACGAGCACGTCGGCGCGCCGGCGGTGCGCCTCGGCGTGGTCGGCCGCCTGCGCGAGCGCGCCGTCATAGCTCGCCAGCGCCTCCTCGTAGCGGCCGAGCGCCCGGAGCGCATTGGCGTGGTTGATGCGGGCATCGACGTTGTGGGGGTCGAGCGCGACCGCGCGCGCGAAGCTCGTCGCCGCGTCGCCGAAACGCTCGAGCGCCAGCAGCGCGTGGCCGCGGTTGTGGAACAGCATCGCGACATCGGGATTGGCGGCGGCGGCGCGATCCAGCATCTGCACGGCCGCTGCATGGTCGTGGCGCTGGATGGCGATGACGCCGAGGAGATGCAGCGCGTCGAAATTGTCGGGCGCGATCGTGAGCACCTGCCGGTACGTATGCTCCGCAGCGGCGAGGTCGCCGGCCTGGTGCGCGGCGACCGCGCGGGCGAGCAGCACGGTGATGGGCTCGGTCTGCGAATCGGCGCTCATCGCGGTCGATGATTGGCCGCCGGCGGTCGTCCTGCAACGCCATGTTGGAACACGCGGGAACCTGGCGCGGGAACAGCGGGAACGACATCCGCCGCGCTCCGTTGAGACACGGGGCGGGCACACGACGCGGTCCGGCGGCGTGTCGGGTCTTGCCACATCGTCGCCACGGCTTCGTCGACAACAAGGAGACAGGCATGCGCAAACATGTTGTTGCTGGAACTCTCGCCCTCGCCGTGCTGGCGCCGGGCGTGAGCTTCGCGCAGACGGTGATCTACGAGGAACGGCCGTCGCGCGGTCCGATCGGCGACATCGTCGGCGGTGCGCTCTCGATTCCAGGCGAGGTGGTCGGCGCGGTCGTCGGCGCGCCGCCGCGGCGCTCGGTCGTGGTCGAGGAGGAGGTCGTGGTCGGCCGGCCGCTGCCGCGCACGGTTGAGGTCGTGCCGGTGCCGCGTCATCGCGACTACGCCTACGCAGTGGTTAACGACCGCCGCGTCATCGTCGAGCCGCGCACGCGTCGCGTGGTGCGTATCGTCGAGTGACGCTGCATCCTCGTGACGTGACCAAGCCCCGGCCGTGCGGCCGGGGCTTTTTCGTCGCCTGACGCATTGCCGCGCGGCGGTGCAGCAAAACGGAACCGCGGAACCAGCCTCGCATGCTCGCGTTGCCCGATGTGCCCAGTGACAGACAGAACTGACGCAACACAGAGGAGACGGCGATGGCTGACGGTGGCGGCGGCAACGCGCTTCTGGGTTTGGTGCTCGGCGGACTGGTCGTGTTCGTCGCAATAGTGTTCGTGTTCGGATGGGCCGGTGGCAAGAGCGGCAGCAAGGTTGTGGAATTGCCGTCGATCTCGACACAGCGATAGTTTCAGAGGAGGCGGAGATGCGTGATCGCGGCAGCAACAACAGCGCGCTTCTCAGCAGCTTGATGTTCGGCGGACTGATCGTGGCCGTCGTGATGGTGCTGGTGATCGGATGGGGTGGCAAGAGCGGCGACCAGGTCGCGGCCGACCTGCCGAAGGCTTCGGCGCCGAGGTGATGCGGCCCCCGAGGATGTGATGCGATGAGGATGTGATGCGATCGCGGCGGCTCTCCGCCGCGAGATGACGAGTGGTCCGCGTCGTCAAGACATGCTGCGCGACGATGCGGGTCAAGGCCCCGGCGAGAGCCGGGGCTTTGATTTTGCCGCGCGCCGCGGACAGGCGAACGCCCCGGCTGCGTTGCCGGGGCGTTCGTCGCTTGCGATCGATATCGTCAGTCGCACTTGCGGATGCGCTTCATGCTGCCGTCGTCGCGCTCGATGGTGACGGTCCTGCAGCCGCGCCGCGAGTCGTCGCGCATGTAGTAGCGCCGCTCACGGTAGCGATCATCGTAGTGACGGCGACGCTCGCCGACGCCGACGCTCACGCCGGGTGCTTCGATCGACACGCCCTGCGCCGTCGCCGGTGCGACGAACGATGGTGTGATGAATCCGACCCCCGCCGCGACCAGCGCGCCGGCCAAGAGATAACGAGTCATGCGTAGTTCCTCCTCGGGGTTGCGCGCATGACAACGGTCGATCGACGACATTCGTTCCGCTGATGTGCCAGGACGGGCGTCGTGTGCTATCCACAGCGCATGAGTTCCACTTCGCCTGCCATCGCCGTCGACCGCCTGGTCAAGGTCTACAAGACCTCGACCGCGGTCGCCGGCATCAGCTTCGCGCTCGCGCCCGGCTCGATCACCGCGCTGCTCGGCGGCAACGGCGCCGGCAAGACCACCACCATCGCCATGATCATGGGCCTGGTGCAGCCGACCTCGGGCAGCGTGCGCGTGCTCGGCGCGGAGATGCCGCGCCAGCGCTACAAGGTGCTCCACCGCATGAACTTCGAGAGCCCCTATGTGGAGATGCCGATGCGGCTCACGGTGCGGCAGAATCTCGAGGTGTTCGGGCGGCTCTACGGCGTCGCCGGCCTTGCCGGCCGCATCGCCGAGCTTGCCGCCGACCTCGACCTCGCCGACCTGCTCGAGCGCCAGACCGGCAAGCTGTCGGCCGGACAGAAGACGCGCGTCTCGCTCGCCAAGTCGCTGCTCAACAACCCGGAGGTGCTGCTGCTCGACGAGCCGACCGCCTCGCTCGATCCCGACACGGCCGACTGGGTGCGCGCGCGGCTCGAAGCGTTTCGGCGCGCGCGCCATGCGACGGTGCTGCTCGCCTCGCACAACATGAGCGAGGTCGAGCGCCTCGCCGAGCGCGTCATCATCATGAAGAAAGGCGTGATCGAGGACGACGACACGCCGTCCGGGCTGCTCGCGCGCTATTCGCGGCAGACGCTGGAGGAGGTGTTCCTCGACGTCGCCCGCGGGCGCGGCGAGGCCGCGCGTGAGGCGGCGCAGTAGCATTTCTTTTAGCCGTAGGGCGGAATAGCGAAGCGTATTCCGCCAACCGTATGTCCGCGGCGCAATACGCCATAGCCCGTCGAAGACGGGCGTAAACGCCCTTGTGGCTATTGCGCCCTACGCCCGCTCGCACAGCCGGTCCGCCAGCGCGCGGAATTTCGCCAGCTGATCCGCCTTCAGCTCGCGTTTCTCGTCGCGGCCGACGAACACCTTGAACATGATGCCGTCGTCGATGTTGAAGAACACCACCGACGCCGACAGCCGTCCCATGAACGGCCGCTCGAGGAAGGCGAGGCCGCCGCAGCGCTGGTGACGCAGATGGCCGTGGAAGCCGGTGCGGCCCGGCACGTTGTAATAGCCGTGCGAGATCGCGCCGGCCGGCACCGGCCCGGTGAACTCCATGATGCCGTCCTCGGTGTGGACGATCAGCGTCACGTCGCCCCAGCCGCCGATGTCCTGCATCGCCGTGACGAAATCGCCGCCGCCGGCGAAGCGGCGCATGTCGCGCGGCAACGCCTCGACCACCGCGCGCGGCGTGACGCGAAACGTGCGCGCCACCTCCTCGATGACCGCGCCCGGGTCCTTCGCCAGCGTGGCGGTGAGATCGGTCGCCGGGACCGCCGCAACCTCGCTCACGCCACCGCCTTGCGGCCGGCGACGGTCTGGCGCACCTCGAACCCTTCGAACTTCGGATGCTCGAGATAGAGCGGGCCTGTCGACTCGTTGCCGGCGCGCGCGTGCGCCATGCGGAATTCCTCCGACCTGGTCCAGGCCTCGAACGCCGCCTTGCTCTGCCACACCGTGTGGCTCGCATAGAGCGTGTGATCCTCGGCCTCCGGTCCCTTGAGCAAGTGGAATTCGACGAAGCCTGCCATCCGGTCGAGATAGGAGTCGCGGCTCGACCACACCTTCTCGAAGGCTTCTTCGGATCCTCGCTTCACGCGAAAACGATTCATGGCAATGAACATGCCCGGGACTCCTTTTGGTTGGTTCGTGGTTCCGACATTCCAAAATACAGACGCGCAGTCACGGCCACGCCGTGGAGGCTCACGGCGGGCCGTGCCTGCTCGTTGGAGCATGACCGGTTTTGGCGAGGATCATCCTCCGATCGACGGCTATGGGCCGTCGGTATGACCTCGCTCAGACGCCGCCGAGCCTGACTTGAACTCCCATCTTGAAGGTGATGCCGGGCGCCGGGAAGGCGACCGACGCCAGGTTCTCGAGATACCGGAAATAGTACTCATTGAGGGCATTCTCGACCGAGAATGTGGCGAGCACGTCCGGATTCGGCTGGTAGCTGAGATAGAGGTTCACCAGGTTGTACGACCACGTCGCGACAGTGTCCGGCTTGCCGTCGCCATTGAGGTCGACGAACGGGACCTGGTCGGGCGGCTTGCCGGCCACCGCCGACCAGCGCACCGAGGCGGTCACCTTGCGCTCGAAAAAGCGCACGCCGAGCGTGGTCGTCAGCTGGTCGGGCGGTATTGTCGTCAGCGGCGCACCGGTGTCGAGATTCTTGCCGCGCAAGCGCTGGCCGGAGAGGCCCGCGAACCAGGCGCCGGCGTCATACGTGCTCTCCAGCTCGAGGCCTTCGATGCGGGCGTTCGGCGTGTTCTGGTACTGGTAGAACGTCCGGTCGCCGACCGGTCCGGGCGGCGGGCCGACGATGTTGATCAGGTGCGGCTCGATGAAATCGGTCAGGTTGTTGCGGAACGCGTTGGCCTTGATGCGCAGGCGGTCGCCGGCGATGAACAGGTCGTCGCCGCGGATGTTGACGCCGACCTCCTCGGTCTTGCCGATTTCCGGCCGCAGGCTCGGATTCGGCAGGAAGCAGAACAGACCGGCGCCGCCGGTCGGGCAGGGCGTCGCGAACGCGCCGGGGAATCCCGCCGGCAGCGGATGCGGACCGGCGATGAAAGTCTCGGTCACCGCGGGGGCGCGATAGCCTTCCGCATAGGTGCCGTAGACGGTGACCCATCTGACGGGCGTGATGCCGACGGTGATCTTGGGCGAGAGCCGGTCGCCACTGCTCGATCCGCTGCCCGACGTCGAGGTGCCCGACAGGTCATAGCGGTCGTAGCGCAGCGCGCCGATGGTCTCGAGCCAGGTCGAGTAGTTCATCTTCCATTGCGCGAAGCTGCCCCACACCGTGCGCTCGCCCGACGGCGTGAACAGCGACTCCTTGGTGCCGGTATCGCTGGTCTTGCCGTCGTCGTGGAACAGGTCGCCGCCATAGGTGAAGGCGTGACGCAGCGGACCGGTGTCGACGCGCGTGGTGTTGTGGACGTCGAAGCCGGTGGTGGCGAGATCGATGCGGCTGCCGGCGCCGACCGGGCCGGAGATGAAGGTGTCGGAGCCGGTCGCGAGCTTCACCTGGTCCTGCACCGTCTGGTGCCAGTAGACGTTGCCGTCGAAATTGAACAGACGGTCCTCCGGCTTGGCATAACGCCAGCGCGCGGTTGCGGTGGTGTCGCGCACATTGGTGCCGTAGATCGACTCGTTGAACTTGGCGTTCTGGCCGGTGTCGTAGTCGGCGTTGTAGACGATGCCGCCGAACTTCACCTCGTGGCCGTCGGCCGGGCGGAACGTCGCCTTGGCGATGCCGGTCTCGATCTCGTTGCCGGTCTGCGGAATGGTCGCGCCGCTGCCGTCGACGTAGTTGCCCTGCTTGCGCCAGGTGGCACCGCCGAACACGTCCACGTTGGCGCTCGGCCGAGCGCCTCCAAAAAACGAGCCGAGCGTGCGCGATGTGTTCGTTCCGACTGTGCCGCGCATCTGCGTGCCCCAGCGTTCGCCGGGCCGCAGGATGTCGTCGGTGTCGAGAGTGCGGAACGAGGCGACGCCGCCGATCGCGCCCGAGCCGTAGATGTTGGCGACCGGGCCGCGCACGATGTCGGCGCCGGCGAGCAGCTCCGGCTCGAGGAAGAACGAGCCGCTGCCGGTGCCGTGGCCGGTCGCCGTGAAATTTTGCCGCGCGCCGTCGACCACCACGGCGACACGGCCGAAGTCCTGCAGGCCGCGGATGCTGATCGAGGTCGCCGGACTGTCGCCGCGCTGCTGGAACCACACGCTCGGGATGCCGTAGAGGATGTCCGAGGTGCGGCTCGCCATCAGCTGGTCGATCTGGTCCTTGCGCACCGTACTCACGCCGGCGAGCGCGTCGATCGCTTTCTCCTCGGTCTTGGTCGCGACCACCGTGATCGGATCGAGCGTCACCGTGCTCTGTGCCGACGCGGCTTTCGCTCCGAGCCCCACACTCAACGCAACGACGGAAACATTTACAGCGAGCGCGCGTGCGCGCCTCGATCCACCAGCCATCGACCCAACCCCCAACGCTGAACGACACGTGCCGTGGCTGGCGGGCGGCCGGGAACGCGGCGGCTTGCTGGCGGGCGATGCCAAATCTTGCTTCTCTGAGCAAGTGTTGCATTCGTAAATGCTCAGTATTACTAGTGTCAAGGCAGATAAACAGAAGTTAAAGCGACTCTAAACTGCAAGTATTTGTAGTTTATAATCGCTACAAACTGACGATCTGGCCATCAAATACCAAGAATAGACTGGTCATGAAATCTAGAATCGCTCCAAATGGCTGATCCCGTGAACAATAGTCCGCCCGGCGCTCAAGTGGAGGCGCCCGGCAATGCTGCCGGGACGTCACGTACGATTGGCGTCACTGCGCATCGCATCGACAGCCGCGACCTGTTCATCGGTACGCGTGAGATCACCATTGTTCACGGCGGCGAGCTCTACCGGCTGCGCCTCACCGCGCAGAACAAGCTCATCCTCAACAAGTGAAAGCGCCCATGCATCGCCCGCTTCGCGCGCTCCGCCTGTCCCGGTTGCTCATGGCCGCGGGGCTGCTCGCCGCGGCGTCGGGCGTGCGCGCCGATGCGGTGATGATCACCGATGCCGGCGGCCGCGCCGTTGCGGTCACCGATACGAGCCGCATCGTATCGATCGGCGGCGCCGTCACCGAGATCCTCTACGCGCTCGGTCTCGAGCAGCGCGTGGTCGCGGTCGACACCACGAGCCTCTATCCGCCGCGCGCGCTCGCCGAGAAGCCTAACGTCGGCTACATGCGTCAGATTTCGGCCGAAGGCGTGCTGGGACTCGCGCCGAGCCTGATCCTCGCGACCGAGGGCGCCGGCCCGAAGGAAACCGTCGCGGTGCTCGAACGGGCGAGCGTGCCGTTCGTGTCGGTGCCCGACAAATTCGACGGCGACGGCGTGCTCGCCAAGATCCGCCTGGTGGCGGCGGCGACCGGCGCCGATGCGCGCGGCGACTGCATCGCCGATCAGGTCAAGGCCGATCTCGCCGCGCTCGCCGCGCTGCGCGGACGCGTTGCGAAGCCGCTGCGCGTGCTGTTCGCCATGTCGCTGGTCGAAGGCCGGCCGATGGTGGGCGGCCGCACCACCGCCGCCGACGCGCTGATCCGGCTCGCTGGCGCGGTCAACGCCATGGACGGCCATGACGGCTACAAGTCGGTCAGCGAGGAGGCCATCATCGCTGCGAAGCCCGACGCGGTGCTGGTGATGCAGCGCTCGCAGCACATGGTCACGCCTGAGCAGATCTTCGCGCATCCGGCCTTCGTCCATTCGCCGGCCGCCGAGCACAAGCGCTACATCGCCATGGACGGGCTCTATCTGCTCGGCTTCGGCCCGCGCACCGCGCGCGCGGCGCGCGATCTCGCCGCGACGCTTTATCCGGAGCTTGCCGCCGGCGCGCTTCCCTCGGAGCGCGGCGGCGACCTCTGCCCGCTGTGATATCCGTATGACCTGCGATGCAGCGCAGTGGGAGTCAGCTGGGGGCATTGAATCGCCGCGAGTCCACCTCTCCCCGCAAGCGGGGAGAGGTGAACTGCGCCTCAGTGCCGAACCGCACACGACAGTCTCGCTGTGACTCCTCTCTTCATCCGCCTGCGTACACTGCCCACCGCGCTCGTCATCGGCGTGCTGCTGCTCGTGCTCGTCGCGGTGGCGGCGTTCTCCGCGACGATCGGCGCCGCCGGCATTCCGCTGTCGCGGCTCGCCGCCGCGCTGCATCTCCTCGACGGCGATCCGGCGGTCGTCGTGCGCGACCAGCTGGTGCTCTATGCGGTGCGGCTGCCGCGCATCGTGCTCGCGGCCATGGTCGGCGCGCTCCTCGCCGTCGCCGGCGCCATCATGCAGGGCCTGTTCCGCAATCCGCTCGCCGATCCCGGCCTGGTCGGCGTGTCGGCCGGCGCCGGCTTCGCCGCCGCGCTGTCGATCGTGATCGGCGACCGATTGCTGGCCGCGACGCTCGCCAAACTGCCGGTCGAGATCCTGCCCGCGACCGCGTTCGTCGGCGCGCTCGCCGCGACCTCCATTCTCTACAGCCTCGCGACGCGCGGCGGGCGCACCTCGATCGCGGTGTTCCTGCTCGGCGGCATCGCCATCGCTGCGCTCGCCAATGCCGGCATCGGCCTCACCGTATTCATGGCCGACGACCGGCAGCTGCGCGACATCACCTTCTGGCTGCTCGGCTCGCTCGGCGGCGCGACCTGGAGCAAGGTTGCTGCGGTGGCGCCGTTCCTCGTCGCGATCGCGGTCGTGGCGCCGTTCATGGCGCGCGGCCTCGACGCGCTGGTGCTCGGCGAGACCGAGGCGTTTCACCTCGGCATCGCGGTCGAGCGTCTGAAGCGCGTCGCCATCGTGCTGATCGCCGCCATGGTCGCAGCCGCGGTATCCATGGCGGGCATCATCGTGTTCGTCGGCATCGTCGTGCCGCACCTGCTGCGGCTCGCGATCGGCCCGCGCCATCGCACCCTGCTTCCGGCCTCGCTCCTGCTCGGCGCCATCCTGCTGGTCGCCGCCGACACCTGCGCGCGCGTGGTCGCCGCGCCGGCGGAATTGCCGATCGGCATTCTCACCGCGCTCACCGGCGCGCCGTTCTTCCTCGCGCTGCTGATGCGGCAGCGCGCGCTCGTTGGCCTGTGAGCGGGGTTATGAGCGCGCTTGAAGCCCGCGGCGTGACCGTGGAGGTCGGCGCAGCGCGGCTGCTCGACGGCATCGACCTTCGCGTAGACGCCGGCGAGACGGTCGCGATCGTCGGCCCGAACGGCGCCGGCAAGTCGACGCTGCTCCGTGTGCTCGCCGGCGAGATCGTGCCGCGGCGCGGTGAGGTTGCGCTCAAGGGCTGTCCGCTTGCGAGGTACAAGGCGGCCGCGCTCGCGCTCAACCGCGCCGTGCTCTCGCAGCACATCGTCGTGACCTTTCCGTTCACCGCCGCCGAGATCGTCTGGATGGGCGCGGGCGACCGCCGCGACGCAGCGGCCGCAGCGCTGGTCGAAGCGGCGCTCGCCGAGGCCGACGTCGCGCATCTGCGCGACCGCATCGTGCCGACGCTGTCGGGCGGCGAGCAGCAGCGCGTCCAGCTCGCGCGCGTGCTGGTCCAGCTCGCCTGCGCGGTGCAAGCGCATGGCCCGCCGGTCCTTCTGCTCGACGAGCCGACCGCGAGCCTCGATCTGCGCCACCAGATCATGGTGGCGCGGCTCGCCCGCGACCGCGCCGCCGCCGGCATGGCGGTGGTCGCCGTGCTGCACGACCTCAATCTTGCGACCGTGTTCGCGAATCGCATCCTGGTGCTCGACCGCGGCAGGCTCGCCGCCGACGGGCCGCCCGCCGCGATCCTCACCGACGAGCTGATCGGGCGCGTGTTCGGCGTCGCGAGCGCGGTCAACCGGACGCCGCCGCCCGGTGTGCCGTTCGTGCTGCCGCAGGTGATGACGGAACCTGACGCTTCGTCAGCGTGACAGGCGGATTCACGATCGAATAAACTGCATCACGCCGACCGTTGGGGGGAGGCCGATGCGCATTCGATTCGACGCGTTGTTTTGCGCCGTGCTCGCGGTCATTGCGGCCGGCGCGCTGCTCTGCGTCACGCCGCTCGCCGCCGCGCCGGCGCCGCCGGAAAAACGCGTCGCGCTGGTGATCGGCAACAGCACCTATCGCAATGTGCCGGCGCTGACCAATCCGACCAACGACGCGGGCGACGTCGCCATCGCGTTCGAGCGGCTCGGCTTCATGGTCCGCCGCATCACCAACGGCACCTACGAGGACATGCGGCGCGGGCTGCTCGAATTCGGCCGCCAGGTCCGCGGTGCCGACATCGCCGTCGTGTTCTATGCCGGTCACGGCATCGAGGTTGGCGGCGAGAACTGGCTCATTCCGATCGACGCCGAGCTGCGCTCCGACATCGACGTCGACCACGAGGCCATGGGATTGCGCAGCGTGCTGCCGGCGGTGGAGAGCGCGGGCAAGCTCGGCCTGGTGATTCTCGATGCGTGCCGCAACAATCCGTTCGCCGCCAAGATGCAGCGCACGATCCGCACCCGCGCGGTGTCGCGCGGGCTCGCCAGCGTCGAGCCGACCGGAAACGTGCTGGTCGCCTACTCGGCGAAGGACGGCACCACCGCCGCCGACGGCGACGGGCGCAACTCGCCGTTCACCTCGTCGCTGCTCAAGCACCTCGAGACGCCCGGCCTCGAGATCAACTTCCTGTTCCGCAACGTGCGCGACGACGTCATCACCTCGACCAAACGCGAGCAGCAGCCGTTCATCTACGGCTCGCTGTCGCGGGAGGCGATCTATCTCAAGGCCGCGCCGCCGCCGATCGTCGTCGCGCCGCTGCCGCCCGGACCGGGGCCGGACGAGATCACGTGGACGTTGCTCAAAGAGACCAGCGATCCGGCGGCGCTCAAGCGCTTCGTGGAGCAGTTCCCGACCAGCAAGCTGCGGTCCCAGGCCGAGACGCGGATCGCGGCGCTCACCGCGGAAGCGCTGAAAAAGGCCGCGACTGCGCCGCCGCCCGGTCCGCCGCCGGACGAGCTCGCCTGGAATTTCCTGAAAGGCACCAATGACGCGGCGGCGCTCAAGCGATTCGTCGAGCAGTTTCCGCAGAGCGCGCGGCGTGCCGAAGCGGAGAGCCGCATTGCCGCGATCACGCGCGAGCAGGCCGCCGCGCAGCGCGCGCTCGAAGAGCGCATGGCGGCGCTCGCCGCGGACGCGCAGGCAGCCAAGAGCAGGCCGGCCGGACCGCCGCCCGAGGACGTGGCCTGGGGCCTGGTCAGGGACAGCAAGGATCCGAACCAGTTCCGCCTGTTCCTGGACCAGTTTCCGGCCAGTGCGCGCCGCGCCGAAGCCGAACAGCGCATGAGCACACTTGCCGCCGAGCAGCGGACCGCCGCCGCGGCGCTCGAGCAACGCATGGCGGCGTTGCGCGCGGAGACCGAGCGCGCCAAGGCGGCGCCGCCGCCTGCGGTCGTCGATCCGCGCGAGATGGCGCGCTCGCTGCAGCTCGAGCTCAAGCGGGTCGGCTGTTTCGACGGCACCGTCAACGGCGAGTTCGGCGCTCCGACGCGCGACGCGCTGCGCAACTTCGCCAAGCTCGCCGCGGTCACCGTGCCGGAGCCGGAGCTTTCGCTTGATACCCTGAAGATCATCCGCGGCATCGACAAGCGCATCTGCCCGCTGATCTGCAAGGCAGGCGAGCGCGCGGAGGGCGAGCGCTGCATCCGCATCGTCTGCCCGGCCGGCCAGACGCTCAAGGACGGCACCTGCGTCGGCAAGCCTGTCGCCGCTGAGCCTGATCCGCGCCCGCGCCCCGCGCCGACCGCGCGGCCTGCCGCACCGGCCGGTGGCGGCGGCGGCAAATGCTTCAGCTTCGAAGGCCGGAGGTTCTGCGAATGAGCGAACGTGCGACGGCCTGCCGGGCATTCGCGGCGGCCTTGGCGCTGCTCCCCAGTGCGGCGTCCGCCGTCACCCTCGACAGCCTGCAAGGCGCGATCATCGAGGCGAGCTCGATGTACAACACCCACATCCGCCTCGATGGCCGCGAGTTCGACGCGCAAACGCGCTGGAGCGTGCGCATGTCGATCGGCGCCGCCGGCGCATTCAATGCGAGCTTTGTCCGTGTCGGCATCTATCAGGGCCGCGAGATGGGCTCGCTCAACCGTTCGCTCGCCGGCAACATCGGCACGCCGCAGCAGGCGGGCAAAGGGCACTCGCTGTGGCTGCTGAGCGGCGACAAGCTCATTCTGTTGCGCACCTTCGATGCCGGCGGCTTCAAGGCGGAGATTTCCCTGAGCGCGGATGGCAAGAGTTGCTCGCTGCGCGCGCCGCTCGCCCGCGAGGTCGGCGCCGGCCACACCCGCATGCAGTCCGCCGCGCGGCCGGGCAGCCAGGTCGAGGTACTCTCGGCGACGCAGACGTCGTCCACTTGCAAGGTGTCGCGATGAGCAGCAAGGCATATGCGGCAGGCGTCGCGCTTGCGCTGACGGCACTCGCGACTGCTGGCGATCATGCGCGGGCGCAGACGCCGGGCGCCTGCTTCGAGATCATCGCGGCGCGGGCCGGCGTTCAGCCGGCGATCCTGATCGACAAATGCAGCGGCCGCACCTGGCAGCTGGCGCGTCGCAGCGGCGCGCACGCCGCTTACCGCTGGACCGCGCTGCCGCGCGACGATGGCGCTCCGGCCGCATCCTCGGCTCCGCCCGCGGTGGCCGACACGGGCAAGTGCTTCACGTTCGAGGGGCGGAAGTTCTGTGAATGACCATGTCCGGATGACGATCGCCAGGTTTCCAGGCGCCGCGCTCGCGTTCGTGGTGGCGGCACAGACGGCTCCGGCGATGGCGCAAGGCACCTCGGTGGAATCGCTGCACGGCAAGTCGATCACGGCGAGCGTGCAGTATGAGGTCCAACTGCGCCGGGAAGGGCGGGAGTTCGCCGCGCCGGTCACCGCTGAGTGGCGGTTGGCCATCGGCGCCGACAACCGGGTGACCGGATCGATCTCGCGCACGTCGGTCAGCCCGCGCGGTCCCGTCTCGACGTCGCGGCCAATTTCGGCGGTCATCGGCAGGCCCGGCCAGATCAAAGACGCCGGCGGTCACGGCCTGATCCTCCTGTCCGGCAATACGCTCACCCTGTTGCGCACGTTCGAGGTCGGCGGCATCAAGACCACGATCACCCTCACCGGCGGCGGGGGCTGCAGCATCGATGCGCCGGTCATGAAAGAGGTCGGCGCCGGCCCGACGCGGCGCGACGCCATTGTCGGCGGCTCGATCGAAATCCTCAGCTCCAGGCAGGTCTCGTCGACATGCCGCGTTAAGTGACACCGATCAGCCGATACCAAGGAGGGAACATGCGCATTGGAATTCTGCTCGTGCTGTGCGGCCTGGCGTTGCCGGCGATGGCCGAAGCAGCGCCGTCGCAGCTCTATGGCAAGTCGGTCGTCGTTTCGATCAGCGAGACGCGGGCGAGCCGCCCGGTCACCGGCGGGCCGGTGACCAGCTCGAGCTCGAGCATGCAGTTCAGCGTGTACGTCAGCGAGGCGGGGCGGCCGTTCGTGCGCTCCGACCGGACGCTTACGACCCGTCGGCGCGGCACCGAGCAGAAGGCGATCGACAGCGCGCCGGGCAGCAGCATCGGCGTCGCGGTATCGAGCGGCGTGCAGTTCTCCGGCAATTCGATGATCCTCACCATGCGCATGGTCAGCGGGGCGCGCCGCGTCACCGTGACGTTCGACGGCGGCTTCACGAGCTGCAGCGCGACCGTGCTCAATGCGCGCGAGGGCGGCAAGCCGATGGTGATCAAGAACCGCTTCACCGGCGTCGACCGCGAGGTCACCGACATCCAGGCGTCCGTCACCGGCTGCTCGGTGAAGAGCGGCAACGTGTTCGCCGGAAGCTGACAGGCCGATCAAGTCACCAGGATCATTGCTCGCTGCTGAACACATTGCCGGCCTTCACCGAGCAGGTTTCCCCGCTGGCGGTGGCCGACTTGAACTCGATGTACACCTTGGTGATCGGGCTGAAGCCGATGCTCGACTCCTTGCCTTCTTCCTTGGCGTGAATCACCTTGGCGCTGCAGCCGCCGAAGCTCTCGTCGAAATCGATCGTGACGCGCCGCATCCCGCCGACGCCGCGGTAGGGCTGATAGATCGTGAGCGTGCGGCCGTTGAAGCTCGGCACGCGGGCAGGGGCCCCTGACTGCGGCGCCGAGCCGGAGACCTGATCGCGTGCGGCCGAGCCGGCGCGCGTCGCGAAGGTCATGCGGCTGAACACGCGTCCGGCGCTGCTGATATAGAGGCTCATGCTGTGGCTCGCTTGCACTGTGCGGAACTCGGCCTGGCCGACGTTGCGCTGAACCCGCATTTCATTCCAGGACAGCACCACCGACTTGCCGCGCAGCGCGGCCGGCGCCTCCGCCGCAGTCGCCGGCGCGGCAGCGAGCGTCACCGCCGCGGCAGCAGCAGCCATTAGAGGTCTGATCATCGAAGCCCCCGACCATCTCGCGGCGCTCATGCCGCACGCGCTGCATGCTAGCGCATCGTCCGAAGTCCGACATACGTAGTCGTGAACCAAGGCGACAGAACGGGTTGACGTAGGGAAGCCCGTCGCTACGTTGCGATGAATGATGGACCGCGCCCACACCACGGATGCGATCGCCGCACGCGGCGGCCGCTTCTCGTTCGTGCGCGTCCAGGCCATGGTGCTGCGCTATTGGTACCTGATGCGCTCGTCGTGGCCGCGCATCCTCGATCTCGTCTACTGGCCGGCGGTGCAGATGCTGATGTGGGGCTTCCTGCAGCTCTACATCGCCGACAATTCCGGCTTCTTCGCGCGCGCCGGCGGCACCTTCATCGGCGCGGTGCTGCTGTGGGACATCCTGTTCCGCGGCCAGCTCGGCTTCTCGATCTCTTTCCTGGAGGAGATGTGGTCGCGCAACCTCGCCAACCTCATGATGAGCCCGCTGCGGCCGACCGAGTTCGTGCTGGCGCTGATGATCATGAGCGTGATCCGCCTCGCCGTCGGCATGATCCCGGTGTCGCTGCTCGCGATCGCGTTTTTCGGCTTCAACCTGTGGGGACTCGGCCTCGCGCTCGCGGCGTTCTTCGCCAACCTGATCCTCACCAGCTGGGCGGTCGGCATCTTCGTGTCGGGCCTGGTGCTGCGGCAGGGGCTCGGCGCGGAGAACATGGCGTGGACCATCATGTTCATCTTCCTGCCGCTCACCTGCGTCTATTACCCGGTCGCGGTGCTGCCGCACTGGCTCCAGGTCATTGCGTGGATGCTGCCGCCTACCTACGTGTTCGAAGGGATGCGTGCGCTGCTGATCGATCACACGTTCCGTGTCGACCTGATGCTCGAGGCCTTGGCGCTCAATGTCGTGTTGTTCGCCGCCGCCGTCGTCGCCTTCCTCGCCTTGCTGCAGAGTGCGCGCGAGCACGGCTCGCTCATGCAAACCGGTGAATAAGCCGGTTACTGCATAGGCAAAAAGGCGAATAGCTGTGCAGGGCGTTGTGTAGGTGCTTGTGCTTATTGGAGAATGAGCGGAATTTCAGCAGCTTAAACCTTGAACAAAGCATTGTCCGATATGTTGACCCTAGACATGTTTGGGACCATCATGCTGCACCGCAGCAAGCGGGGCAGGGACGCTGACCAATGACCATCGGCGAATTCGGGGGCGCACCAAAACAACCAACCGACGGCGGATTCTTCATGTCCGCCCCGGCCTATTGGCTTTACGAGCTCGGTCACGCGGCGCTCAATCCGTCGCGCGCCGTCGCCGACGCGACGCGGCTGATGTTCAAGAACCCGGCCAATCCGTGGTCGCACACGCAATGGGGCAAGTCGATCGCCGCCGCCGCCGAGCTGTTCGAGCGCTCGACCCGCCGCTATGGCAAGCCGGACTGGATGATCCCGTCGACGCAGGTCGGCGGCGAGACCGTGCCGGTGCACATCATGCCGGTGTGGGAGCGGCCGTTCTGCCGGCTGCTGCATTTCAAGCGAATCTTCGAGCATGCGCCGCGGCGTCCGCAACCGCGCGTCCTCATCGTCGCGCCGATGTCCGGCCATTATGCGACGCTGCTGCGCGGCACGGTGCAGGCGTTTCTGTCCAACCACGAGGTCTACATCACCGACTGGACCGACGCGCGCATGGTGCCGCTGTCGGAGGGCCGCTTCGATCTCGACGACTACATCGATTACGTCGTCTCGATGCTGCATTTCCTGCAGGGCGACGTGCACGTGATCGGCGTGTGCCAGCCGTCGGTGCCGGTGCTCGCCGCGGTCTCGGTCATGGAGGCGCGCAAGGATCCCTACGTGCCGCTGTCGATGACCCTGATGGGCGGCCCGATCGACACGCGCAGCAATCCGACCGCGGTCAACCGCCTGGCGGAGGATCGCGGCATCGACTGGTTCCGCCGCAACGTGATCACCAAGGTGCCGTTCCCGCATCCCGGCTTCATGCGCGACGTCTATCCGGGCTTCCTGCAGCTGCACGGCTTCGTCAGCATGAATCTCGACCGCCACATCGAGGCGCACCGGGCGCTGTTCCAGCACCTGGTCGCCGGCGACGGCGACTCCGCGCAGAAGCACCGCGAGTTCTACGACGAGTATCTCGCGGTCATGGATCTGTCGGCCGAGTTCTATCTGCAGACGGTCGAGACCGTATTCGTGCGCCACGCGCTGCCCAAGGGCCAGATGACCCATCGCAACGACATGGTCGATCCCTCGAAGATCACCCGCGTCGCGCTGTTGACGATCGAAGGCGAGCACGACGACATTTCCGGCGTCGGCCAGACCGAGGCGGCGCATAAATTGTGCGTGAACATCCCGGACAGCAAGAAGGCGCACTGGCTGCAACCGGGCGTCGGTCACTATGGCGTGTTCAACGGCTCGCGCTTCCGCTCGGAGATCGCGCCGCGCATCGCCGACTTCATCCTGTCGAACGACTCGAGCGCGAACAGCAGCAGTTTCGGCCGCGCGCTCGCATCAGTGACCGGCGGACGCGCGCGCAAGCGCTCGATCAACGGCGCCGGAGCGGCGGATCACGCGGTGGAAGCGTCGGCGGAAAAAACTCCGATACCGTAACCAAACTGCAACGGGTCGGCGAGTTCCCCACAGAGTTCGACGCTTTTCCTTTTTGTCGCTACAGTTCTGCGCTATCGCTATCCCTATCGCCAGAGTTATGCGTCATCGTCCGTTCGGATGTGATCCGACCGGCTAGTGTCATCGCCGCACTCAATCGATAGACTCTCATCCATGCCGATCCGTGCACTGTTTCAGCGTCGCCAGCCCGAGCCGCAGTCGATCGAGATCGTGTTCGAGCAGGGCATCTATCCGGTGCAGCTGCGCCGGCATCCGCAGGCGCGCCGTTACACGCTGCGCATCCAGGCGGCGACGCGCGAGGCGATCCTCACCGTGCCGAAGCGCGGCAACCTGAAGGAAGCCAAGGCCTTCGCGCAGAAGAACGGCGCCTGGATCGCCGCGCGGCTGTCGCGCCTGCCCGAGGGCGTGAGCCTGTGTCACGGCGCGACCGTGCCGCTGCGCGGCATGCCGCACCGGATCGAGCATCGCCGCGGCGCCCGCGGCACCGTCTGGGTCGAATGCGGTGACGATGGCGCCAATCTCCTGTGCGTCGCCGGCGACGCGCCGCATGTCGAGCGGCGGTTGATCGACTTTTTCCGCCGCGAGGCCAAGCGCGACCTCGAGCGCGCGAGCCGCACCTACGCGTCGAAGCTCGGCGTGGCGATCCGCCGCATCACCGTGCGCGACCAGACCAGCCGCTGGGGATCGTGCTCGACCACCGGCGTGCTGTCCTATTCGTGGCGGCTGGTGCTGGCGCCGCCCTTCGTGCTCGAATATCTCGCCGCCCACGAGGTGGCGCATCTTGTCGAGATGAACCACTCGCGCCGGTTCTGGCGGCTGCTGCTCGGCATGAACCCGGACGTGCACCGCGCCAAGTCGTGGCTCGACGCGCACGGCGCGGAGCTACATCGGTACGGGTCGTGATGCAGTGACCCTTGTCCCGGCCGAGCGAGCGTAGCGAGCGAAGAGCCGGAACCCAGCAATAAATAAACGTATCACAAACTCATGAGCTCGTGGCCCCTGGGTCCCGGGTCTCGCTTCGCTCGCCCGGGACACGAGGCAGTGACTCTTGTCCCGGCCGAGCGTAGCGAGAGCCGGGACCCAGTTGCTTCAACGCTCTAACTCCGCCACCTTCCGCAAAAACTCCGCCGTCGCCGCGTCGGCCGGGAAGAACGACTCCAGCGCCAGCTCCGACAAGGTCACGTCGATCGGCGTGCCGAACACCGTCGTTGTCGAGAACAGCGAGAGCGTCGCGTCACCGGCGCGCAGCCGCAGCGGCACGAGCACGCCGGCATAGTCGTGCACGACGGCGGGCTTGCGCCCGGCCGTTGCCGGCGCCGGATAGCCGCGCAGCTCCTCGATCAGCGCGCCGAGCACCGGGTCGGCCGACACCTCGATCTGCCGGCGCAGCCGGTCGAGCAGGTGCGCGCGCCACTCGGCGAAGTTGACGATGCGCGGCGCGATCCCGTCCGGATGCAGGCTGACGCGCAGCACGTTGACCGGCGGCGCGAGCAGCTTTGGCGCGACGCCGACCAGCAGGCGGTTGACCGCGCCGTTGGCGGCGACGAGCGTCCAGTGCCGGTCGACGGCAAGGGCCGGGTAGGGCTCGTGCCCGGCGAGAATGAGATCGACCGCCTTGCGGACAGCCCCGAGCTCCGGCGCGTCGAGCGAGCGCTCCTGGAACACCGGAGCGTAACCGGCAGAGACGAGCAGCACGTTGCGCTCGCGCAGCGGCACGTCGAGCTGCTCGGCGAGCCGCAGCAGCATCTCGCGCGACGGCGCGGCGCGGCCGGTCTCGATGAAGCTCAGGTGCCGCGTCGAGATCTCCGCGTCGAGCGCGAGCGACAGCTGGCTCAGCCGGCGGCGCTGCCGCCAGTCGCGTAGTTGATCGCCCACGGTCAGTGCGGAACTCATGCGCGGACGATATCGCAGGTCTGCGCCGTCTTTCCATTACCTGTGAGGTAATCGCCAGGCCTCGCCCGACCGCGTATCGATCGCGCCATCGCAACCAACCTTGACAGGAGCCTAGCCATGCCCCTCCTCGACTCGCCAAACTTCCTTCGCCGCGTGCTCATCGCCGACGCCGTCGTCAGCGGCGCGACCGGTGTGATGCTGGCGTTCGGCGCCGATCTGATCGCGTCGCTCACCGGCCTGCCGGTCGCGCTGCTGCGCTATGCCGGCGTCAGTCTGCTGCCGTTCGCGGCGATCGTCGCCGCAGTCGCCATGCGGCCGAGCATTTCGGCGCCGGCGGTCTGGGCGATCGTCATCTACAACGCGCTGTGGACGATCGACAGCCTCGTGCTGCTGGTCAGCGGCGTGGTCGCGCCCAACGCGCTCGGCTATGCCTTCGTCATCGCCCAGGCGCTTGCGGTCGGCATGCTGGCGGAGCTGCAATATTTCGGCCTGCGCCGGCAGACGCGTCGCGCCGTGTGAGTCAGGGTCCGGGTCCCGGCCGAGCGAAAGCGAGAGCCGGGACCCATCTACAAAAGCCGCGTGAACTTGCAGGAGCCGTCGCGCTCGATGCGCGGCAGGAGGTCGGTCTCCCAGGTCAGATACTCGCGCATCGCGCCCGCGGTGTCGCCGGTCCGCTCATAGGGCCGCAGCCAGACGTCGATCGGCTCGTCGCCCATGTGCGGCTTCTCCTCCATGGCGAAACCCGCCGCGACCCACGCCGCACTGCCGCCTGCGAGCACCCGCACTGGCAGCTTGCACAGCTCGGCCGCCTCGCGTTGCGCGAGGCCGGCGAGCACGCCATGCTGCGACGTCAGCACCACGGTGCCGCGCAACGGAATCTTCGCCAGCGCCTGTTTCAGGCGTGAGCGGATCGCGAACCAGGCACCGGGAATGTGCCCCTGGCGATAGGTCGTGCTCATCGAGAGGTCGATCACCGTCGCCTCGCGGGCGGGCAGGAGCTTCTGCAGCGCCTCGGGTGTGACCTGCAGCTCGGCCGGTGCCGGCGTGCCGAGCAGCTCCGACCCCGGAGCGGCGATCGCGTCGCCCTTGTCCACCAGCACGAACACCTCGTGCCAGCCCATCTGCTTGAGCCACGACGCGGTCATCACCGCGCGCACCTCCATGTCGTCGATGAGCACGAGGCGCGAGCCGAGCGTACCGACATAGCGGTCGGTCGTCTGCACCAGCTGGCCGCCGGGGGCGGACAGGGCGCCGGCGATATGGCCGGCCGCGTATTCGTCCGGGTCGCGCACGTCGAGGAGATAGAGCGTGCGGTCCTTGTCGACGCGGAAGCTTTCGAGCTGCTCGCGCGTGATGCGCTCGACGCCGGCCCGCTCGGCGACGCGCGCCGCGGCGGCCCTGGCGAAGGTGAGGCCGTCCAGCGACGGCGCCGGCGCGCGCGCCGACTTGCCGCTGTCGCAGACGAGCCCGGCGAGGTGCCAGCCCATGGTGCCGTTGCGCAGCGCCACCACCTTGTTCGGCACGCCGGCATTGATCAGCGACTGCGCGCCGATGATGCTGCGCGTGCGCCCGGCGCAGTTGACCACGATCAGCGTGTCGGGCGAGGGCGCGACGTCATGGATGCGGTAGACCAGCTCCGCTCCGGGCACATTGGTCGCGCCCGGGATCGACACGCGGCGGTACTCGTTGAACGGGCGGCTGTCGACCACCACCATATCGACGTGCTGGCGCATCAGCTGATGCAGCTCGTCGGCGGAGATGCTCGGCGTGCCGCTCGCGTGCTCGATGAACTCGCCGAACGCCTTGCTCGGCACGTTGACGCCGGTGAACAGCTCGTAGCCGGCGCGTCCCCACGCCCCGACGCCGCCGTCGAGATAGGAGAGGTCGGTGTAGCCGGCGCGGGCCAGAATGTCGGAGGCGCGCGCGACCAGCCCGTCGCCGTCGTCCATCAGCACGACGCGCGTCGCCCGGCGCGGCACCATCCGCGCGAACAGCAGCTCGAGCCGGCTGAGCGGCACCGAGCGCGCGTGCAGCAGGTGACCTCGCGAGAATATTTCCTCCTCGCGCAGATCGATCAGCGCCAGCTCTTTGCCGTCGGCGAGCCAACGCGTGATCGTGGTCGCGCCGAGCGGCCTTGTTTTGCTCACGTCGCCTGCTGCGGGGTCATCTGGTGCACCTCGCCGGTCTTGAGGTCGAAGCGCACGCGCGGAATCGCATCGAGGTTGGTGCCGGTGACGCGGATGAAGCGCGCCTTGTCCGGATAGTCGATCGAGTGGATCTTGCCGTCCTGATAGATGCCGGCCTGGCCCGGCGATAACCGGTAGGTCTTGACCGGCTGGAGCTTCGCATGCGCCGGGTTGCCGCCGTCGTCGACGCGCTCCCATTCGGTCATGTCGGTGTATTTGGTGGCCTGGCCGTAGATCGCCCACGACGCGCCGTGGTCGTGCGGCGGCGACACGCGCGCCTTGTCGTTGACATGGGCGAGGATCTGGAAGCCGAGCGTCTTGTCCTCGTAGAGCACCTTGAGCCCCTTCGGCACCGCGTCGCCGCAGGTCGCCTGCACGAAATCCTGGTTGGCAAGCAGCCGCTCCAGGAGCTTGCGCACCTCCTCGCGCCCGGCCGGACCAGGATCGCGGGTCAGGATCGAGCGGCAATCCGCGATGAATTGATCGAGCTCGTAGGCCATCGCGACCTCCCTCATGCGTTCTTGATCTATCCTTGGGGCAGTCATCTTCGCGCATCCGCGGCGGCTACGCCAGCCCACGCATAGACGTCATTCCTCGACACTCTGGCGCCGACGCGCTACACGGGCGCGAACCCACGCCCATTTCATTCTCTTTCATGCTTCGTCCCGACACCTTCGCGCTCACGGCGCTGCTCGCGATCCTGACCGGACTCGGGCCGACCTCGGTCGACATGTATCTCGCCTCGCTGCCGGAGATCGGGCGCGCCCTCACGGCAACGCCCGCGACGGTGCAGCTGACGCTTTCGGTCTATCTGGTCGGCTACACGATCGGGCAGATCTTCTATGGCCCTGTCTCCGACCACTACGGCCGCCGGCCGGTGCTGCTTCTCTCGCTCATCGTCTATTGCCTGGCCAGCGCAGCCTGCGCGGCGGCGCCGAACATCGAGACTCTGCTTGTCGCGCGCGGCGTGCAGGCGATCGGCGTGTCGGGCACGGTCGTGCTGGCGCGCGCCATCGTGCGCGACCTCTACGAAGGCCCGCGCGCAGCGCGCGAGCTGTCGCTGATGGCGTCGATCATGGCGCTCGCCCCGGTCGGCGCGCCGCCGATCGGCGGCGTGCTGCAGACGCTGTTCGGCTGGCGCTCGAACTTCGTGTTCATGGTCGCCGTCGGCGTCGCCGCGACCGTGGTCGCCTGGCGGCTCCTCCCGGAGACGCTCAGGCGCGCGAGCGACGCGACGATCTCCATTGGTGCCATCGGCGCGAGCTACCGCATCGTCGCGGCGAACCGCGCATTTCTGGCCTATCTCGGCATCCTCGCCTTCAGCTTCGGCGGCCTGTTCGCGTGGATTTCCGGGCTGACCTTCGTGCTGCAGGGCCTCTATGCCGTCACGCCATTCGAATTCGGCATCTCCTTCGCCTTCGCCTCGCTCGGCTACCTGACCGGGACCGCGATCGCGACGCGCTACGTCGGCCGGCTCGGCATCGACCGCACCATCGGGCTCGGCGCCATCGCGCAGGCGGTCGGCGGCCTGCTTGCCGTTGCCGTCGTCGCGCTGCGGATCCCGTATGCCTGGCCGCTCGTATTCGCCATGGCGCTCTACGTCTGCGGGCTCGGGCTGGTGCAGCCCCAGGCCATGGCCGGCGCGCTCGCGCCGTTTCCCGATCGCGCCGGCGCGGCGTCGTCGCTGCTCGGCGTCGGGCAGATGTCGTTTGCGGCGATCATCGGTGCCGGGGTCGGGCAGGCGCTCGGGGGAAGCGCATGGCCGCTGGTGCTCACGGTGGCCGTGATGGGGGCGCTGACGCTCGCGACCTGGATCACCACGCGGGCGCTGCGCGCGCGGAAGACGTAACGCTCAGCGTCGCCCGAACAATCGATCCAGGAACCACCCATCGAGGCCGGCGCTCGACTCCGGGCGCGCGTTGGCGCTGCCGGCGGGGGCCGGGCGCGCCGCGACCGTCTCGGCCGGCGGCACCGCGCCGTGCTGTTGCCCGCCGCCGCCTCCGAGGAAACCGAACAGGCCGCGCTGCTGCTGTACGCCCGGCAGCTCGGCGACCGGCACGCCCTGGTGCGCCGGCTTCATGAACTTGCTCCACACCTCGACCGGCAGGCCGCTGCCGGTTGCCTTCTTGGTCGCCGACGCATCGTCGTTGCCGAGCCATACACCGGTGACCAGGTTCGAGGTGTAGCCGATGAACCAGGCGTCGCGGAAATCCTGGCTGGTGCCGGTCTTGCCGGCAGCCGGCCAGCCGGGCAGGTCGGCCTTCTTCGCGGTGCCGATGGTGAGCGTCTCGCGCAGCATGGCGTTCATCATCGCCACGTATTGCGGCTCGACGATGCGTCCGAGATCGTCGGACGGGCGCGTGTAGATGGTCTTGCCGTTCAGCGTGCGCACGCGGTCGACCACGTGCGGCACGATCGCCAGGCCGCCATTGGCGAACGGCGCATAGGCGCCGACCAGCTCCAGCACCGAGACCTCCGAGGTGCCGAGCGCAATGGAGGCGTTCGGCTCGAGCTTGGAGGCGATGCCGAGCCGGTGCGCGGTCATCACCACCGCCGGCGGGCCGACCTCGAGGGTGAGGCGGACCGACACGGTGTTGAGCGACATGGCGAGCGCCTGGGTCAGCGTCACCATGCCGAAATATTCGCGCGTGTAGTTCTCCGGCTTCCAGCCCTTGAGCGCGATCGGCCGGTCCTCGCGCACGCTGTTCGGCGTGAGCCCCCGCTCGAGCGCGGCGAGATAGACGAACGGCTTGAACGCCGAGCCCGGCTGGCGCTTGGCGGCCACCGCGCGGTTGAACTGGCTCTCGGCGTAGCTCTTGCCGCCGACCATGGCGCGCACCGCGCCGGACGGCGTCATCGCGACGAGCGCGCCCTGCTCGACGTCGAACTTGTCGCCCTTCTGCGTCAGCTCGTCGACCAGCGCCTTCTCCGCCTGCGCCTGCAATACCGGATCGATCGAGGTCTCGACGATGATGTCCTGCTCGACGCGGCCGATCAGGTCGTTGATGACATCCATGACCCAGTCGGCGACGTAGTTCACCGAGCCGCCGGCGGTCTGTTTGACGATGCGCGGCGGGCTCGCCATCGCCGTCTTGGCGGCGGCGTCGCCGATCAGTCCCGCATCGATCATGGCCATGAGCACCAGCTGGCCGCGCCGCTCGGCCGCCTCGAAGTTGCGCGTCGGGGCGAGCTTCGACGGCGACTTGACGAGGCCGGCGAGCAGCGCCGATTCCGCGAGCGTCACCTGGCGCGCCGACTTGCCGAAATAGCGCTGCGCGGCCGCCTCGACGCCATAGGCGCCGGCGCCGAAATAGACGCGGTTGAGATAGAGCTCGAGGATCTCCTTCTTGGAGAACTTGTGCTCGAGCCAGAGCGCCAGCACCACCTCCTGCAGCTTGCGCGTGACGGTGCGCTCCTGGGTCAGGAACAGGTTTTTCGCGAGCTGCTGGGTGATGGTCGAGCCGCCCTGCGACACGCCGCGCCGCATCACGTTGGCGACCACCGCGCGCACAAGCCCGATCGCGTCGAGCCCGTGATGCGAGTAGAAGCGCCGGTCCTCGATGGCGATGAACGCCTTCGGCAGATGCGGCGGCATCTCCTTGAGCGGAACGGCAGCCCCGCCCATGTCGCCGCGCGTCGCCAGTGTGCGGCCATTGGTGCCGAGGATCTGGATCGACGGCGGCCGCTTGGGAATTTCCAGCGATTGGATCGGCGGCAGGTGTGCGCCGATCCAGGCGATCGTGGCGCCGGCGGCGATCATCACCCACAGGCTCGCGACCACGCCCCAATAGGCGAGGCGGCCGATCAGCGAGCCGCGCCAGCCGCCGTCATTGCCGCCGCCCGACTTGCGGCGCTTGCGCTTCGGCTTCTTCGGCTCCGCGTCGGCGGATTTTGCACGGCGCGGTTTCGGCTCGTCGTCGTCCTCGTCGTCTTCGTCATCGCGCTCGGCGCGCGCTTCGGCTGCACTGACACGTCGTCCGCGCGGCTCCGGCTCGGGCGACTTCTCCGAACCCTTGGTGCGCTTCCTCCGCGGCGTTTCCTCTTCCGCTTCGTCCTCGTCCTCTTCGTCGTCAGGTGGCGGGGCCGCGCGGCCGCGCTTCGGCCGTGGCGCGTCGTCCTCGAGGTCGGCCGCCTTGGCGCGGCGGCGCTTCGGCGGCTCCTCGTCGAGGTCGAGCTCCGGCTCGTCGTCGATGGGGTCGGCCTCGGGGCGGCGGCGCTCCTTGAGCTTGATCGGCGCGCCCATACCGACGCCCATGCCGACGCGATCCGCCGGGTCGGCGCGCAGATCGTCGTCTGCGTCCTCGTCAGCATCGCGCGGCGGCCGCTCGGCCGGTCGCTTCTTTGCCAACCCCATGATTTGTCCCGCGGAATGGCTTTCCGGCAGCGGCGCTGCCGGCCCCAAGGCCATGTACCAGCCAACGTCCTGACTGCACGCTACGTCCGCGGGTTTAAGGGCCGGTTAAGTAACGGTCTTCGGTCGCAACCCACTTTGGAGAAAGCCAAAAAGCCACGCCTGCCGAAAATCGGTGCAGCCGGGTTCCACGGCACGTTTCCCTGCCGTCAGGTTCCGTCATAATGCCGGCGTTGAACCCAATGGATGGGGGCAACTGGGGGGGCGCCGTGTGCGCCCGGATAACCAGTCCAGGTGGACCAGGAGGGTCATATGAAGAAGGTGCTGCTGCTGTCGGCTGTCGTTGCGATCGCCGCCATGCCGTCGTTGGCGGACGCCAAATCCCACAAGCGGAAGGCGCCGCCGCCCGCGAAGCCGGCGGAAGCGAGCGTGCCGGTGATCGGCCCGCTTCTCGAGGGCTTCACCAAGCTGCCGCGCATGGCCATCAACGACATGCGGAAGTAAGCAGACTCAACGCCTGTGCTTACCCTTGGGGGAGCGGCTGCGGCTCGCGGTCGCTCCCCTCCCTTTTTTTGCACCTTATTCCTATGTGAGCCGGCGGATGCTGGAGTTTGCTCTCCGGACGTCCTGGAACCCGAGAGGATCGCAAACATTTGGAGCGGGCGGAGGGAGCGCCGCCCCGTCGCGTGATGTCGTATCGTCGTTACCCCGTGCTGATCGAGAGCGCCGGCAACCGCAAGCGGGCCGGCTTCAGCGCCGCTGCAGGCGAACAGCCCTTCCGCATCACCATGAAGCTGCGCGAGAAAGGATGGAATCCCTATCGCGTTCGCTTCGACGCGAGTGCCGAGGTCTGGATCGTCAGCGTGATCGATTGGAGGTCGGCGGCGTAGCCGAGACGTCTGGGTCCCGGCTCACGCCGTCGCCGCGACCTTCCCCGGCTTGGCCGCGTCGGCGGGATTGAGCACGTTGAGCAGCGCCCGTTTGATCGTCGCGTGGCGCGTCTGGGACTCGATCTTGGCGCCGAACAGATCCGTCACGTAGAACACGTCGACGGCGCGCTCGCCGAATGTCGCGACGTGCGCCGAGGCGATGTTGAGGCTGAGCTTGGAGATGGTCGCGGTCAGCTCGTAGAGGAGGCCGGGCCGGTCGAGCCCGCTCACCTCGATGACGGTGTAGCGGTTCGACCACTGATTGTTGATCATCACCTCGGGCTCGACCGCGAAAGCCTTGATACGGCCCTTCGGCACCGCACGCTTCGCCACCACCTCCGGCAATCTCAGCTCGCCCTGCAGCGCCTTCTCGATCGCGTCGGCGATGCGCAACGCGCGGCGCGCCTCGTCCTCGTTCTGCTCGAACTCGCGCGTCACCGAGATCGAGTCGAGCGCGAGCCCGTCGGTGGTGGTGTAGATCTGCGCGTCGACGATGTTGGCGCCGGCGCTGGCGCAGCCGCCGGCGATCACCGACAGAAGCCACGGATGGTCGGGCGCGAGCACGGTCAGCTCGGTGACACCGCGCACCGTGTCGAAGCCGACCGCGGTCGCGAGCTTCTTGCCCGCTTCTTCGGCCGAGCGCACGAACCGCGCATGGGTGACCTTGTGCGGCAGGTCGACCTTCAGCCAGTAGGCCGGGTAGTGCCGCGTGAGATAGCGCTCGATCTCCTCGGGCGGCCAGTCGGTCAGCTCGGCGCGGAACTCGGCCTGCGCCATGGCGACGCGCTGGGCGCGGTTCACCTCGGAGAAGCCGCCGGTCAGCGCCGGCTCGGTCTCATAATAGAGTGCGCGCAGGAGCTGCGCCTTCCAGCCGTTCCACACGCCCGGGCCGACCGCACGGATGTCGGCGGTGGTAAGGATGGTCAGGAGCTTCATGCGCTCGAGCGACTGCACCACCTTGGCGAAGTTCTCGATGGTGCGGCGGTCGGACAGGTCGCGCGACTGCGCGACCGTCGACATCACCAGGTGATGCTCGACCAGCCAGGCGAGCGTGTCGGTCTCGGCGGCGGAGAGCCCCATGCGCGGGCCGAACCGCCGGGCGATGCGCGCGCCGGCGATCGAATGGTCCTCGATGCGGCCCTTGGCGATGTCGTGCAGGAACATCGCGATGTAGAGCACGTCGCGGTGATGCGGCTGGATCGTGCGCATCAGCTCGTTGGCGAGCACGAACTCGTCGTGGTCGCCGCGCTCGATGTCGGCGAGCACGCCCATGCAGCGCAGCAGGTGCTCGTCGACCGTATAGTGATGATACATGTTGAACTGCATCATCGACACGACGCGGCCGAAGTCCGGCACGAAGCGGCCGAGCACGCCGATCTCGTTCATGCGGCGGAGCACGACCTCGGCGTTCTCCCGCGCGGTGAGGATCTCGCGGAACAGCCGGTTCGCCTCCTCGTCCTCGCGCAGGTCCTTGTCGATCAGCCTGAGCGAGCGCGTCGCCGCGCGCATGGCGTCTGGATGCAGAAGCAGGTTGTGCTTCTGCGCCAGGTAGAACATGCGGATCAGGTTGACCGGATCGCGCTTGAACACCTGCGGATCACGGATGTTGATGCGGTTCTTGTCGGCGATGAAGTCGTCGGTCTCGGGCAGCGCGTGCCGCCGGCGCGGCCGGAATTTTGCGACGAAGCGGTTGAGGACAGGGGCCTCCTTGGCCTGGCGGTCCTCGAGCTCGGCGCACATGATCGCGGTCAGATCGCCGACGTCCTTGGCGATCAGGAAGTAGTGCTTCATGAATCGCTCGACGTCCTTCATGCCCGGGTGCGACGTGTAGCCGAGCCGCACCGCGATATCGCGCTGGATGTCGAACGACAGCCGCTCCTCGGCGCGTCCGGTCATGAAATGCATGTGGCAGCGCACCGCCCAGAGGAAATCCTCACAGCGGCGGAACAGCTGCTGCTCCTGCTTGTCGAACACGCCGCGCACGAGCAGCTCGTCCGGCTCGCGCACGCGGTAGACGTATTTGGCGATCCAGAACAGCGTGTGCAGGTCGCGCAAGCCGCCCTTGCCGTCCTTGACGTTGGGCTCGACCAGGTAGCGCGACTGGCCGGCGCGGCGATGGCGCTCCTCGCGCTCGGCGAGCTTGGCGGCGACGAACTCGGCGCTGGTGCCCTGCACGACTTGGCGGTCGAAGCGCGCGAGGAAATCGTCGAACAGCTTCTTGTCGCCGAGCAGGAACCGCGCCTCGAGCAGCGCGGTGCGGATCGTCATGTCGGATTTCGCCTGGCGGATGCACTCGTCGATCGAGCGCGTCGCGTGCCCGACCTTCAGCCCCATGTCCCACAGACAATAGAGAATGGCCTCGGCGACCGACTCGCCCCAGGCGGTCTGCTTGTAGGGGAGGAGGAACAGGAGATCGATGTCGGAGCCCGGCGCCATCAGGCCGCGGCCATAGCCGCCGGTCGCGACGATCGCCATGTGCTCGGCTTCCGACGGGTTCTCGGAGCGATAGAGATGCTTGGTGACGACCTCGTAGACGAGGCGGATCACCTCGTCCTGCATCAGGCAGAGCCGCTCGGCGCAGCGCCGGCCGTGGCGATCGTTCTTGAGCAGCTCCTCCGCGCGCGTGCGCCCGTCGGCGAGCGCAGCCTTCAATTGCTGCGCGACCGCCGTGCGCAGCTCGCGCTCGCCCATGCTGGCCTCGGCAAGCTTCTCGAGCGCCGCCGCCTCGGCGCGCACGTCGAGGAGCTCGCTTGGTATCTCGGGATGATCGACCACGGTCAGCATGCTGCACACCCGGATAGCCGAGCCGGCGCATCGTGTCACCGGCTCCCGCGACCCGATCCGAAGAAAACAATTCCTCTGTCGCAAAGCGGCGACGGAGAATTCCGTTCCCCGGCGGCAAATCCGGGCAGGCAATACATTCTCTTTGACTGTCAAATACTTACGGGTTATTCCAGAGGCAGCGCCGATTTGAGCGAGCAGCTTGCGGGCGCTTAACAAATGCAGCTAAAGCGCGGGGCCCGCCCCTCGCACAGCTGACGGGCGGGCGAGCAATCCCCGCCTCCATCATTGGCCAAGATCGCGCCGGGAAGCGCGTCCTTGGTCAGCGCATGATCCCGAAAAGTGGTCGCCGGTTTTCGGAAAAGATCATGCGCAAACAAGGAGTATGGAGGGTCCACATGACCGTATTTTCCCGACGTTCCCTGATCTGGTCCGCGCTTGCGGTCGGCCTGCTGCCGTCGTCGGCGCTGTTCGCCGCTGACAAGCCGAAGCAGATCGCCATCGACTGGGCGACCTACAACCCGGTCTCGATGGTGCTCAAGGACAAGGGCCTGCTCGAGAAGGAATTCGCCAAGGACGACATCAAGATCGTCTGGGTGCAGACGCTCGGCTCCAACAAGGCGCTGGAGTTCCTCAATGCCGGCTCGATCGATCTCGGCTCGACCGCCGGCGCCGCCGCGCTGGTCGCCAAGATCAACGGTAACCCGATCAAGTCGATCTACGTCTATTCGCGCCCCGAGTGGACCGCGCTGGTCACGAAAGACCCGGCGATCACCAAGATCGAGGATCTCAAGGGCAAGCGCGTCGCCGTCACCCGCGGCACCGATCCGCACATCTTCCTGGTGCGCGCGTTGCAGTCGGTCGGCCTGACGGAGAGGGACATCACCCCGGTGCTGCTGCAGCATCCGGACGGCAAGACCGCGCTGATCCGCGGCGACGTGCAGGCCTGGGCCGGGCTCGACCCGATGATGGCGCAGGCCGAGGTTGAGGACGGCGCAAAGCTGTTCTTCCGCAAGCCGGAGGCCAATACCTGGGGCGTGCTCAACGCGCGCGAGGCATTCCTCAAGGATCACCCGGACATCGTCAAGCGCGTGCTCGCGGTCTACGAGGAGGCGCGCAAGTATTCGCTCGCCAATTACGACGAGGTGAAGCGCGTGTTCATCGCCGCGACCAAGCTCCCCGACACAGTGGTCGACAAGCAGCTCAAGGAGCGCACCGAGCTCACCCACAGCAAGATCGGCGCGCCGCAGCGCGAGTCGATCCTGGCGGCGGGCATCGCCTTGCAGCAGGCCGGCGTCATCGGCGCCAATGTCGACGTGAAGAAGACGGTCGACGAGCTGATCGACGGCACCTATCTCGGCACGGGGTTGTAAGCACTGAGCGGCTGATCGCCTGATCGCCTTTCGTCAGGCGGGCACGGCCTCTCGCTCCCTCCCCCCTTGTGGGGGAGGGTCGGGGAGGGGGGTACGCACACGGCACTGACTCAGTGCTCGATCACCACCCCCCCCCCCCCCCCCCCCCCCCCCCAAGGGGGGGGGGGCCCCAGGGCCGCGGCCGGGGCCCC
>Ga0081540_1000242_pt1 | contig 57393 bp, 51 predicted proteins | sample TabmetS2T1R1_FD_71024 | JGI IMG/M metagenome (GOLD analysis project Ga0081540, IMG submission 71024) | Tabebuia heterophylla rhizosphere microbial communities from the University of Puerto Rico - S2T1R1 | ecosystem: Host-associated > Plants > Roots > Rhizosphere ...
AGCCCCGGCGGCGGGGTGTACGGGCCCGGGCGCCCCGGGGGGACCCCCGCTGCACCCCTGGCGCTCTCAACCCCGTTGCCCCCCGCAGCGACCGCCGAGACGAGCGTCTCGATGGCGCCGCTGGCAGCTCCGATCGTCGTCAGGACTGCCCGCGCATCACCGTTCCGCGCGGCCAGCGCCTGCTCCGCGAGCGCCTCGAGGGCCTTCCGACGTTCCGCGTTGAGCGCCCCGGTCTTCTCCAGACGGGTGAGCAGCGACTCCGGGCCTGAGTCGACGAGGCCGCCGGCAGCGGCGGCGAGGACTTCCGAGGGGGTGACGAACCCGGCCTGCGCGGCCAGCACGCCGACGATCAGATCCCGCTCCCGCACCAGTCCTCCTCCGCCCTCGTCGAGTCCTAGGGCGCCGCGACGATCTCCGCACCATCCAGTACAAGGCCCAACTTCTTGAGCGTCCGCGTCAGACCTTCTGCGGGTGAGTCGCTCGCCGGCGGGGGCAATGGGACGAGGTCCCAGTTGCTGCTGCTGACGACCAGCATCGCCCGGAGGTCCGGCCGCACCATGGAGAGCAGGCCCAACGTCCCCGGAAACCGAGCCAGGCGCTCCCCGGTCCGAGCGTCGAACATCGTCATTCCCAGCGCGCCTGGGCTCGAGACGTAGAGACGGCGGTCATCCTTCGACCAACGCAGATCGCGAACGCGGTCGTTGCCTGTGTGAGGAACGCCCACGAGACGACGCCCGGTTCTGGCGTCCCACACCGAGACCGTCTTTCGCGTGACCACAGCAAACTTCAGCCCGTCGTTACTGAACTGGATTCCGTCGGCAAGTGTATCCAGCGCAAAGGGATGCTCGACACCCGACCCAAGGTCCGCGACGTGACCCACGGTGCCGCCGGTCCACGCGACTCGCTCACCGTCCCTGGAGATCGCCGCGTAGCCCTCGGCAAAGCCAATGGGCGTGTTGTCGCGCAAGAGCACTCGATCCGCGGCAGCGTCCCAGGCCTCGAACCCCTCATTGACACTGAGCAGGACCAACCGAGTGCCATTCCGGGACACTTGATAGACCGAATCGCGCGGGGCCCGACGTCTCCAACGATCGCGGTGCTCGTCGATGTCTCGGAGAGTGAGATCCCCGTTTCGATAGTCGTAGATGCCGAACATTCCATCCTCGGCGAGGTAGTAGTACCTCTCCCCGGGCGGAATCGATTCACGTCCGAGGAAACCTCCGTCTTCTCCGAAGATGTTCAGTGACGTGAACGCTCCGTCCGGAATCGCCAGTCGGCAGCAGGTCACAAAGAAATCCGCGGCCGCCAAGGTCCAGCTTCCCGGGTGCTCGGTCGGGTTCGGGTCGCGAGCGAGACGCCAGCCGACGAGCTGCGCCTTGGGCCCGAGCCCGGCCGCGAAGATGCGCTGCCCGTCAGCAGAGAACGCGAAGGACGGCCACCCCTCCGGATAGTGCAGGACTGCCCGCAGGCGCCGGGTCCGGAGATCGACCACATCCGCGCTGTTCGAGCCCACGCGCGCAACGATGACCATCTCTCCATCCGGGGATAGAACGACACCACCCGCCGTCGGAGGGTCGAGCGTGAAGGGTCGCTCGCCGAGCATGATGCTGAAATCGCCCTCCGGCGCACCGACCGAATCGAGCGAGCCCTGCCGCACCAGGATCAGCCCGTGGCGAGTGAACAGAAACGTTCGAATCCCCTTCCCGGGTCCTTGGGCCAGCTCACGCCCGTCCGGAAGTGAGATCAGGTGGACGCGAAGGGAATGGTCTCGATAAGCAGCAAGGAGGCCATCGCTGGAGACGCCGCAGATCGGTGCGCTGAGGGTCACATCGGTCGCGAGCGTGACGTCCGGTCGACCTTCCCACCTGCCGATCAACTTTCCGTTCTGGTTGCTCACTTGCGGCGGCCAGATCTGCCCGCGGCAGGCCGTCGTCTTTTTTTCGAACACACCGAGCTCGAGCCCGGTCCCGCCGTCGAAGTAGGCGTACCCATCGGGGCGAACGATGCGGACCTGATCGCGAGCGAAGCCGGCATTCGGCGCGTTGGCCTCGGACTCACGGGTCCAGAGAACCTTTCCGTCGAGATCGCGAACCTCGAGGCGCTTGGCAGCAGTCGACAGGACGACGACCCGGCCGTCCGGCAGCAGGCTCACTTCCCTGAAGGAGTTGGGTGCCCCCTGAAGGGAGAGAATGCGCTCCGGCGCACGCTCCGCCGCGAGTGCGCTACCCCAGCGCGCCTCCGACGTGTCGCGCTGGGTTCGCGCGGCGGCGAAGAACCCGGCGGACTTCGCCCAGTCCGATTCGGCCTCGGCAAGCCGGGCGCGCTGGATGAAGGCCCTCGCCAGATCGCTGCGAACCAGCTGCAAACGGACGACGGCAGCCGACGCGGCGACAATCAGTGCCCCGAGCGCCACCGCGACCCCGGCGGTCAGAGCGCGGTGACTCGCGGCGAACTTCCGCAACAGCTCCCAGGTCCCGTACCGGTACGCTCGCACCCGACCGCCGGTCAGATATGCCGAAAGCTCCTTCGCGAGCTCCTCCGCGTCCCCATACCGATCCGACGGGCGGGTGCTCAACGCGCGCTCGGCGATGGCCGCCAGCTCGGGGGGAGCAGCGGGACTGAGTGCTCGCACTGGAGGGAACTTGCCCGCACGAACGTTCTCCAGGATGTGGTCCGACGTCGCGCCCTCGAAGGGAGGGCGTCCAGTGAGCACCTGGTAGAGGATGGCACCCAGGCTGAACACATCGCTGCGGGCATCGATGGCTGGCAGGTCTCCCCTCGCCTGCTCCGGGCTCATGTACGCCGGCGTCCCGATCGCCACTCCCGCGACCGTCAGCCCGGGCTCGGGTGACGAGGGGACGAGCGGAACCCTCTCCTCCGCCTCGTCGCGGTGCTTCGCGAGTCCCCAGTCGACGACCACCGTCTCGCCGTACTCGCCGACCATGATGTTCGATGGTTTGAGATCTCGATGGATGACGTGCTTCGAGTGAGCGAAGCCGACTGCCTGACAGGCGTCGATCACATGTCGCACGAGCCCGAGGCGCTCGGGCAGTGATCGGCACTTCGCGAGTCGGACTTGAAGGGTTTCTCCACGAATCAGCTTCTGAGCGCAGAACAGCGACCCATCCTCGCGTCGGGCAAGCTCGTGGATGGAGACGATTCCCGGGTGGTCGAGACCGGCGACCAGCCGGACCTCACGAAGGAAGCGAGCCCGGGCCGCCCGTGAGGAGCCGTCTTCGGAGGTCAAGCCCTGGGTCACGAGCTCCTTGAGCGCTACCTCCCGGCCGACGATCTCGTCGCGGGCCGCGCGGACGATGCTCTGACTGCCTCGGCCCAGCTCCCGCAATCGCGTGTACTGGCCGGGGCGCTCCAGCGGCACCTCCGTCGCGACCGGGTCAGGTGTATGGGCCGACTCCGAGCCGTTGAGCTGCGAGACCAGCGTCTCCAGGAGCGCGGCTCCGCCGAGCGCGGTCGCGACCGCGTGAACATCTCCGTTCCGGGCCGCGAGTGCCTGCTCCGCCAGCGCTTCGAGCGTCTTCCGCCGCTCGCCGCTGAGCGCCCCACTCCTTTCCAGACGGGTGAGCAGCGAGTCCGACCCGTCGACCAGCCCCGCGGCGGCCGCGGTCAGCACTTCCGACGGACTCACGAATCCCGCCTGGGCCGCCAGCACTCCAACGATGAGATCCCGCTCCAGCACTGCTCCCTCCCTCGACCCCCAATTCACCTCTTGCCACGGAGCTTTACCCGGCGTCACGAGCCTGTCACCAGCGGGTCTTGGCGATCGTCAGCAAGTCGAGCGCCCGTGGTCCCGAAGCGCCCAACGTCAAGGGCGCGCGTTAACAACGCAGTTCGAATCGATTCCAACACCAGATGCGCATTCGCATCGGCGTTCCACCCGCCCTCCTGATCTTCCTCGGGTACGTCTCGGCCCCCGCGGCCGCCCCGGTGGAGGAGGCGTCGAGCGCCAATTCCCGCTCGGCACAGCCACAGGTCCCCGGGTGGTTGAAGAACGAGGTGGACCGCCTCTCGCCAGAGCAGCTCCAGCAGGAGGTGGCTGCGATCCGCAAACAGTATCGGGCCTCGGTCCAGGTCCAGGGGCCGTCTGAGCCGGTCGCCAAGGTTCTCGAGGTGTCGATTCCCGCCAGCGACCGGACCATTCCGGCGCGCCTCTACGTTCCCGCTGGCCCGGCGGGCCGTCGGCCACTGGTCGTCTATTTCCCCGGTGGAGGGTTCTTCAGCGGAGACCTCGAGACGCACGACGTGATGCTCCGGAGGCTCGCCAACGTGAGCGGCGCCGCGGTGCTCTCGGTCGCATACCGCCTCGGGCCCGAGCATCCCTTCCCCGCCGGGCTCGAGGACTGCTACACGGCGGTCGTGTGGGCTGCGGCCCACTCCGATACCCTGGGGATCGACCGGAACCGCTTGGCCACGGCCGGCGACAGCGCCGGGGGAAACCTCTCGACGGCGGTCGTCCAGCTACTCAGGGATCGCGGCGGGCCGAAGACACGGTTCCAGCTCCTCTTCTACCCGGTGACCGCGGGCGTCGCGTCCACGCCCTCGCGCGAGCAGTACAGGGATACGGCGCTGATCAGCGCCCACTACATGGCGCTGACGTTGCGCGCATACGTCCCACGTCCCGTGGAGGCTGCGTCCCCTCTGTTCGCGACGCTCCGCAGCGATCCGAGCGGGATTCCTCCGACGCTGGTCCTCTCCGCCGAAAAGGACACGCTCCGGGACGAGGGCGAGCAGTACGCGGAGATGCTGAAGCGGGCGGGGGTGAAGGCCCAGTGGATCCGGTTCGGCGACGTCCCTCACGGCTTCACCCAGTATTTCGGCCAGCCCGGAGCTTCGCCGGCCGGCCGGCTCAGCCTCGATGCGGGGGCGGAGGCCGTCCGCGCGGCGCTGTCGGCTCGCTGAGCACTCGCCGCCGGCCCGGACGACTCGCTCGCCTCGGTGATCGGTGTGCCCGGAGACCAGCGCGGTCGGCCGTGTAGAGGTTCGAGCCCGCGCGGTAGTCATTCCGCGAGGCGCGAGGCTGTTTTGCACGTCGTGGAACGCCCTCCGGCGCTCGTGCTCTGGACTGCCGTCAGAGCTCGACGCCGGCGGGAGCGAAGCCGGTGTGCAGTCGAGGCAACCCCTGAAACCCGCTCAGGCACTCCGGGCGATGCGCTTGCACACCTGAGGGGCACACTCGGGTGTGTCGGCACACCGGCTCGTGGCGGCGGTTCTCCCGAGGCTGCGGATCCGAGAGCCCGGGCTCAGTCGAGCCGCCAGGAGTGGCTCACGTTGGCACGCGACCTGCTGAGTGAGGCGCCGAGCGAACGACAGAGCCATTCATGGACCCGATCATCATCTTACTCTCGGCATTCCTGCTCTCGGTGGCTGCCCTCGCCGTCTACATCCGGTCGATGCAGACCGGAGCGGCGGAAGGGGACGGCTCAGGAGCGAAGGTGATCTTCGCTCGCGGCGAGACCGGGCATGTGGACGATCCTGCCGCGACGACCTCCTCGCAGCAGGCCCTGCAAAGAGCCGTGGAGCTGCGGGCCGGACCCCGCGGCTCGATCGACGGCGCGGAGCTCGACGCCCGGGTTGCGGCGGACGAGTCCACATCGGGGGTCGTCCTCGCCTATTTCATCTCGGCGGTCGTCTGGCTCGTCCTCGGATCGCTCGCCGGGCTGGTCGCCTCGATCAAGCTTCACCGCCCTGACTGGCTCACTTCCGCCGAGTGGCTCACCTTCGGCCGGGTCAGGACCATTCACCTCAACGTCGTCGCCTACGGGTGGTCGGCGTTCGCCGGCGGAGGCCTCGCGATCTGGCTCTTGCCGCGCCTGCTCCGGACGAAGCTGCAGGGCGCCTCCTATGCGATGAGCGGGCTGATCCTCTGGAACATCGCCCTGCTCATCGGAGTCGTCGAGCTCGCCAAGGGGAACATGAGCGGCCTCGAGTGGCTCGAGATGCCCGCCTGGATCAACCTCATGCTCGCCATCGCCGCGGGCTTCGTCGCTGTCCCGCTGATGCTCACCCTGAGGCGGAGGACGGTCAAACACCTCTACGTGTCCGTCTGGTACCTCGGCCTGGCCCTCTTCGCGTTCCCGGTGCTGTTCATCGTGGCGAACCTGCCGGGTGTGCACTTCGGCGTCCAGCAGGCCGCGATGAACTGGTGGTACGGCCACAACGTCCTCGGCTACTTCTTTTCACCGCTCGCGCTGGCGTCGATCTACTACTTCCTTCCGAAGATCCTCGGCGTCCCGGTCTATTCCTACAACCTCTCCCTGCTCGCGTTCTGGACGCTGGCTTTCTTTTACGGCCAGACCGGGATCCACCATCTGGTCGGCGGACCGGTGCCTGGCTGGCTGGTCACGCTCGCGATCATTCAGGGCGTGATGATGTTCATCCCGGTCGCCGGGTTCATGGTGAACCAATTCGGCACCCTGAAGGGCTGCTGGGGTGCTCTGCGTCACTCGCCCACGCTCGGCTTCATCGTCGCCGGCGGGGCCATGTACATCGCGGCGTCCTTCCAGGGTTCCGCCATGTCGCTCCGGAGCGTCAGCACGGTGGGGCACTTCACCCACTGGGTCGTGGCCCACGCCCACCTGGGCAACTACGGATTCGTCACGATGGTGTTCTTCGGCGGCATCTACTTCGTCGTGCCGCGGATCCTCCAGCGCGAATGGCCGTATCCGTCGCTGATCTGGGCCCACCTCTGGCTCGTGCTGATCGGGTTCGCCATCTACTTCATCGGGCTTTCCATCGGCGGATGGTTGCAGGGACTGGCCATGCTCGATGCCAAGCGACCCTTCCTGGACTCGGTCGCGCTGACGTTGCCCTGGCTCAAGTCTCGCAGCGTGGCCGGCATCCTGATGACGCTCGGGCATCTGGTCTTCGCGGGGAACTTCTTCGCGATGGTTCTTCAACCGGGTCGGGAGCGCGGCCTCGAAGCCGACCCGGCCAACGTCGAAGGGCGCGTGAGTCATGCATCTTGAGTTGAACGCGCGGCGGCTGGTCACCGGAACGCTCGCCTTCGTTCTGCTGGCCACGGTGCTGCTGGTGGTCCTTCCCTTCTTCCGGCTGCGCCACCTGCAGCCACCCGAAGGGCTCCACCCCTACACCGAGGCGCAGCTGCGAGGCCGGGAGGAGTACATCCGGCAGGGCTGCGTCTACTGTCACTCACAGCAGCCTCGAGACCCCAGTCAGGCGCCCGACATGAAGCGCGGCTGGGGTCGACCCTCGGTCCCTGCGGACTACTTCTACGATACGCCCCACCAGCTCGGCACGATGCGGACGGGCCCCGACCTCTTCAACATCGGCGCGCGTCAGCCGAGCGCCGCCTGGCACCTCGGGCACCTCTACCAGCCACGCGCGTACGTCGCGGGCAGCAACATGCCCTCGTATCCCTTCCTCTTCGAGGTCAAGGCCGAGGCGGACTCGGGCGACACCACCGTGACCGTGCCTCCGCAGTTCGCACCGGCGACGGGCGTGATCGTCGCCAGGCGCGCTGCCCTCGACCTCGTCCAGTACATGATCGGGCTCGACCACACCTATCCGGCGATCTCGGCCCACCCCAAGCAAGCCGCGGCTGCGGCGCTCCTGCTCCCGAGCAAGGATCCAGCAGTGCTCGCCGACATCAAGGTGGGCACCTCGATCGTGCGCGATGGCTTGGCCAGCGCGGGAGTCGCAGCCTGCGGGGGATGCCACGGCCAGCATGGCGAGGGGAATGCGGCCATCGGTGGGCCCCGCCTCGCCGGTCAGTCCGACCTCTATCTGGAGCAGCAGCTTGCGGCCTATGCGGATGGCACGCGCAGCGACCCGATCATGCTGCCGATTGCGAAGGGTCTCTCGCAAGATCAACGCCGGGCAGTTTCGGTCTACCTGTCACGATTGTCTCCTCCCGGGGCCGAGGCCGCGCCCCCGCCCGACCATGCCGTCCTGGAGCGTGGCGAACGGCTCGCCTGGTTCGGAGACCAGGCCCTTCAAGTCCAGGGGTGCGTCAACTGTCACGGGCCGGCCGGGATCGGCGAGCCCCCGAGAATTCCTTATCTGGCGGGGCAGTCGGCGACCTTCCTCGGGGCCTCGCTGAAGGCCTGGCGAGACGGACGGCGCAACACGGACCCGAGCGGTCAGATGACGGCGATCGCGAAGAACCTCGGCGAGACCGACATCGCGGCGCTCGCCGCCTACTACGCCTCGCAGAACCCACCACCCCCCGCAGCCGCGGCGGCCCAGCCGCCTCAGACCCTCGGAAAGCGATAGGGAAATTCGCAATGGATGAATCGCGGCGAAAGTTTCTGAAGAACGCGGGTCTCTTCACCATCGTGACCGGCGCGGCGACGGTCGGCGCCTGCACGAAGACCGAGAAGGCCGAGCAACCGAAGGCCCTCACCTTCTTCAGTCCGCTGGACTACGCCTTCATCGAGGCGGCCGTCTCCCGGCTGATTCCTGCCGACGAGCTCGGCCCGGGCGCTCTCGAGGCCGACGTCCCGGTCTTCATCGACAGACAGCTGTCCGGGGCCCATGGCGGTGGGGACAGGTTCTATCGCTCCGGGCCGTGGCGGGAGGGCTCTCCCCAGCAGGGATACCAGCTGCGGTTCACTCCGGCCGAGCTCTTCCGCACCGCCTTGCCGGCGCTCCACACGCACGTCCGCGCTCAGCACCACGCCGAGTTCAGCAAGCTCTCCCCCCAAAAGCAGGATGAGTACCTCACGGCGTTGCAGAAGGGCGGCATCGATCTCGGTGGCGTTCCATCGCAGGTCTTCTTCGCCAGGCTGTGGTCGCTGACGGTGGAGGGCTTCTTCGGCGACCCGGCCTACGGCGGAAACAAGGACATGGTGTCGTGGCGGATGATCGGGTTTCCGGGGGCGTACGGCGCCTATTACGAGCTCGTCGACCGGCACAACCTGGCGCTCGAGCGGGAGCCGAAGAGCCTCGCGGACGCGCACCGCCACGGACTGCCCCGAGAAGCCTGTATGGACCCCAATCATGCCTCTGCCGCCGAGTCGGCAGCGGGCTCGAAGAAAGGATGACGATGTCGACGCGTCTTCCCGAAACTGACGTCGTTTGCCTCGGCGTGGGCATGGTGGGAACCATGCTGGGCCGGGAGCTCACCCGCGCCGGCCTGAACGTCGTCGGCCTGGAGAGCGGGCTGCCTCGCAACACGGTGCCCGACTTCCAGGGTCCGGCGATGCACGACGAGCTCCGGTTCGCCGTTCGCAAGGGCATGATGGTGGACGCCGCGCGAGAGACGGTGACCTTCCGGAACAACGGCCGAGAGACGGCGCTCCCGATTCGCTACATCGAGGCGTTCCTCGTGGGCACCGGACTGGGAGGCAGTCTCGTGCACTGGAACGGAGTGACCTGGCGTTTCCAGGACACCGACTTCCGGATGAGGACCCTGACCGAGCAGCGGTACGGCAAGAAGTTCACTTCGCCCGATCTCACGTATCAGGACTGGGGTGTCACTGCCGCAGAGCTCGAGTCCTACTTCGATCGTTTCGAATATCTGCTGGGAACCAGCGGGAAGGCGGGGAATCTCCGGGGCAAGAAGATCGAGGGCGGGAACCCCTTCGAGGATGCGCGTTCGCGCGACTACCCCACCCCGCCCATGAAGGAGCCGTACGGGTCGCATCTCTTCCGAAAGGCCGCGCAGGGCCTCGGCTATCACCCCTTTCCGCAGCCGTCCTCCAACCTCTCGACTCCGTACACCAATACGGAAGGCATGAAGCTCAATGCCTGCGTGTTCTGCGGCTTCTGCGAACGCTTCGGCTGCGAGCACTTCGCGAAGTCCTCACCGCAGACCGTGCTGCTGCCGAAGCTCCTCGAGGATCCTCGATTCACCCTGCGGACCGGCTGCCAGGTGCTCAAGATCAACGTCGACAGCTCGGGGAAGCGCGCGACCGGGGTGACCTACGCCGACTCCACCGGCAAGGAATTCGAGCAACCGGCGAAGCTCGTCATCTGCGGGCTCTACGCGCTGAACAACGTGCGGATGCTCCTCCTCTCGGGCATCGGCAAGGCGTACGATCCCCAGAGCCGCACCGGGACGGTGGGCCGCAACTATGCCCACCAGACCGTGAGCGCTGCGCAGGTGTTCTTCGACCGCAACTTCCGCATCAACCCGTTCATGCGGTCGGGCGCGTGCGGCACGGCGATCGCGGACTTCGTGTCCGACAACTTCGACCACGGTCCGCTGGGCTTCGTGGGAGGCGCGTACGTCGGCGAGGTGATGACCAACGGCCGCCCCATCGAGTTCCACCCGACGCCTCCCGGGACGCCGCCCTGGGGCTCCGCCTGGAAGAAGGCCGTGGCCGAGCACTACAACCACACCTCCCTCATCACCGTTCACGGCAGCTCGGTGGCTCACGCCGCGAATCATCTGGACCTCGACCCGACCTACAAGGACGCGTGGGGTCTGCCGCTGCTGCGCATGACCTTCGACCTCCCGGAGAACGATCTCAAGATGTCGGCGTACATCACGGAGAAGGCGGCCGAGATCGGGCGCGCGATGGGTGGGAAGCAGGTGGTGGGGTTGCCCCGGAAGGGCCCATTCACCAGCACCGTGTACCAGACCACGCACAACACCGGTGGCGCCGTCATGGGCGAGGACCCGAGCACGAGCGTCGTCAACAAATACTTACAGAGCTGGGACGTGCACAACCTCTTCGTGATCGGCGCATCGGCTTACCCGCAGAACGCGAGCTACAACCCAACGGGCACGCTGGGGGCGCTCACTTACTGGGCGGCCGAAGCGATCGTCAAAAAATACCTCAAGGCACCAGGCCCGCTGGTGCACACCTGAGCTGAAAGGCATGAGTCCGATGAACGCCGGAAGACCCGGGCCCCTGGAGGCTCAAGAAAAGCCGGAGCCGTCCGAGCAGAGAGCGAACCCCGTCCCTTGCATCATCATCGCCCTGTCCTCGGTCTGCGTCTTCTTCGGTGCGCAACAGATCCTGGGCCAGGACCTGAAGCCCGACAGCCTCGGCGACCGGCGCACCTTGAGCGCTCTCGAAGCTCCGACGGCGGCCGCGACAGGAGGCGCCGTGGACGGCGCAGGCGTCTATAGCGCGCGATGCGCCGCCTGCCATCAGGCGACCGGCGCCGGCGTGCCGGGCGCATTCCCGCCCCTTGCGGCATCGGACTGGGTCAAGGGCGCCGACACCGCGCTCATCGACATCGTTCTCCACGGCGTCCAGGGTCCGCTCAAGGTAGGAGGCACGAGCTACAGCGGACAGATGCCGGGGCTCAAGGCACAGCTCTCCGACGCCGAGATCGCCGCAGTGACCTCGCACATCCGTACCCAGTGGGGAAACAGCGGCTCTCCGATCACGGCAGAGGCCGTGAAGGCACGGCGCGCCGCCACCGCCTCCCGTACCGCACCCTTCAACGGCGAAGCAGAGCTGACAGGGAAGCCTTGAGCGCCGGGTCCCTGCCGCACGGACCTTCCGCGCGGCGTACCGGGCTGGCGCTCCTCGGAATCGGGTGCCTGGGGATCGCCGCCGTCTGGATCACCACCTGGGGCGGGCGATGCTGGACCTCCGAGGCACTCAGGCGCGCACGTATCGAGGCCGACCCGCCCGTGCTGTCGCCACTCGACCTGCGATCTTCGACCGGCCAGGTGCTGCGGCCCTGGGGCAAGGCCCCAGCACCGGCGCGAGCGTTCCTCGTCACCTTCGTCTATACGAGCTGCCCCACGCTGTGCTCGACCGCAGGCGATGGGTTCGGCCGGCTCCAGCCGGACCTGGACGCCGACGGGGGCGCGATCCGGCTCCTGTCGCTCTCGTTCGATCCCCGGCGCGACGACTCTCTCGCCCTCCGAACGTACGCCGAACGTCATGGCGCTGATCCTTCGCGCTGGCTCGTCGCCGCGCCCACGACCGAATCCGCGCTCGAGAAGGTCCTCGACGAGGCGGGCGTCGTGGTCATCGCCGACGGTCGTGGCGGTTATGCCCACAACGGCGGCATTCACGTCATCCTCGCGGATGGCCGACTGGTGGGCGTCTTCGATCTGACTCAGGCCCAGGAGGCGCTGGAGTGCGCTCGACGGTGGGCCAGCTGAGAGTCGAGGGCGGCAAGCTCGGTGTCTTCGTGGCTGCAACCCTCCTTCTGGTGGCGGTGGCAGGCTGTCGTCACTGGCTCGAGCAGGACATGGCGCGGCACATGCTGATCGAGTTCCCTCTCCTGCTCGTCGTGGGTGCGGCGCTTGCCTGGGCGACCGGCGGGGCGACTCGCGGCCTCCTGGCCCGCTGCAACGCACTTGGTCTTTCCGGGTTCGCGTTCGTCACGCTGACCCTGGCCTACTGGATGATCCCCGCCGCGCTCGACGCATCCGTGCGGCAGGGCGGGGTGGGCGGCGCCAAGTGGCTCACCCTTCTGGCGAGCGGCTACGTGCTGCCCGCGTCCTTCGGCCTGGCCACTCTCCCCGTCCAGGCGCTCATGGTCGGGAACGTCGCCTGGATGAGCGCGGCGGTGGGCCTCCTCTATCAGCAGGCCGATCGTCAGCTGTGCCTCTACTACCTCGCGGATGCGCAAGTCGTGGCGGGCCAGGGGCTCGTCGCGGCCGCCGTGATCATCGGCCTGGCCTGGTGTCTCTGGGCCGTGCGCCGGGCCGATCGAGGCCATCGCCAACCTCACCACGGGCCCGAACCCGCGAGATCAGAGCTCCTCGTGCGAGCTCGGATCTCCGGCCTGCCGGGCGCCACGATCGAGTGACGCCATCCGGGCTCGATCCTCCTCGGAGAGCTCGAAGTCGAAGATCGAGAGGTTCTCCCGCATCCGCTCGGTCGACTCGGTCTTCGGAATGGCGACCACGCCCAGCTCGTGCTCCCAGCGGAGGATGATCTGCGCCGGGGTTCTCCCGTGCTTCCGCGCGATCGCCCCCACCACCGGCTCGTTCAGGGAACCGCCCTTTCCAAGCGGGCGCCAGGCCTCGGTCACGATGCCCTTCCTCGAGTGGTACGACCGGAGCTCCGGCTGCGAGAACTCCGGATGCAGCTCCACCTGGTTCACGGCAGGCACGACGCCCGTCGCATCGATGAGCGCATCGATGTGCTCGGGCTCGAAGTTGGAGACGCCGATCGAGAGCGCCTTGCCGCGCTCCCGGAGCTCGATCATCGCCTTCCAGCTCTCGACGTAGAGCCCGAGCCGCGGCAGCGGCCAGTGGATCAGGTAGAGGTCGACCTCGGCGAGGCCCAACCGCTCGAGGCTCTCGTCGAGCGCGCGTAACGTCGAGCGGTATCCATGGTCGGCTCCCCGGAGCTTGGTCGTGACGAAGAGCTCGTTCCGGGGAAGCCCGGATGCTCGAAGCCCCGCGCCCACCTCTTTCTCGTTCTCGTAGCGAGCCGCGGTGTCGATCAGCCGGTAGCCTTCCTGAAGGGCACCAGCGACGGTCCGCGTCGCATCCCCTCCGGTGAGCGGCCAGGTACCGAATCCGACCGCCGGGATGCGGCGGCCGTCGTTGAGCGCGAACGTCCTCTCGGTCTTCATCACAGTGAATCCCCGGGTCGACCCATTTCCTAACCGAGGTCGCCGCCGCCGCGCCAAGGCCGGGATGCCTAGTGCGGTCCTGACGGCGCATTCTCCGCCGCCTTCGCCAGCGCATCCGCGATCGCGACGCCGGCCCGCTGCACGTCCTTCTCCGAGGGGTTCTTCGCCAGAACGAACTTCGCCGCGGCGACATAGGGGTTCAACGTCACGATCGCGCCTGGGGCGTTACCTGTGCTGGAGTCCACGTTCAGCTCGGTGAACGGGGGGCTGTCGGTCTTCGTCAGATCACTCACCGCGACGTAGAGCTGGGCGTCCGAGGCTCCCTGGCCGAAGCCGATCACCGCCCGCCGGAGGCGATTGCCTTCGTCCACCGTGAGCACCTTGCCCGAGACGAGCCAGCCTTGATGGGGCAACGGGCTGCCCGGGACGACACGCCGGGCCGAGAGGCCATCCTTGGTGAGTTGCTGGAGGACCGTTCTCGTGAGCAGGTCGCCCAGCTGCGCGGAGCGAGTCTCCGCGTCGGCAGTGCCGCCGCCGAGGAGCGACGGATGGTGTGAGAGAAGGCCATGGTTCGGCGTCATCACGGTCCCGCCGAGATCGAACGGCTCCACGTACACGACCGCAGGCTTCACCGGTCTGGAGGGCGACTGCTGAACCGTCTGGATCTTGGCCTTGTCGAGGCTGAGGTCCGTGCCGGCGCAGCCCAGGAGGAGCACGCAGAGAAGCGAAGAGGTGAAGGTCCGCATGTGATCGTTTCTCCCTAGTGGCCCTGGGCCCCGGCACTCCTCTTGCGAAGCGCGGCGGGAGGAATGCCGAAGTGCCGCGTGAAACAACGCGTGAGATGACTCTGATCCGAGAATCCGGTGGTCATGGCGATCATGCCGACCGGGACGCCGGTGCTGAGCAAGAGATCTCTGGCGCGCTCGAGGCGGCGTTCCCGGACGTAGCGGTGAGGCGTCTGGCCGAAGGTCCTGCGAAACACTCGACCGAAGTGATGTCTGCCGAGCCCCACGAGCTTCGAGAGCTTCTCGAGGGGGAGCTCGTCACCCAGGCAACTGGCGATGGAATCGCGAATCTCCACGATCTGATGTCCCGAGAAGCTCCCCGGGACAGGGTCCGGCGATTCAGTCGGCTCGAAGTGGTGACGCAGAAGATGAATCACCATTCTCTCTCCGATCGCCCGCGCGCTCAGCTCCGCACCCAGGGGGCGCGGTGAACGGAGCTCGCGGGTGATCTCGAAGCCCATCTCCGCCAGGGCGTCGTCAGTCACGCGCAGCCCGGAGCTCATTCGAAGGGATCTCGGATCCCCTCCGGTCACCGCCCGTGCCACCATGCAGAGGTACGACGGTTCGATGAAGACCTGGAGGACCTGGATCCGATCACTCCAGCTCCAGTGCGTCTCCACACAAGGGGGTTGGAGCGTGATGTCACCGGGACCCACCTCGAGCTCCTCGTCGGACTGGCCGACCACCCGACGCATCGTCGTCCTTCCGGAGACGTACAGGGTGAGGACACAGGCATCGAGCGCGACGGCCTCCGTGAGGCGTTCGTATGGCTCGTAGATGAACCCCCGAGCTCCAACCTGCGTCGGCGACTCGGCCATGCCCTCGAGCCAGATCCCGTGGGACACGAGGCGTGCTGCCTCGATGCTCCTCGAGCCGTTCACGCCATGCCGGGAGGCGGCATCCAGGCTGATCACTCGGTGACTCCTTCCAGGAAGATCGTCCAGGCGCTCTCGAGGAATGCGCTTCGTTCGGCGTCGCTCGACAGGCTTCTTCGACCGAGCATTCCCTGGCGAAGGACCCATCCGTTGATGAGCCCGGTGAGGCCGCGGACGCACTGCTCGACGTCGACATCGCGCCGGATCTGCCCGCGCTGCCGCGCAGCAGTGATCAAGCGACGAAGCAGGCCAGTGAGGGGCTCGGTGATGCGGTTCACCGTGTGCTCGACGAGCTTCGGGAACCGCTGCGACTCGGCGATGAGGACTCGGTAGATGGCGATGGTCTCGGGCTTCGTGTTGGCCTCGAGCGTTGCTCTGCAGACCTCGCGCAAAGCGGCCAGAGGATCCGAGGAGGCGCTCTGGTCGAGAGTCGCCCCCGTGCTGAGACCGCCGCCCAGATCCTCGAGCACCGCCGCGAACAGCCACCTCTTCGAGGGGTAGCGACGGTAGATCGTCTGCTTGCCCGCGCCCGCTCTCTGGGCCACCTGCTCCATTGAGCTCGCGGCGTACCCGCGCTCGATGAACATCCGCCGGGCGACCACGAGGATGCGACGCTCCAGCTTCCTCGTTGCATCTGCATCGGGACGGCCAGAACGTCGGTTCGGCGGCCTTCTCGTGGTCGGTCGTTTCCTCATCGCGGGCTCTCCAGGAACGAGTCTAGCCACCTCTTCGTCCGGCCGTCGCGAGAAATAGAACGAGACCGTCTCGTTCCATATAGAGAGCACGAACCGACAAGGCTTTCATCAGGCGCGTACAAGACACGCACGGGCGGCGGCGCCACATCCAGGCATGACCAAGATCACCGAGGCCGCGTCCCCTTCTTCCAACTCCATGTCGTTCACCGGGCGCCCGAGGACCCGAGGCGGCCGCTCGGTCGCCGCGTTTGTCTCCCTTTCGCTGCTCGTGCTGGGCGCCACGACGGCTTCCGCGCAGACGAGCGAACCGCGACCGGACGCGGACGAGCCGCGCATCAGCAATCCGGGCAGCGTCGTGACCGCGCAGCCGCCGACTGCGCCACGGGCGGGAGTGACGTTCGACACCTCCGACGTCCACACGTTCGACGGAGACGTGAAAGGCAGCTCGGGCAGCAGCGTGAGCAGTACCTCTCTGTACGCTCGGCTCGCGCCCCGGGTTCCGATCGGTGAGCACCTCACGCTCAGCTTCCCCCTCGACGCCGCGCTGTCGTTCTACGCGTTCAGCGGCAATCCGCTGTCGCTCCCTCTCGGCGGAGAAGTCTGGGATCAGGTCCGAGCATTCAGCATCGGCGCGCAGGCTCACTACTCCTTCGACCGGCACTGGGCGCTGCTCGTCGGGGCGAATGGCGCCTCCGCGGGCACCCAGGGCGCCTCGTTCAACCAGACGCTGACCGAGGGCGGAACGCTGGGCTTCTCCTATACCTTCTCGCGAGCGTTGACCCTGGGCTTCGGGGTGACGGCACAGTCACAGCTGGCGGGGGGACCCTACGTCCTTCCCTTTCCGGTCATCGACTGGAGACTCCCCTTCGACGGCGGGCGCTGGCAGCTCGAGGCAGGGGCAGTCCGGGCGGGACCGGGACGCGCGGCCGGCGTCAGCCTCGCTTACACGCCATCGGAGGCACTTTCCTTCAACCTGGGCCTTGCGGCTCCCGGACTGGGTCGGGAGTTTCGCCTTGCCAGCTCGAATGGCGTCACCGGAGGAGTGGGCCGGGACAGCGCGTTCCCGCTCACCTTCGGAGTGAGGTTGAGGCCGATGAAGCCGCTGACCGTCAGCCTCTACGGAGGGTTGAGCCTCTTCCACAAGGTCACTGTCCTCGACAGCCAGGGCAACACGCTCGACGAGCGAGATGTGAAGCCCGCTCCGGAGCTGGGAGGCCAGATCTCGCTGGCGCTCTAGGGGATGCTGGCGAGCGGTCGTCCCGCGTGCTGGCGCACGAGTCCGCGCGAACGCACCAGCGCAATGGCCATCATCGCGCAGTAGAAGGCCGGGAAGACTGCGAGTGGCTGGCCCGTCGCGAACAGGAATCGTACGGCCATGAAGAGGTCGTGGAGGCCCACCCAACCGAGGAAGAAGGCCAGCGTCCACCAGGCCCACGCCCGCCCTTCTCGAAGACCGAACCGGCTCACGACCATCACCGCCACGGCGCCTCCCACGATGTTCACTCCACCCACCGAGCCGAGGGTCTGCAGGAATGCAGCAGATCCACTCCCGGCCGTGCCGATCCCATGGAAGGTGAAGCCGAGTGTGCCGAGGCCCGTCCACCAGGGCTTCGAGGGCCGCGCAGCGTTGACCCAAGTCGTGAGGAGGACGGTGAGTCCGGCGAGCAGCGGGGCGACCCCTGCGGCGAAGGCAAACTTCCAGGCGTTGCTCGCCCTGTGGCCGGGGGAATCGACGGGCGGCGCGCGCTGAAGTGCCCGCGAGGAGGAGATGGGGGAAACGGTCGAGGGTGGATTCATCCGAGGCTTGGTGAGGTGTCGACCCTTGTACGTCGCCGGGGCGGAATGGTTACCCCCACGAGAGCACGCCGGCCGCTCAGCCGAGTCGCCTGGGCAGCTCTCGCCCGTCGGGGGCGTCCCATCAGCCGTCGTTGTTGCAGCGTTCGCCCGGAGCGGGCGCCAGAGGACCTTCTTGCCGAGCGATCTTCGTTGCCTCGTCGAGCAACCAGTCGTCCATTCCGTCCAGTCGCTCGGCACAGATCCGCACCACGAACAACGAGGCGACGGACGGGCCCTGCCTCAGTTCCTGGAAGTCGTGCATTCGCGAACAGCGCAGCCGCCGAGCCGGTTGACAGACGGTTCGTTCGAAACGACGCAGCCTCGAAGGAGGCCAACATGTCCCCAGCCAGCCAGACTGAGCAGCTCAGGTTCGTCGCGACATACACCCTCATCGTCGCCGACGTTTCGCGCTCGGTGGCGTTCTACCGCGACGTCCTCGATGCCACGGTGCTACGCACCGGAGCGCCGACTCTTCTTCGATTCGGCAACATCTGGATCATCATCAACGGCGGAGGTGGACCGACCGACGACAAGCCCGAGGTCGTCGCTTCCCCACCCCGGGACCCGAATGTGCTCAGCGGCTTTCTGAACCTTCGGGTGAACGACATCCGGCGCTATCACGACCTCTGGTCTTCGCGGGGTGCCAGGTTCATCACCGAGCCCAAGGTCCACGCGACGGAGCTTCGCTGCTACATGCGCGACCCGGACGGGTACCTCATCGAGGTCGGACAGACGACGACGACCGCCGGGCCTCTCGATTGGTACGCATGAGCCGCTGACGGACGGGGTGTCTCAGCGGCGCGACGGGGCCGAGGAATCGACGGGAACGATCGTCGCGGCCCCGCCTCGGTCGGCGAAGTCACGAAGCGCCTGGATCAGGTCGGCGATCAGCGTCTCCTGGTAGCGATAGGCCATCTCGCCTCCCATGGGGACGAGAATCGAGACCGACTCTCGCCGGCACCGCCCATGCAGCGCCTCGAGGCGAGTGATCAGGGACCGCACCTCCTGGTCGATCTCCCCACGCTCTCGGCCGGGAGCGGGTCGCGACCGGGCGATCTCCCCGACGGTGATCTGCGGATGGTGGAACAGGCGGGGAATCTCCTGCTCGATCTTGACCCGCGCGTCGTCGAGCCTCCAGAGGCGGTACCGGTTCACCAGGCCCATCGCGTTGAAGAGCACCGAGATACCCAGGGCGAGCTGGATCCATCCGGCGGTGGGCATGATGTCGATCACCCGCGGCGCATAGACGCCGAGCTGGTCGGGCTCTCCGGCGGCGTAGTAGCTCCGGGCCCCCGAGGCGTAGGCCAGGCCGCTGAGGTTCGCGCTGTCCCGGTTGTAGTTGAGGAACCGCGGGTAGGTGTCGGTGAAGAGCGTGATCAGCGCTTGCGTCGCCGACCGGCTCGCGCACCCGTTCCCCACGATCAGCGTGTCGGTCTGGAGGATCGATTTCGGCGTCGGCGGGAACCCGGACAGCACATCGTAGTGCCCGGCCTCGACGCGGGCCACCCGCAGGAACGGCAGCTCGTGCGCCATGGCCTCGGCGCGCGGCAGATCGAGGAGCTGGAGCTTGCGGAGACGCACCGCATCTCGGAGCTGATCGGCGTCCTCGTCGATGACCATCGCTCCGAGATCGAGCTCACCGCGCTCGAGCTTCTGGAGCTGCTCGTCTATCGGCTGGGTGGACACCTGAAGGTCCAGCGAGGCGAGCGGGGCAAGCAGCCGGCGCATCAGGGACTCGGTGCCACTGCCTTCGGGCCCGATGCCCAGGCGCAGCCCGTGCAGCTCCTTGAGCGACGAGAACTGGTCAGCGTTCCTCCCCAGGATCACCAGCGACTCCGGCCGGGTGAGCCGGCCGATCAGCTCCAGGGAAGAGTCCGCCGGCCAAGGCGTCCCTTCCTGGACCAGGGCAAAGTGGGCGCTGCAGCTCGAGCGGGCCTCGATCAACCGCCGCACGTTCTCCGCAGAGCCCGCGGAGGTGAGGTTGGTCACATGGCCCTTCCGGCGCGCCGCTCCAACCGCGATCCGATCCACCACCGCGAAGTAATTCCCCTTCACGTTCCCGGAGAGGAACCCCACCCTGAGGTGCCGCAGGCTGGCCTCGGGATCGGTCAGAGCGAAGAGCGTCCCCAGCAGGATCACGGCGAGGAAGGGGAGGAGGAACCGCAGTCCGGCCGAGACGCGCCCGGCGTGGAGACCCAGACCCAGGACCCGCCGCTTGCTCTCCTTCGAGCCCACCGTCTCCACGTCGGTCGACCTCGCGCCCCGGCGCCCCCGGGCGCGGGTTCCGAACGACGGCGCATGCTAGGGCCGCGGACCGGGATACGACCAGCAGCGACTGTCACGAGGCGAGACTTCCGAGTGAGGGTGGGTCATCCTCGGCAGACCGGGTGCAGGGCTGCGTTCTCGCTGGTGAATTCGGCACGCACGATCCGGTGTCACAAGAAGCGGGGCCCGTTCGTTGGATGGCCGAACTCGCCGATGCTCTCAGCCGAGGCGCGCGGCGGGCTCGCCGGCGCCGAGATGTCGCTGCACGCCAGCCTCCCGCCGCCACGCCGCCTGGGTCGACGCCCGAAGCGGTCCACCGCCTGGCGTGCCGGCGGCGACACTGCCTCACCTACCACCCAGCGTGGCACGACCTCGACGAGGAGGGCCGGCGCGAGGCCTTCGAGCGTACCGCACTGTTGCGCCAGCTGGAGTCCGCGCTCGCCCCCGACGGCCTCTCGTCCACCGGCCGACGTGTCATGGCCCTGATCGGCGGCGGGTGACCTGGAAGCGCTCGGAGCCGTGAGATTGCAGGCTGCCTCGGTTATTCTGCGGCCTTGGGCGAGAACTACGATTGCACGGCGTGTGGTGCCTGCTGCTTCGGGAAGCGCGACTACGTGCAGGTCTTCGCGCATGACGCCGCGAGGCTGGGCCCGGCACGAACGGCGGAGCTCGTGGCCCCTCCGGTCGGAGAGATCCCTGCGAGCGTCGGTCGAGAATCGGAGCCGAAGCGCTTCATGAAGATGAATCACGGTCACTGCGTCGCGCTCAACACCGCCATCCCGAACCGGTTCCTCTGCACCGTCTACGAAGATCGGCCCGTGCTGTGTCGGGCGCTCGAGCCCGGGAGTGCCGCATGCCTCGAGGCCCGGGCCCGCATGAAGGTTCTTGCCTCAGCGGCGGGCCGCCACACGTAGGAACGTTCGTTGTGGCACGCGTCGCTTCGTCGACTTCGACGCGATAGCTGCCCTGGCCAGGCCCTCGAAGCTTCAGGGCCAGTCCCGTTGCGGCCAGAAGGGCAACCACCCCCAGCTGGGGGATAGCTTCGACCCGTGCGTCGGCGGCGGAGCGGGCTTGCGGTTCACGGCCCACACGAGCGTTGAACCGAGGACCCGGAGCGCCCTCGCTGCAAGACGCAGGACTCGTTGGGCGACCAACCGGGATTGAACCGGCCCCCCTCTCGCCTGGTACCCGCGGGTGCTGGCGCCTTTCTTCAAACGTGAGTAAGCGGCCTCGAGGCACACGGAGGGCGAGCCATGGGAGATCCGGCGATTCAGGGATTCCGGGGGAGGCTCATCGGTCCTGCGGACAAGGACTACGACGAGGCCCGGTCGCTGTACAACGGCATGATCGACAAGCGGCCCCGGCTGATCGCGCGATGTACCAGCGCCGCCGACGTCATGTCCGCCGTCAACTACGGGCGCGAGCACAAGCTCTTGCTCGCGATCCGCGGTGGAGGCCACAACGGTCCCGGATTCGGCAGTTGCGATGAGGGCCTGGTCATCGATCTCTCGCAGATGCGCAGCATTCGGGTCGACCCTGCGACGCGCACCGTCCGGGTCGATCCCGGCTGCACGGCCGCCGATCTCGATCATGCCACCCACCCCTTCGGCCTCGCGGTGCCGCTCGGCATCGTCGGTAGCACCGGCGTCGCCGGCCTCACCCTTGGTGGCGGGACCGGCTACCTCACGCGAAAGCACGGGCTGACGGTCGACAACTTGCTCGAGGTGGACATGGTTCTGGCCGACGGTTCATTCGTCACCGCCAGCAAGGACAGCCACTCCGACCTCTTCTGGGCCGTTCGCGGCGGCGGCGGCAACTTCGGCGTGGTCACCAGCTTCCTGTTCCAGGCCCACCCCGCGAAGATGGTGTTCGCCGGTCCGATCTTCTGGGACGCCAAGGACGCGAAGAAGGTGATGGCGACCTACCGCGACTTCATCGGCAAGGCGCCCGAGGAGCTCGGTCTGTTCGTGGGTCTGAAGACCGTGCCGCCGACCGATCCCTTCCCCAAGGAACACTGGAACAAGCGCGCCTGCGCCCTGATCGGCGCATTCAACGGGCCGATCGCCGAGGGTCAGAAGCTCGTGGCCTCCTTGATCGAGAGGTTGCCTGCTCCGCTGTTCAACTGGATGGGTGAGATGCCCTGGACGGCGATCAACGGTCTCTTCGACCCGTTCTTTCCCAAGGGCCTGCAGTGGTACTGGAAGGGCGACTTCGTCAAGACGCTGCCCGACGAGGCGATCGACGCGCACATCGCCCAGGCGGCTCAGGCTCCGACCCCGTTCTGCCTGATGCACCTGTACCCGATCGACGGCGCGGTGCGGCGGGTTCCGAAGGATGCCACTCCGTGGGGCGCACGCGACGCGTCGTGGTCCATGGTGATCGCGGGCATCAGTCCGGATCCGAAGGACGCCGACGCGCTCAAGCGCTGGGGCCGCGCCTACTGGAAAGCCGTCCACCCGTTCAACCTGGAGGGTGGGTACGTCAACTTCATGGATACGGACGAGGCCGACAACCGGCTCGAACTGAGCTACGGCCACAACTACAAACGACTGGCTGCGATCAAGGCCAAGTACGATCCCGACAACCTCTTCCGGGTCAACCAGAACATCAAGCCGAAAGCCTGAGTGTCGGAGGGAGGCGGCGCGAACGTCGTGGAATGATCCCTCGCGCCCCTTCAGCTCCGCACCGCCTCTGCTCGACCTCGGATCTCTCACCCGTTTCGGCTCACGCTCCCCTGTCGGCGGCGTGGACAGCGAGCACAGCCCGTGCTGCTTCCCTCGCTCGGTCCTCGAGCGCCGATGCGCTGGGCAGCTCCGCCGTGCGCAAGAGCAGGCGGAGCAGCAGGTCACGCCACAGCAGCCCCAGGTACTGGGAGGCCATCCACTCCGGCTTGCCACGCCCGACCAGCCCTCTCTGCCGGGCGGCCACGAAGATGCGCGTGAGCAGCTCGTTGTTGCTGGTTCGGACGCCGTCGATCGCGCTGGCGACCTCCGGTGACTGCTCCGCCTCGACCACCGCGAGCCGGATCATCGCCACTGCCTCGGGCGCCCCGACCGCGCGAAGGATGGCAGTCCCGATCTTGGTGAGCTGCTCCTCCAGCTCCGCCCTGGTCCGCGCCGCAGCTAGGTCCGTGGGCGGACGGATCCGCTCGACCCTGGTCGTGACACAGGCGGTCAACAGCGCCCGCTTGTCTCGGAAGAGAGCGTAGAGCTCGCGCTTCGAGACCCGGGCCCCGGCGGCAATTTCCCGAGTGCCCGTGCCTGCATAGCCGTTCTCGGCGAACGCGCGCGAAGCGCTCGAGAGGATCCGCTGCCTCACGGGCCGGTCGTCCACCTCCATTCGCTTCTTCCTCGCCATCGCTCTTGCCATGCAGTTCAGCTTGCAATGGTACCCACCGGTACCATAACAGAGCATCGGCGGTACCATCTGGTACCACGTCACAGCGGGAAGGAGTGAACCAAATGGAACCCACCCATCAGGCGCCGGTCGTCCGGCTCGAAGGGGTCCACAAGCGGTACCGAAGCGGGGAAGTCGAGGTCCCGGCACTCAATGGCGTCAGCCTCGAGATTCCGGCTCAGCGCTTCACCATGGTGGTCGGACCCTCCGGAAGCGGGAAGACGACGCTCCTCAACCTGCTCGGCTGCGTCGACGTACCGACCAGCGGACGGCTGGAGGTCTGTGGCGTGGACATTCTCTCGCTCGGGAACGACGCCCAGGCCGACTTCCGCGCCGCTCACATCGGCTTCGTCTTCCAGACCTTCAACCTCATCCCGGTCCTCACCGCCTACGAGAACATCGAGTACCCGCTCCTCCTCCTGAAATTGGAGCCTCGGGACCGCCGGAAGCGCACCCTCGAGATGATCGACCAGGTTGGTCTCGCCGGTCTCGGCGATCGACTCCCCAACGAGCTGAGTGGAGGACAGCGCCAGCGCGTCGCCATCGGTCGCGCCCTGGTGAAGCGCCCGTCGCTGGTACTGGCCGACGAACCCACCGCCAACCTCGACTCCAGGACCGGCGACGTGATCGTCGACCTGATGCATCGGATCCAGGCGGAGGCCGCGACCACCTTCGTCTTCTCCACGCACGATCCGCGGCTGATCCAGCGCGCGGATGAAGTCTTCACGCTCAAGGACGGGGTGCTCCAGTGACTGTCTTGAAGATCGCCTTCCGCAACATGCTTCGGAACCGGCGCCGCTCTGCGACGACGGCGCTCGCGGTCGCCGTCGGAACGATGACGTTCCTCCTCTTTGGCGCATTTCTGGCCTTCGTTTTCACCAGTCTGGAGACCGACGCCGTCCGGCGCGGTGGTCATCTCACCGTCTTCAAGAGCGGCTACTTCCTGCTCGGGGCAGGAGATCCGGCCGGCTACGGGATCGCCCGCTACCGCGACGTGGCCGAGCTCATTCGCACCGACCCGGAGGTTGCCCCGCGCCTCAACATCATCAGCCCAACTCTCACGGTCGCCGGAATCGCCGGGAACTTCTCGGGCGAGCACGAGGCCTCGAAGACGTTCTTCGGGGTGGGAAAGGTGCCTGCCGACCGGGCGGCGATGCGCCGCTGGGACGAGCACGGGATCGGGCAGCGCGATGCGACCGACGACCTCCTCTCCGACGCGAATCCCGCTCTCGGCTACGTGGGCGTCGGGTTGGGGCGCGTCCTGCGCCTCTGCGAGCCGCTGAAGATCGCCGACTGCCCCGCGGAGAAGCGCTCTCCGACGCTCACCTCCGGCCTCGCCCCGGCACTGGCCGAGCTTCCGGCGATGGACCAGGGCGGCTCGGCGGAGCCGGATTCTCCGCACATCGAGCTGCTCGCCGCCACCGTCGGTGGTGCACCCAACGTGGTCCGGCTGGACCTCTCCGGAGCCGAGCGACAGGCCGCCAAGGAGCTCGACGACAACTATGTCGGAATGAACCTGGCCCTTGCCCAGAAGCTCGTCTTCGGTCGTGACGAGGCGAAGGTCACCGGAATCGTGCTCCAGCTCCGACGGACGGAGGACCTGCCCGCTGTCCGCGCAAGACTGAACCGCATCTTCACCGAGCACGGCCTCGACCTCGAGGTGCGCGATTTCACCGAGCTGAATCCGTTCTACGCCCAGGTTCACCGGTTCTTCGGAGCGATGTTCCTGTTCATTGCGCTCATCATGGGGGTGATCGTTCTTTTCACCGTGGTCAACACGATGACCATGACGGTGATGGAACGAACCAGCGAGATCGGTACCTCGCGCGCCCTGGGCGTCCGAAGGAGCGGAATCCGGCTCCAGTTCACGCTGGAGGGGCTGCTTCTTGGAGCCGTTGGCGCGACCTTCGGGCTCGCGATCGCGATCGCGGAAACCCTCGCCGTCAATCACGCGGGTCTCCGCTGGACTCCTCCGGGCAACGCGACCTCCACCGCTTTCCGGCTCGCGCTGCTGGAGCACCCTGCTCTGATCCTCATCGGCTGGGTGGCCATCGTCGCCGTGGCCACCCTCGCGGCCCTTGCTCCGGCCAGCCGGGGGGCTCGACTCCAGGTGGTCGACGCCCTCCGGCACACCTAGAGGCCCCGATGATCCCTTCACTGATTCTCACGGTGGCGCTCGCGGCTCCCGGCGGTGAAACGGCGACGCCCCCGGCGCAGGACATCGTGCGAGCGGCCGACGCCATCCGAAACCCGGACCGTGCCTTTCGAACCCGGCTGACGCTCACCGAGTTCGTCTCGGGACAGCAGCGAGACCAGACCGTCCTTCTCGTGCACGCCCGGCTGGATCCCGCCAGCGGGCAGTTCCGCAACCTGGTTCGGTATCTCGAGCCGCGGCGAGACACCGGGAAGGCGGTGCTCCTCGGAGGTCGCACACTGTGGTTCTTCGACCCGGCCTCGAACTCCAGCGTCCGCATCTCGCCCCAGCAGCGGCTCCTCGGCCAGGCGGCAATCGGTGACGTTCTCACCGTCAACCTGGCTGCGGACTACTCCGCGCGCCTCGAGGGCACGGAGACGATCCAGGACGCTCAGCGCGTCTCGAGGGCGTGCTGGCATCTGGTCCTCGAGCCACGGACCGAGCTGGCCATCTACGGCCGCGTGGACTACTGGGTCGAGCAGTCCACCTTCCGCCCGATCAAGGGCAAGGTCTGGTCCGACAGCGGGCGAGTCCTCAAGGTCCTCTACTACCGCGCCTTCGAGGAGCGACTGGGGGCGGCCCGCCCGACCGAGGTGGTCATCATCGACTCGGTCGACGCGGCGCTGGTCACGACGGCGCGACTCGAGGCCTGGGCCTGGGATGCCATTCCGGAGAGCTTGTTCCAGCGCGAGGCGCTCGCTCACCTTCCGCCCGAGTAGACCATGCTGCTGGAAGCGCTGGCGGCTGTGACCCTGGGCTTGCTCGCCGGGTCGGGACCGGACACGGGGGCGAAGGACCTTCGGCCGGCTTCGCTCGAAAGGGGGGAACAGGCGACGACATCGGTCGACGGAGCCGACGGAGGAGTGGTCGACGGGACTCGACAGGGCGACAACGGTCCTGGCGACTCCCGGTCGACCGAGGAGGACCCGGACCTCGCCCGCATTCCGCAGATGCCGGCCGGGATCGACGGGGCAACGCGCGAGGAGCTGGTACCCGTCGAGAAAACGTCTGACGCGGGCCCCCCGGGGACGGTGAACGGCGGCATCCGGACGAAGAACTCCTTACAGAGCGCCACCCAGGCGACGGCGGTGCGAAGTCCTCCTTTCCCGGCCCCACCACCCGGACCTCCCGGGTGGGCCCAGCACTTCCTGCTCGACAGCCAGGGTGGGCTGGACCTCGCATCCCGGCTCCAGCTCGTCTGGGCGATCCACGGCGACCTTCGCGCCGAACAGGATCTCCCCTTCCCGTCGCACGAGAACGTGCGGCTGGACGTTCGCGAGCTCCACCTGGACTGGGAGGCGATCCCCAACCTCTTCCTGACCGCCGGTCGGGTGAACCTTCGCAGGGGCGTGGCGCTGGGCTTCAACCCGACCGATCTCTTTCGCACCAAGGCCGTCGTCGAACCCCTCTCGAACGACCCGTCCATTCTCCGCGACACCCGCCTGGGCGCGGTCGCAGTCAGGCTCCAGTGGCTCTGGGAAGGGGGCGGAGCGAGCATCGCCTACGCGCCTCGGCTCTCCACTTCCAAGCCGGTGTACTCCCGGCTCACGCTCCCCAGCCTCGACCCGATGCTGGACAGAACGAACGACGCAAATCGGGTCGTCGCGGCCGTCAGTCAGGAATGGGCCAATGGATTCAACACCGAGCTGATCGGTGCCTACGACGGGATGCACCCCCTCGTCGGCGCGAACCTGAGCTACGGACTCGGGGCGAGCGTGGTGGCGTATGTGGAGTGGTCCGGAGGCCCGCGCCAGGACCTGGTTCCCGCGGCCCTCGAGTACGGGCGCCGAACCGGGACCATCCCACCCCAGGCCACGAGCCCGATTCCCGAAGACGCGCGGGTCAGCTTCCAGAACGACCTCGCCGCCGGCCTCTCGTACACGGCGTTCGGGCGATTGACCATCAATCTGGAGTACCACTTTCATCAGGCGGGCCTTTCTCGCGACGAATGGCAGGAGTGGTTCGACGCCGGACTCGCCTCCGGGAAGAACGCGCAGGCCGTCCTCTGGTACATCCGCGGCTACGCGGCCGAGCAACAGGAGCCCGCATCGCAGCACTACGCATTCCTCCGCGTGAACTGGCCCGACTTCGCGGTTCGCGACCTGGAGCTGACCGGTCTGGTGCTGCTCAATCTGCAGGACGGATCCGCGCTCACTCAGCTGAATGCGGACTACTACCTGTCGAGCAAGTGGACCGTCGGGGTGCTCGTCGCCTTCAACCTGGGCCCCACCAGGAGTGAGTTCGGAAGCTTGCCCGATGCGGTGAGCGCTCTGTTCAAGGTGAGTCGCTACTTCTGAGCGGGCTGAGCTCGGGCTGTCCGAGCTCAGGCACCTTCCCCGGTGACTCTCACCCTGGCCCAGCCGTCGCCGTGGGTTGAAGTCTGGTACCTTCCCTCGCGTGTTCCACCGGGGGACAGAGCGGGCCGGACTCACCACCCAGCTCGCAGACGCGGTGCTCAGGCGCCTCCTGGAGACGGAGGTGGCGGACGTGCTCATCGACCGCGTCATCCAGGCGCTCATGCGGAGCGGCGAGCTGGAACGGCTGATCGCCAAGGTGGTGGTGGACTTCGAGGCCAGCCCCATCCTCGATTCGCTGGTGGACCGTCAGATCGAGAGGGTCCTTCTGGAGCTTCGCCGAAGCGAGGCGCTCCAGCTGCTGATCCAGAAGCAAGCCGGCGACTACCTGGTGCACCTCGGAGAACACCCCGCACCGGTGCAGCGGCTCATCCAGGAGCAAAGCCGCGGAGTGGTGGAAGAGTTCCTGGAGTCGCTCCGCGCGCGCGCCCTGGCCGGGGACGACACCGTCGACCGCTGGGTCCGGCGCGCCACCGGCCGGTCATGACTCCCATCTACGGCGGGGCGGTGAGCCGGGGGTTGGCGCTGATCGCCGACACGGTGGTGCTCGCGGTGGTGCTCGCCGGAACCAGCTGGGTCGTCCCCCAGCTGGCCTACTTCCTGCTGTTTCTTCCCCTCGACCCGGCGCGCTGCGGCACCGCGACCGATTGGTGGCAGGTGCGTATCCATCTCTGCCACGCCCTGCACTGGGTCGCTCCGGTCTCGGCGCTTGCCCTTCCCCCGCTGTACCGGGTGGGCTTCTGGACCGTGGCCGGGCGCACGCCGGGGATGGCGCTCCTCGGCCTGCGCCTGCTTCGCACCGACCTCCAGCCGATCGGTTTCTCGACCGCCATCCGGCGGTGGGTCCTGCGTCTGGGCAGCATCCTTGCGCTGGGGTTGGGCTTCGTGCCGGTGCTGTTCTCCGCCCGGCGTCAGGCGTTCCACGATCGTCTCGCAGGCACGGTGGTGGTCCACGACTGGGCCACCGCCACCTGGCACCCTGGCGAGGATTCGCGGTAGGGAGAGACCTCGAAGGCGGAGGAGAAGCGTGTTCGACCTCGACCAGTTCATCTTCGACTGTCGCAGGGCGCTCAGGAGTGAACCACCTCCCCAGGCAGTCAGCGAGGTGGTGGCGCGGGCCGTCGCCGAGCCCGGTGCGTTGATTCGGTCTCTGGGCGAGCCCACCCGCGGAGGACTCTTCATCCTCCACCAGGCCGACGACCTCACCGTTCTGAATGTGCTCTGGCCGCCCTGGATGACGGTGCCTCCGCACAACCACCTCATGTGGGCGGTGATCGGCGTCTACACAGGGCGGGAGGACAACATCTTCTGGCGGCGAATCGAGGGCAGCCCGGATTGCAAGGTCGAGGCAGTGGGTGCCCGCGCCCTCTCCACCCGGGACACCACCTCGCTGGGGCGAGACATCATTCACTCGGTGACCAACCCCATCCCGAGGCTGACCGGCGCGATTCACGTCTACGGGGGAGACTTCTTCGCCAAGCCCCGCAGCGAGTGGGACGCGGAGACGCTCCTCGAGCAGCCCAGCGATGGGGCAAAGGCGGCCCGGCGGTTCGACGAGGCCAACCGCCGCCTTCTCGGGGGCTGAGCGCGCCTCGCTCGCGCCAGGCAGATCCCTTCTCGACGGAGTGAGCGACTTCGCGTTCCGGCGCGATGAGCAGGGATTCGAACAGGGTGGCCTCGATCGCGCGGGACGCGTGAGGTCGGTTCCCGCGGCGGTCAGCCCCTCGGTGCGTCAGGGGTGCCCCCATCCAGCCGTCGCTGGACGGCAGCGATCGCCGGGAGCGGGCGCCAGAGGACCTTCATGCGGGCAATCTTCCCTGCCTCGTCGAGCAACCAGTAGTCCATTCCGTCCAGTCGCTCGGCGCCGATCCGCACCACGAAGAACGAGGCCACGTGCGACGGGCCCTGCATCAATTCCTGGAAGTCGAAACTGTCCACGATGGCAAGCAGCGCGCCGACGACCGTGCGGAGCGCGGGCTTCCCCCGCACCGGCTCCGCGAGCAGGGGTGTCTCGAGGACGATGTCCTCGGTCATGTGGCTCAACATCACCTCGAGGTCCTTGTGCTGCATCGCGTCCGTGAACGCGCGAACGTGCGTCAGATCCATGTCCAGTGTCCTTTGCGAGTCGGCTCCCGGAAGCGGTGCCGGTTCGAGCCGGGCGTCCGGCTCCGGCACGAGGTTGGCGATGCCACACCGCGTGAGCTCGCCAAAGTGACCACGCTTCCCGCCAGCGTCCCGGACGGCCAGCGCGAGCGCGCAATGCAGTGTCCTCTGGAAGCCTCGGAGGCTCGCTCGAGCGGTAGACTCCTTCGACCGCCTCAGCTACCAGAGAGCCGGACGTGCCCGTCGCGCATCGAAATCCGCCAGACGTGCCGCGGCGCGTGGAGTTGCTGGCCTTTCCCGGAGTGCAGCTGCTCGACGTGGCGGGTCCACTTCAAGTCTTCGCCTCGGCGAACGACCTGGCGACGGACGCCGGCAGCGCACGCCCGTACACGCTGGCCGTCGTCGGCGAGGGCGACCCCACGGTCTCGACCTCGGCCGGCCTGGGGCTCCGGGTAGGCTCCCTCCCTCCTCCCGACGCCGAGCTGGATACGCTGCTCATCCCCGGCGGCCGGGGGATCCCGGAGGTGGAGGACGATCCGGCGCTCGCCGCATGGATCTCCGCCCGGGCGTCACGCGCGCGGAGGGTCGTGTCGGTCTGCACCGGCGCCTTTCTGCTCGGGTCAGCCGGCGTGCTCGACCGGCGCCGGGCGGTCACGCACTGGGCATATTGCGCAGAACTCGCCAGGCGCTACCCGTCCATCGACGTTGAATCGGATCCCATCTTCGTCCGGGACGGGAACGTCTGGACCTCGGCGGGTGTGAGCGCGGGTGTGGACCTCGCGCTGGCGCTCGTGGAGGAGGATCTCGGTCGAGCCACCGCCCTCGCGATCGCACGCTACCTCGTCGTATTCCTGAAGCGCCCGGGCGGGCAGGCTCAGTTCAGCACGGCGCTTGCGCTTCAAGCGCCAAAGCAGCCATTCGACCCGCTTCACGCGTGGATGGCAGACCACCTCTCCGAAGATCTCTCGCTCGCCACCCTCGCGCGCCGGGCAGGCATGAGTGAGCGGAGCTTCAGCCGTCACTACGTCGCGACGATCGGCGTCACACCGGCGCGTTCCGTCGAGCGGCTCCGCGTCGAGTCGGCCCGTCAGTTCCTCTCGGAGGGTAGAACGTCCATCAAGCGGATCGCCGTCCGGTGTGGGTTCGGTTCCGAGGAGACGATGCGCCGGAGCTTCCTCCGCCTCGTGGGGGTGACCCCCACCGAGTACCGGGCGCGATTCGGAATCTGACGGCACGCAGCCGGCGCCCGCCACGAGGTCGCGGGACCGCGAGGCCAAGGAACAGGGCTCCTCGGGGTTCCGACCTCTCACCCGCTCTGGCCGTCGCGTGGAAACGCTCACGGCACACCGTCGGGCCAGAGCACCGGCTCGAGAGCCCTCGCGCCGGTGCTCAGCGTGCTTCGGCAGTCCCTGTTCTCGAAGCTTCAGCGTTGCCGTGGTTGCCGCTCGGAGCGAATCACGACCCGTGAACGCTAGCGACGAGAGTCTGCTGAGCGGCTTCGAGAATGAGCTTCGCCGTCTCCTTCGGATGGGAGACCAGGAGGAGGTGAGATGCTCCCTTGATCTCCACGACCTTCCGTGCTCCGGCGCGCTTTGCCATGAATTCGGTCGTCGCGACCGGAAGGTTCTTGTCCCCGGTTCCGTGGATGAACCAGGACGGGATTGACTTCCAGGCAGGAGGGCCGGACTTCTCCCCGAAAGCGGTATCCACGATCGGACGCTGAGTCACGGCCATGATCCTCGCCCTGGCGGCCGAGATGTCGGCGCCGAATTGAGCGTGGAACTTGTCCGGCTGGACATAGACGTCGTGGGCTCCGCCCCCCAGGTCGACCGGTGGTCCGAGCGCCGAACCCGACGTGCCCCCCGGGAACTTGCTGAGCAGGTCGTTCGCAGTTTCGCCGTCGTCCGGCGCGAGCGCGGACACATAGACGAGTGCCTTCACGTTGCTCTTTCCGGTGGCCGCGTTGGTGATCATCATCCCGCTGAAGGAGTGACCGACGAGCACCACGGGTCCCTTGATGCTGTCGATGAGGTTCGCCAGATAGCTCGAGTCGCTCTGCACGCCACGAAGGGGAGTGGCTGCCGCTATCACCCGGTAGCCATCGGGGATCTCGCGGATGACGGAGTCCCAGCTCGACGCGTCATTGAAGGCCCCGTGGACGAGGACAATCGTCGGCTTTCCATTGCTCTGGGCTTGGGTGGGCGCAGCAGCCATCAGCACCGCGCTCACCGGCAAGGCTCCCGTCAACAGCGTCTTCTTCAACCAGCTCATGTTCGCTCCTGTGGAGGTTCTGTTTGGTGCGACGGTGGATGGTTAGTCCGCCCGCCTTGCGCTGATTAGATGGGCAAGCGTGGAATCTGCTTTCCACGGATGGGAAGGTGCTCGCCATGGCGGACCTCGACAACATCCTGATCTTCGTGAAGGTGGCCCAGCTGGAGAGCATCACGCGGGCAGCGCGCTCCCTGGGGATGCCGATCTCGACCCTGAGTCGCCGGTTGTCGGTGCTGGAAACAGACCTCGGCGTCTCGCTCCTGAGGCGCACCACCCGGAGGATGACCCTGACGGCGCAGGGACGGGAGTACTTCGACCAGTGCCAGGAGCCACTGGCGCTGCTCCAGGAAGCCGAGCGGGTCCTGACTCGGGCACAGAAGGCGCCGGAAGGCTTACTGCGGATCACCGTTCCGGTCGTTCTGGGTCAGGAGGCCTTTCTTGACTTCATATCCGCGTTCCTGAACGACCATGAGCGGATTCGCATCGACCTCTTCATCACGAATTTCTTCCTCGATCTGGTCGCCGACAATGTCGACGTGGCGATCCGCTTTGGAGAGCTCGAGGACTCGAGCCTCGTCGCACTCCGCCTGGGGACGACCGTGCGCCATGTCGTGGCCGCTCCCAGATACCTCCGGACCCGAGCCGTTCCGACCGAACCTGCCGACCTCAAGCTGCACGACTGCGTGATGCTCAACGCCCAGAACAACGAGACCGATTGGGACCTGATGAACGGAAGAAGAAAGCTCAGGATCCATGTCTCGGGGCCAATCTCGAGTCACGACTTCAACTCCATCAGCACGTTCGTCTACCGGGGTCACGGAGTCGGGCTGCTGCCTTCGTCGTACTGTGAAGAAGCAATCGCCAGCGGCAGACTCATCCACCTCCTGCCGGAGTGGACCTCTCCGCAAGTTCCTCTCTTTGCCGTCTATTCGAGTCGAAGGTTTCTGCCGTCGAGGCTGCGAGTCTTCCTCGACGCGCTTGCGGGCTGGAAGAGTCCGCTCTGGATCAGGCCACCGCTACCCGCCTAGCCACGGGCCCCCGGGCCTGTCGTGCAGTCGCATTCGCCCAACGTGGAATGCATGACCGAGCCGAGGGCTCGCGCGCCTGGAGAGCTGGCCCGTACCCATGGCCCGGTGACTGATCGGTCCGCGCGAGCTCGATCTGTGACGCTGGGGGATGCTGTCGACGGCCTTCGGGAGCGTCACTTGAGTCAGATGCATCCCATCGTCGAGCGCGCCAATGCAGCCTTTCCCAATCTCGCGGTCGAGCTGGGCGACGCGCAGGTCGATCGCTCCATCGTCTCCCGCCGGGTCGGACGGTACGCCTTGACCCATCTCAAGATGCCCGCCACTGCGGTCGAGCTGATTGGACGTCGCGCGGTTGCCGTCGGTCTTGGCAAGCATCTCAAGTTGATCTGGCAGCTCGCTGGACGAACGCGGTACGAGGGTTCCCGCAGAACGTTCGACATTGCGCCGGGCGACCTGGCGGTCACGTCCCTGGCCGAAGACTACAGACTCGAAATGCTCGAGGGGCACGAAGCGCTCATCTTGATCTTCGATCCTCGAGTCGACCCGAAGTGGCCCGGGCTGGCCAGAGACGCGCTGGCCACCCCGATCGCCCGGCAGGCCGGCATCATGACGGCGGCCGATGGGGTTCGCGCACTCCTGTCCGCCCCGGAAGATCGTACGAACGAGCTCGCAGCGCGGACGATGGTTGACCTGGCGCTGCTCAGTACACAGGAAGCCAATCGCCAGGGCAACACTCGCCAGTCACGCCTTCTGGCGCGAGCGGCAGGCCACGTCCTGCGCAATTCCACGGACAGCACATACGGAGTCGACCGACTGGCACGGGACATGGGCATGTCACGACGCTCGCTCTACATGCGGCTCGCGCCTCTGGGAACGACGCCTGGCGACCTGATTCGCCGCACCCGGCTGGATCGGGCCCGGGAGGACATCCTCCAGGACCGCAGGCGCCCTCTGCTCGACATTGCGCTGAGAAACGGTTTTGCCGACGGCGCCAGCTTCAGCCGCGCGTTCCGCATCGCCTATGGGCAGCCGCCCAGTGCGCTGCGTCGCGAAGATTGAGTCCAGCTTCGTCTTGGCTAGCCGAGACGCCGCCCGCCGCCGCACCAGTCCAGAGAGCAAGCGAATCCATTATTTGCATCCGGCGCCAAGTCCGTGCACGGGCGGCAAAGGCCAGCGTCCACTCCATCGGTATGCTGCCTCTCATGAAGACTTCATTGGGTTCTCTCGAAGAGCTCGCCTGGCTGTACGATCAGGCCTCTCCGTTTCACTTCGTCATGGGCGCGACGTTCGTCGGCGCCGGAACCGCTGCACCGTGGCGTGAGGTCCTCGACCTGCTGCAGCGGAGACATCCGCTTCTGCGGGTGCGCATCGAAGGCCACCCCGGCGCTCATCCGAGCTTCGTCGCCGACGAGGCGGCACGCATTTCGCTGCGGATGGCAGACCCCGACATCGGCTGGCCGGGCGAGATGAGCCGCGAGCTGCAGAGACCCTTCGACCCCCGTCACGCCCCTCTGATCCGAGCAGTCGTCTCAACCGACGGGACGGGGAGCACGCTGCTGTTGACGGTCCACCACGCCATTGCCGACGCGATATCGCTGACCTGGGTCTTCCGTGACGTTCTGCTGCTCCTTTCCGGCCAGAGGCTGGAGCCCTTGGGCGTCCCGGTCTCCCAGGACGAGCTGCTCGGCAATGCCCTGCGTGCCCTGCCAGAGAATCCGGTTCGCACGCTCCCACCGGCCATGGCGAGCGATGCCGAGTTCCGGAGGCGGCTCCAGGTGCAACGTCTTGCACTCTCGGCCGATCTCACGACTGCGATCGCGAGGAAGGCGCGCTCGGAGAGCACCACGGTCTTCGGCGCCCTGAGCGCGGCCGCGATCCTCGGCGGTCGTTCGCTGTCCGAGCGGTGGCGGACGGAGGTCTTGCGGTTCCTCTTTCCGGTCAGCTCCAGGCGTCATTCGGAATCTCAGGAAGTCGTCCGGGCGTACTTCAATATCATCCAGCGACGCCTTGCCGCCGAGAGTGGCTTGGACTTCTGGGAGCTGGCGAGAGACTGCAAGGCCGCCGTCTTGCCAGCGCAGTCGATCGAGGGCGCGAAAGGCATCGGACAACAGCTCGCCCGCCTCCTGGAAGCGGAGCCGGGTCCGGCCGCCGTTTCTGACTTCATGCATTCCCATTTTGCATCGCACGGCGCCCTATCGAGCATTGGCGTGATCCCGTACCCAACGCGTGCAGGCGACATCGAGCTCACGGCGATCTGGGGGCCGGCCTTGTCAACGGGTGTGGACGGAGAGCAGTACCTCGGCGCGGTGACCCTGAACGGTCGGCTGCATCTGACGAACACGAGCTCACTGCCCATCAGCGGTCTCCTCCCCAGGATGGAATCGCTTCTGGCACGCACGTGCCTCTGACTCGCCTGCGGAGCAGCGGGAGGAGGGGCAAGAGAATATGCATGGCTGGCCAAGGAACTGCACCCTTCGTCAAGCCCACTGCGGGCGCCCCGTCTAGATCTCCCACACCAGCCACACGTTCGAACGCCGGAGACTCATGTGACCACCAGACAGAAGACCATCATCGTGACCGGAGCCTCTCAGGGCATCGGTGCCGCGGTAGCGAACCTGTTCCTCGATCGAGGCTACAACGTCGTGGCCAACTCGCGGAGAATCACCCAGAAGAACGAGCTGCAGATCTCGAAGAGTCTGGCTCTGGTGGACGGCGACATCGGGCTCGCCTCGACGGCCGAGAGGATCGTTGGGACCGCCATGGAGCGCTTCGGCTCCGTCGACGCGCTGGTGAACAACGCGGGAGTCTTCTTCGCGAAGCCGTTCACCGAGTACACCCCCGATGACTTTCGCCTGCTGTCGTCCACCAATCTGGATGGCTTCATCCATACGACGCAACTGGTCGTGAAGCAGATGGTCTCGCAGATGACCGGTGGCAGCGTCGTGAGCATCTCGGCTTCCATCGCCGATCATCCGCATGCGGTCTTCACTGCATCCGTCGCGATGATCACGAAGGGTGGAATCACCGCGATCTCGCGCAGTCTCGCGATGGAATACGCACCGAAGGCCATTCGTGTGAACGTGGTCGCGCCAGGCTTCGTGGATACGCCGCTGAACAAGGACAATCCCAAGGAGTTCCTGCGCAGACAGTCACCACTTGGGAGGCTTCCGAGCGCCCGGGACGTCGCGGAGGCCGTGTTCTATCTCACCGAGGCGAGCCAGGTCACCGGCGAGGTGCTGCACGTCGACGCCGGCGCGCATCTCGGTCGGTGGTGACGCAGGAACGTGCCGCCAGATGCTCCACGAGTTTACTCACCGCTTTGAATACCGAGGATCGAGAGTGACCACCATCGACTTCAAGACCGAGCTCCACAGTCTCATACAGCTCCAGCGCACAGCGCATATAGAGGAGGGCGTTCCCGATGCGGCGACGCGCAAAGATCGTCTGACGCGCGCCGCGACGATGCTCGTCAGGGCAAGTGACGCCATCGCCGTCTCCCTGTCCGAGGACTTTGGCCATCGCAGCGCCGATGAGACCAGGTTCGAGATCTTCGGCGCCGTGAGCGCATTTCGCAACGCTGCGGCGAGGGTCGAGGGCTGGATGCAGCCCGCGAAGCATCCCGCGCTGGCGCCCGGTGCGGAGGCGCGCGTGGAATACATTCCGTTCGGCGTGATCGGAGTCATCGGCCCTTGGAACTACCCCATCATGTGCGTCTTCGGGCCGCTCGCAGGGATCCTCGCTGCGGGAAACCGCGCGATCATCAAACCGTCTGAATTCACGCCGCGGACCTCGGCGCTGCTCGCGCGGCTGATCGCCGAGACATTCCACCCGAGTGAGGTCGCGCTCGTGCAGGGTGAGACCACGGAAGGTGCTCTGTTCTCCGCGGCCCCCTTCGACCATCTGATGTTCACGGGCTCGACGTCGGTTGGACGGCATGTCATGCGGGCTGCGGCTGACAATCTGACACCGGTCACGCTGGAGCTCGGCGGCAAATCGCCGGTGTTCGTCCACGAGACCTATGACCTCGCCGAGGCAGCTCAGCGCGTGATGGCGGTGAAGTTGCGCAATGCCGGGCAAATCTGCCTTGCGCCGGACTACGCCCTCGTCCCTGCTGGAAGCGAGGTCGAGTTCGCCGAACAGTGCGTCGCCGCTGCGCGCCGCCTGTATCCGGACGGGCCAGGCTCGGTCGACTACACGTCAATCATCAACGGAGCGCATCTCGCACGACTGGAGCGGCTGGTGGCGGACGCCGACTCCAGAGGCGCCGAAGTCGTCGACGTCTTCGAATCTTCGGGACCGGCGAACGCGCGTCGCATGATGCCGGTCCTGATTCTCAATCCGCCTCTCGACACGCTGGTGATGCGCGACGAGATCTTTGGTCCCATCCTGCCGATCCTCGGCTATCGCAGCATCGACGATGCGCTGGAAACGATCCGATCGGGCTCGTCTCCGCTGGCTCTCTACTATTTCGGAGCAGACGATGAGCGGGCTCGCCAGGTGCTCGACGGCACCGCCTCCGGCGGGGTGACGATCAATGACGTGATGACGCACATGTTCGTGGAGGACATGCCCTACGGTGGAATCGGCGCATCCGGCATGGGGGCCTACCGAGGCGAGGCGGGATTCCGCACGTTCAGTCATGCACGCGCGATCTATCGGCAGACCGAGGCGAAGGAGGCGGTGCTGCTCTTCCATCCGCCTTATCGCGACCCGTTCCGGAACTTTCTTTCGGCCGCGATCGCCGGGTAGGCGCTCTGGCCCAGGGCCGGGCTCGCCGAGGCGAAGACGTCGTGCGGGTCGAGCTGCCGCTTCACCTCGAGCAGCCGCGCCAGGTTGGGACCGTACGATTGCAGGGCGCGGTCACGCTCCCCGGGGCCGAGGAGATTCGGATAACCGCCCAGGAAGGCATGCGGCTCGAGCGCCTTGGCGGTTCGATCTGCCCAGGCCCGATGCTTCGAGCCGTCGTCGGTCTCGGAGGGTTCCCAGCCGGCGATCAGCTCCACCATCAGATGGTTCTGGCGGATGCCGAACGCGGTGTCCCCGACGGGGACCCGGGTAGCGGCGCCATGGAAGTGGTGGACGCTGATGGCCGACCGCGACGAGGTGAGCCCGTTCCCGGCCTCGACCAGGATCGCCTCCGCTGCGTCGGTGAGCTCGGGAATCGACCGGGTCCGGAGCGCCCAGTGGCGCCCCGGCTCGCCGAAGCTGTCGAATCCGGCAAGGAGGTCTTCGTAGGCGGTTGGACCGATGCTGAAGGAGAGAGGCGTGCCGAGGCTGGCGAGCGTCGCGAGGCACCCCTCCGCTGCGCTGCGCTCGCCGGACCAGGTCGGGAACAGGAACAGGCCCGGTCCCGCAGGTGTCCCGAGAACGCCCATCTGCAGGGTGAGCTCGTCGGGTGCCTTGGCCAGGAACTCGCGGTAGCCACGGAGGACCACCCGTACGTCGCGCATCGGGAACACCGCCAGTCCGGCCACGAGCGGTTCCAGCGCGTGCAGCTGGTACTGGAGGCGAGTCACCACACCGAAGTTCCCGCCACCGCCGCGGAGGGCCCAGAAGAGATCCGGGTTGGTCGTGGCATCGGCGACGACACACCGGCCGTCCGCGAGGACCACCTCCGCGGCGAGCAGGTTGTCCAGCGCCAGACCACACTTCCCCGCGAGTGGCCCGTACCCTCCGCCCAGAGTGAGTCCGGCCATGCCTACCGTCCGGACCGTCCCGGTGACGGGGAGCAGGCCGTGGCGTCGGCAGACCTGGACCAGGTGTCCGATGGTGACGCCGCCGTCGACCAGCGCGGTCCGGGTGCGCGTGTCCACGGTCACGCCCCGCATCCGTGAGAGGTCGATCACCAGTCCTCCGTCGCGGAGGGAACGGCCGGCCCAGTCGTGGCCGCCGGACTTGACCGAGAGCGGAAGACCATGCGCGACCGCGACGGTGACTGCGGCCTGGACGTCCGCCACGCTCACGCAGCGAGCGATGATCGCCGGGCGATGGGTGACGGCCGCGTTCCAGACCTCCCGGCCCGCGTCGAAGTCGTTTCCCGCCGGGGCGAAGGCACGCCCGGACATCATGGCTCGCAGCTCGTCGAGTGCCTCTTTCGCCGGCGCCTGCGAGCTCCGAGCCAGGGAGCTTGCGCGTGGTGCGTTCATCGCCCGGTTGCCTCCGGGGTCGCCGCAGCCATTGGCGGTCGCGGGGCCGGGACCTGGTTCCGGATAGGCGGGACGCGGCGCAGGTAGGCCCAGATCGCCTTCAGCTCGGCGTCGGTGTGCTGGCCCACGATCTCCCAGGGCATCGGTGGGAGGATCGGCCGGCCGCGCCCCATGTGCCGGCCCGTGCGCAAACTCTCGATGAAGGTCTGCTCGGTCCAGTTGCCCAGCCCGGTCTCCGGATCGGGGGTGAGGTTGGCCGCGAAGCTCACTCCCCACGGACCGGCGAAACCAGTTCTCGTGGCGATGGCGACCATCATCCAGGGGGCGGCGAGCGCTGGGGCTGGAGGAACCTCGAACTGCTGCGGATGACCCGAGAGCATGCGGGTCATGTCCGGGACCGGGCCGTTGGGGCCGTTCTTGAGGGGGGTGTGACAGTCGTGGCACCCGCCGATCACCACCAGGTGCTCCCCCCGGCGGGCTTCGGCGCTCAGGTTCGGCAGGGGCGGGACGAAAGGGGGCGGAGCGGGCTCCCTGGCGAGGACGGGGCAGGCCAAGAACAACGGAAGCAGAATGCACACGACTCTTCGACGCATCGATTCCTCCAGATGAGTGGTGAGGTGCTGCAGTGAGGTCAGCGTGGGGATCGAGAAGGCAGCTCCTGGATCCACTGTTCGATTCGCCGCGCCGCCTCGGCGTCGACCATCCGGGTCGCGACCGGAGGCATCTGCTGGGTAGGCTCCCGCGTCCGCATCCGGACCAGGATCGCGCTCTGCTCGGGCGCGCCGGGGGTCAGCCGTCTCGATTCAGGCCCTGCCTGGCCCGGGATCTGGAAATGGCTCCGTCCGAGAAGGCTGGCGATGACGCGATGGGTGTCGTTCCCTCTCCGGGCAGGGTCGAGCCACAGATCGAGCCCAAGGCTGGCCAGCGGGCCGCGTGCGTTGTGGCACTGCCCGCAGTTGCCGTGGAGGTAACCCAGGGCCGCGCGCTCGTCCTCGGTGGAAGACTCGATCCGGGGCGGCCGCGCCCGCCAGCTCGCCGGCAGCCCGCGGATGAGATGGCGGTCGACGAGCATGCCGAGGTCGACCATCCCTGGACCGGGCTGCTCGCCATGCACGGCCTCGGGGTCGCGGTCTGCCGAGAGCTGGAGCGCGCTGAATCCGAGGATCGGCGTCGGTCTGCCCTCGTGACAGCTTCGACAGTCCTGCTCGGAGGGGAAGACGTAGCTTTCGCCCGGCCTGGCCGGGTCGGAGCCAGGGTCCACCGCTCCCGCCGCGGCCACGAGCAAGGCGTCGGAGCCGTCATCGGTCCACCGGTACGTTCCGTAGACCCACCCTGACCGGGTGCGGACGATGAGCCGGGTCTCTCGCCTCCTCCCCCGAGTGAACTCCTTCCACACCCGTGTGCCCACCGGGAAGACCCAGGCATCGGCGTCGTGGGCATCGATGGAGGTCCCCGGAGGAAGGCGGATCCACCTGCGCTTGGTGGCGCCGTCGCTCCACAGCGGGTACTGCGGCGTGTAGGCGAGGACGTCCCGCGCGGGAGTCGTCAGCGTGCGGTCGGCATAGAGGCCGGTCTCCCCGAGACGTTGCGGAAGCGGAGATGCCGTCGCCAGCCCGGTCGTCGACAGCACGAGGCCGAGGACGGCCGTCGAGGACCAGATCCGGAGAGGAGACGGGAGACCGGAGACACTCATTGGGGGCGCGGCGCTGTGCAGCCGCGATGCCAGCAGCCACCGGAGTGATCTCCTCGGCTTATTGTTTTACTCGTTGCGAGGAACGCTACACCGGCAGGGCGGATGTGAGCTGCGACGCAACTCCTCGGGCGAGGAGCGGAGTCGGGCAGCTCTCGGGCATCACGGCGGCGGTCCGGTGCTTCTCACTCGTTCTTATTTGCATCGAGTAGTGGCGTTGATGGATGGATCTGCGGGCCGACCCGCTTGTTCGGTTGCGCCGGCATGTCGTTGCCTGTGAGGTCCCATCACTTCTGCAGCGAGGCCGTCCCCCGGCCGTTAAGTCGTGCCGACGATGCGAACGAGCCCCTCTCCCTCGTCTGCTGCCGCCGCTTCCCTCATCGTTCCCCGCTAGCTCCGGACGTCACGTGCGACTCACGACCGGCTCCCACCTGGGTGCCTACGAGATCAGCGGCTTCATCGGTGCCGGCGGGATGGGCGAGGTCTACCGGGCTCGGGATGGCCGCCTGCATCGGGAGGTGGCCCTCAAGATCGTCCGCACTGACCTGTCGACGGACGCCGAGCAGCTCGCCCGGCTCCAGCAGGAGGCTCGCCTCGCCGGGTCGCTGAACCATCCCAACATCGTCGCGGTCCACGACGTGGGTGTGCACGATGGGATCTTCTACGTCGTGAGCGAGCTCCTCGAGGGACAGACCCTGCGGGAGCGGCTCGCGGCGGGTCCGATCCCGCTCGGCACGGCCCTCGACTGGGCGTCGCAGCTCACCCGGGGGCTCGGCGCAGCGCATGAGCGCGGCGTCGTCCACCGGGATCTCAAGCCGGAGAACGTCTTCATCGGCCGCAACGGCAACGTCAAGCTCCTCGACTTCGGCATCGCCAAGTCGCCAACGGCGTCGGGGGGAGAACGGGGCCTCCTCGAGCCCACGCTCGGAGCGGACGGGGCGATGACCGCGACCGGCTCGATCCTCGGAACGCCCGGGTACATGTCCCCGGAACAGGTCCGGGGCGAGCCGGTCGATCTGCGAAGCGACGTGTTCAGCCTTGGAGCGATCCTCTACGAGATCCTGGCCGGAGGGCGCGCATTTCCGGGGGAAACACCGTTCGAGACCGGATACGCGGTCCTGCACCGGGATCCGCCGCCACTTCCCGCAGCGGTGCCGGCACCGATCGCGCACCTCGTCCGGAAGTGCCTGGAGAAAGATCCGAAGCAGCGGGTGAACTCGGTGCAGGACCTGGCCTTCATGCTGGATGCGTTCCGCCTCGAGGAGCTGGCGGCGGCCCACCCGCAGCGGATGGATGGCGGACGGTTCCCCCACTTGCGGTGGCTGTGGTTCACCCCTGTCGTCGCCCTCGCGGCGGCCCTGATCCTGCCGAGGCTGCTCGCCACGGCCCCGCTGGCCCGGCCGCGGGAGGGGGCGCCAACGGTCCGCCAGCTCACCTTCGACCGCGCCTCGATCTTCGCCGCCCGGTTCGCGCCCGACGGCCAGTCGGTCCTCGTCAGCCGGAGCGCCAGCGCGGGTCCGCCGGAGATCTCGAACATCGACCTCGAGCGGCCCCGCATCCGTCCGATCGGCGTCGGGAACGCCCAGCTCCTCTCGGTCTCGCGAAGCGGCGAGATGGCCGTGGCCGTGCACCCGACCTTCGCCTGGTTCGACGCGGGAAGGGGGACGCTCGCCCGGGTCCCGATCGTCGGCGGCGCGCCCCGGGAGATCGCCCTCGACGTCGAGTACGCCGACTGGGCGCCCGACGGCGAGCACCTGGCGGTGGCGAGGTACAGCAGCGAGCGGAGCCGGCTGGAGTTTCCCGTTGGCACCGTCGTCTACGAGTCGAGCGGATTCATCTCGCACCCCCGGGTCTCTCCGCTGGGAGACCGGGTGGCCTTCATCGACCATCCGCTCAGCCTCGACTCGGCGGGCGAGGTGGTGGTGGTCGACCGGAAGGGACGGGTGGAGCGCTGGGGCCCCCACTTCACCGACGCGCTCGGGCTGGCCTGGTGGCCCGACGGGCGCGAGGTTCTCGTGACCGGCAGCCAGGCCGGTGAGCCGGCGGGACTGCTCGGCGTCCGGAGCGGGGCGACGCGGGTGCTCTACCGCGGGACCGGGCAGCTCCTGCTGGACGACGTCGCTCCCGACGGCCGGGTACTGCTCACCGAGCAGGCCTGGCGGCAGGAGGTCGAGTTCGCGAAGGGGAGCGCCGTCGACGGGCCGATCGAGCATCTCGACTGGGCCACGCTCAACGGGGTGTCCAGCGACGGACGGGTCGTTCTCTGGGGAGAATCGGGGTTGGGCGTGGGCGGTCAGCCGGAGGTTCTCCTGCACCGCGCCGGGGAGGTCGCCCCGATCGGGCTCGGGCCGGGACGCCCCATGGCGCTGTCGCCGGACGGACGGCAGGTCCTGGTCTGGCGCGAAGGGCCTCCGGGCGCGCTCTGGCTCATTCCGACCGGCCCGGGAGATCCGCGGCAGGTCACGGTCCCCGGTATCGTCCAGATCGACAGCGCGAGCTTCTTCTCGGACGGCCATCGGTTCGCGCTCGTCGGGAGGCCGGACCCCGTCTCGCCCAACCGGCTGTACGTGTTCGACATGCGGAGCCAGACGGTGAAACCGCTCTCTCCGCCCGGATTGCCGCGCTTCGCCCTCAACCTCGCAGTCTCGCCGGACCAGCGCTGGGTGAGCGCGCTCGACCCCGAGGGACTCGTCACCGCCTACTCCGTGGACGGAGGAGAGCCCGTCCACGCGAAGTCGTGGGGGCCCGGGCACCTCCCGGCGGGCTGGCTGGCGAACGGCGCGCTCCTCTCCTACGAGCGGTTCAAGGTGCCCAGCCAGGTGGAGAGTCTCGATCTGGCGACTGGCCGGACGGCTCCGTTCCGCACGGTGGAGCCCCGGGACATCACCGGAGTGATGCGGGTCGTCCGGGCGCAGGTCACACCGGACGGCCGCACCACGGTCCTCAACCTCCGGCGGATGAGCGGATCGCTGCTCCTGCTGGACTGGAAGCAGAAGGCGCCTCACGCGGGGTCGACGAGCGCCGGTGACGGTAGCGGGGATTGAACCGCTCACTCCCGGAGCCACAGAACGGGGCGCTACCCTGGCGCCGACCTCGACCCCAGGATTAGCCCCACTTTCGCGAAGTCCCCAGTCCCCTTGCTGTTCCGCTGTCCGAGACGCCCTTGTGTGCACGGCGGCAGCGTTAGGGGAGGCCTGAACATGTGGACGAACACACGCGTCTCGGAATTGCTGGGCATCCGGTACCCGATCATCCAGGGGCCTCTCGGGGGCGGCTACTCGACGACCGCCTTGACCGCGGCGGTCTCCAACGCCGGCGGGCTGGGGTCCTTCGGGGCCGTGACGCTGACAGCCGAGGAGATTCTCCAGACCGTTCGAGAGATCGCCGCGCGGACGGATCGCCCGTTCGCCATGAACCTCTGGGTGCCCATCGCGGGTCAGGACGATCGGCGGGTGTCGCCCGAGGACCTCGAGCGCAGCGCGCGGCATCTTCGGCCGTACTTCGCCGAGCTCGGCATCCCGCCGCCGCTCCCCGCCCGCATCACCCAGAGCTTCCCGGAGCAAGTCCAGGCGCTGCTCGAGGCGAGGCCGCCGGTGTTCAGCTTCGTGATGGGAATCCCGGACGCGGCCATCCTCCGAGAGGCGCGCCAGCGGGGCATCCGGACGATCGGTGCAGCCACGACGGTCGAGGAAGCCGAGGCCCTGGCTGCCGCGGGGGTCGATGTCATCACTGCCTCTGGAAGCGATGCGGGTGGACACCGAGGCTCGTTCCTCCGCCCAGTCGACTCATCGCAGGTGGGAACGATGTCGCTGATCCCGCAGCTGGCTTCTGCGGTGAGGACGCCCGTGATTGCAGCCGGCGGCATCGCCGACGGGCGGGGCATCGCAGCGGCGCTGGCGCTGGGCGCCGAGGGGGTTCAGCTCGGCACGGCCTTCCTGGCCACGCCCGAGTCGGGCGCGCCGGCGGTGCACCGTGAGCTGCTGGGAACGCCGCGGTCGAGGGTGACCCGGCTCACGCGCGCGTTCTCGGGGCGCCACGCGCGTGGCATCGAGAACGAGCTGATGCTGGAGCTGGAGAAGCACCCGGAGGATCTCCTGTCGTTCCCCGCTCAGAACATGCTCACCACGCCGCTGCGGCGGGCGGCCGCTGGCGCGGGCAAGCGGTCGATGCTCGCGTTGTGGGCGGGGCAGAGCGCCGGCCTGGCTCGACAGGTCCCGGCGGCGCAGCTGGTGGAGACGCTGGTTCGAGAGACCAGTGAGGTGCTCCATCGCCTGGGATCGCTGGTTTGATCGCCGTTCATTCTCGGCCATGAACGCGCAGGTAATCGACGAATGCGCGGAGCGCGGCGGGCAGCTGGCGGCGGCTCGGGTAGTAGAGGAAGAATCCCGGATAGAGCGGGCACCAGTCGTCGAGCACGCGCAGTAGCCGTCCCGCGGCGACGTCATCGCGCGCCTGCTCCTCGAACACGAAGGCGAGGCCCGCTCCGGCAAGCGCGGGTTCCACCATCAGATCCTGATCGCCCACCGTGACCGGGCCGCTCACGTCGACGGCAAGCTCGGTCCCGCGCTTTTCGAATTCCCAGCGGTAGAACGCGCCGCTCGCGAATCGGTACTGGATGCAGTCGTGATCCTTCAGGTCGTGAGGCGCTCGCGGCACCCCCTTGCGCTCGAAGTACGAGGGTGAGCCCACCACCGCGAACCGGTGTTTGCCGCCGCAGGGCACACTGATCATGTCCGCGGCGATGACGTCGCCGTAGCGGATGCCGGCGTCGAATCCGGTCGACACGATGTCGACGAGGGCCTCCTCCACCACGATCTCGACGTGGACCGCAGGGTGCGCCTGGACGAACCGGGCGACGAGGTTCAGGAGCATCAGCCGCGCGGCCAGTCGGGGCGCGTTGATGCGAAGCGTGCCCACCGGTTGGGCACGGTAGGCGTTCAGCTCCTCGATGGCAGCGTCCAGGTCGAGGAGGATCGGCTGCAGGCGCGCCCGCAGTCGTTCACCGACCTCGGTCAGAGCCACGCTGCGCGTCGTGCGGTTCACGAGGCGCAGGCCCACGCGGTCCTCCAGGGTGCGGAGCGCATGACTCAACGCGGACGGCGTCACCCCGAGCTCGGCCGCTGCCCGGCGAAAGCTCCGATGCTTTGCGACGGCCAGGAACGGCCCGAAGTCCCCCAGCGATGTGCCGCCGATTGATGAGGCCATTTCACCGACTCATATCAGATCATGTCGATTCTCTCATGATAGCCCACTCGCTATTCATGACCTCGGCCGAGACGACGAGCGCACGGGCGCGCTCGCGAGGCCGGAAAAAGGGAATGACCATGAAGACCTGGTTCGTCACGGGTGCCTCTCGCGGGTTTGGCCTCCTCATCGTGCAGCAGGTGCTCGAGGCGGGGGACGCCGTGATCGCCACGGCGCGGGACCCACGTGAGCTCGCGGAGCGGTTCGGCGCGAATCCGCGCTTTCTCGAGGTTCCGCTGGACGTCACCCACGAAGCGCAAGCAGTGGAGGCGGTGCGGCTCGCCGTCGAGAAGTTCGGGCGCATCGACGTGCTGGTGAACAACGCCGGGTACGGCCTCCTCGGCGCCGTCGAGGAGGCGAGCGCCGCGGAGATCCAGCGCGTGTTCTCGACCAACGTGTTCGGCTTGCTGGCGGTCACGCGGGCCGTCTTGCCGGTGATGCGCAGGCAGCGGAGCGGTCACGTCCTCAACGTCTCGTCGGTCGGCGGCTACGTGTCGTATCCCGGCTGGGGCGTGTACTGCGCGACGAAGTTCGCCGTCGAAGGTCTGTCCGAGGCGCTGGCCGCGGAGCTCGCGCCGCTCGGGGTTCACGTCACGGTGGTGGAGCCCGGCTTCTTCCGCACCGACTTCCTGGACGCCAAATCCAAGGTCGTGACGGAGCGCCGCATCGACGACTACGACGGCACGGTGGGAGCGATGCGAACGCGCATGGAAGAGGTGAACCACGCGCAGCCAGGTGATCCGGCGAAGCTTCCGGGAGCGCTCATGGCGATCGTGCGCGCGGAGAAGCCTCCGGTCCGCCTCCAGCTGGGCAGCGATACCGTCGAGGTCGTCGAGGCCAAGAACCGCCACGTCGCGGCCGAGCTCGCGGTGTGGCGCTCGGTCGCCCTCTCCACGGACTTTTCCGCGGACGCGCGGTGAGTGCTCAGCGCCACCCGGGGGAAGACCTCACCGGGGAAGAGCGCTCGTGTTGACGGGACCATCGCGGTCGGGTGCAACGCCCTGAGCTTGACAGTCGAAATCGTAACCGTTATGGTTACCTTTATGGCCGCGAACAGCCGTTTGGCGAGTGCCGTCCACATCATGAGCTTCGTTGCCCACGCTGGCGACGAGGGGACGACTTCGGAGGCAATCGCGAAAAGCCTCCGAACCAACCCGGTGGTGGTGCGGAAGATCCTGAAGCTCCTCGAGCGAGAGGGACTGGTCGCTCTTCGCCAAGGCCGCCACGGCGGAGTCACTCTCCGACACCCGGCATCCGGCATCGCACTCCGTCAGATCTACAAGGCGGTTGAGAGCGAGAGCGGAGTTTTTGCGATGCGCAGCCAGGTGCATGAGGGATGCGTAGTGGCCTGCGCGATGAAACGAAGGCTAGGCCCAATCTTCAACGCTGCGAACGACGCCGTCGAGACGGCTCTCGGCAAGACGAGTCTCGCGGAGCTGATACGGGGCATCGACTAACCGAGGAGCGACCAGAATGGGCAGGCTAAAGGACAAGAACATCCTGATCACCGGCGGCAACAGCGGGATCGGGCTAGCCGCAGCGCAGGAATTCGCCAGGGAGGGCGCGCGCGTCGCCATCTGCGGCTTGAATGAGAGGACGCTGCAGGAGACCAAGGAGACCCTTGGAGCTCAAAGTCTCGCCGTGCGCGCGGACGTCAGCAATCTCCCTGACCTCGACGTGATGTTCGCCGCGATCAAGCGGGAGTTCGGGCACTTGGACGGGGTCTTTGTCAATGCAGGTTACAGTGACTTCCGGTTGTTCGAAGACGTGACAGAGCAAAGCTTCGACAAGGTGATAGCCGTGAATTTCAAAGGAGTGTACTTCACGATTCAAAAAGCCTTGCCCCTACTCAGGCCAGGCTCGTCTGTCATCATCACTTCGTCCGTTGGCGCGCGGAAAGGGTGGCCGACAACCTCGACCGTCTCGGCCTGCAAGGCCGCAGTCAGCCATCTCGCTCGAATCCTCAGCGCCGAACTCGTGGGCCGTGGGATTCGCGTGAATACCCTGAGCCCAGGCCCGACGGACACGCCGATGTTTGGTCGCGTCCCAGGCGAAGAGAAGGGCGAGGCAGTCAAGGGCGTCCTCGGAACCAACAACCCAAGCAAGCGGGTCGCCGATCCATTGGAGATCGCGAAGCTGGCAGTCTACCTCGCGTCGGACGAGTCTGCGTACGTTGTCGGGGCAGACTTCTTGATTGACGGCGGGGTCACGGCCATTTCGGCGGTGGGCGCCTGAGCCTCGTTTCCGAGAGCCGACCGGCGTGCCCATCACGGTCCAATCGACGTCCTCGGCCACGTGCGCGAAGAGAGCGCCGCCATTGCCCTCCTCGAGCCCCTTGAAGATTTCGCGAACCTGCTCCGCTGTCACTGTCTCGACCTCCGATGTGTGATCACGAGATGTGATCGCCGACTAGGACTCTCATCCCTGCTCGTTGAGTCGCGACCGGAGCGACGTCGTCTCTATGCTCGGAACGCTCATCCCGAGGAGACCAGCCTCACAGGCCGCGCCACAGCATTGCTTGGCCATCGAGTGCGCTGAAGAGCGGCCGAAGCCGGATGGCGTTCGGGACGCGGACGTGGGGAGTTCGCCCCCGCTCGCAGAGCCCGTATACGGTTGCAGTCAAGACCCGGAGTAGTTCTGACGCCTCGGGAACGGTCAACTGCCTCTCAGGGTTTGCGGCGGGAGAGGTCGGGCAGTTCCAGTGAAGTGCTTTGAGCAGGCGCACGGAATTGGACGCCTCGGCACCGGTTGGTCGATTCGCGGCGCCTCGGAGCCGGAGGCGCATGCGCAAGCAGCGTCTGCCGTCGTTTCTCGGAGGGTTTCTTGATGATTCTTCACAAGACCTTCATCCCCACCGAGTACGTCGCTGCGGGACGCTTCCGGCGTGGTCGTTCACTCGAGGCCCTGCGCAGTGGCCTCGGCCCCCTGCTGCTGTTGCTGCTGGGGGGTCCTGCATCCGCGCAGACGAGCGAAGCTGCTGGGGAAGCGGATGAGGCGCGCAAACCGAGTCCGGGCAGTGTCCTGGTCGGCCGGCCGCCCAGCGCGCCCCGAACCTCGGTGACCTTCGACGTTCTCGGGAGCCACTCCTTCGAGGGGGAGGTGAAGGACACATCGGGCACCAACCTGAGCAGCAGCTCCGCGTATGCCCGGATCGCGCTCCTGGTGCCGGTTGGCGAGCGCCTCCTGCTGAGCTTCCCCGTCGACGCCGCAGTCACGTTCTACCAATTCACCGGCGACCCACAGCTTCTCCCGGGCGGCGGAAAGCCCTGGGATCAGGTCCGGACCTTCAGCATCGGCACACAGCTGCGCTACCGCTTTGACCAGCGCTGGGGACTCGTCGCCGGGGCAAACGTCGCCTCCTCAGGAGCCCGAGGCGCCTCGTTCGGCGACACGCTGAGCGGCGGGGGCACCCTGGGCGTCACCTACAGTTTCTCCCGGCAGCTGACCCTCGGAGTCGTCCTGACGGCCCAGTCGCAGCTCTCGGGCGGGCTGTTCGTCCTTCCGCTTCCGATCATCGAAGTGGAGCTCCCCTTTGGTGAGGGACGCTGGCGCTTCGTGGCAGGTGCGCTCCGGGTCGGCCCGGGACGGGCTGCCGGTGTAGGCATCGTCTATACGCCCTCGGAATCGCTGGCCTTCAACGCCGGCATTGCCTTTCTGGGACTGGGTCGGGAGTTCCGTCTGCCCAGCTCGAGTCCGGTCACCAACGGCGTCGGGAGGGACAGCGCCTACCCGGTGATCCTCGGCGCAGAGTGGAGGCCGGTGCGACAGCTGGCCTTCGCCGCGTACGGCGGGGTGAGCATCTTTCGCGCCGTCACCGTGCTCGACAGTGCGGGGAACACGCTGAACGAACGGGACGTGAAGCCTTCCCCTGTCGTTGGCGGCAGGATCTCACTCGCGCTGTAAACGCCGTCGATGCCAGACCCGTTGCTGCGAGGTGGGGTGGCGGTGCTGTGAAACGCGCCGGGAGTGGGAGACGAAAGCCTGCGGACCGACGTCCCCCATCGCCAGGCGGATCTCGGGTCACTCCAGGAGGCATGCTGTGAATGACCGTGCGGGCGCACTGCAGGCCCGCTAGGAGCCTGAAATGGCAATCGACCGTAGGCAATTCCTTCGGCTGTGTGCCGGCACGGGTGCGATGAGCCTCGTCGGCGTTCGCGCCGCCGCTGAGACGCCCAGCTCCAAGGCGCCCATCATCGACGTCCACCTGCACGCGTATCCGGCTGACATGGCCCTGCCTGACGCTCGCTATTCCGTGACCGGCAAACCGCATGGCCTGAAGGATGGCGCCGCACACATGCGGGCGTGTCTCGCGGAGATGAAGCGCCTGAACGTGGTGAAGGGGATCGTGAGCGGCGGGTTGGGGGATCGTCTTGCCGCGGCGGAGCAGTGGCGCGACGCGGCCCCCGATCGCATCATCGCCGCCGCAGGCGTCCGAGGCTCGGACGACGTACCCCTGCCCGAGCTCGGATTGCTGCGCAAGGCGTTCTCCGAGGGCCGGCTGCGCGTCCTGGGCGAGGTCAGCGCGCAATACGCGGGTCTCAGCCTCGGGGACCCGAAGTACGAGCCATACCTTTCCCTCGCCGAGGAGCTCGATATTCCGGTGGCCCTTCACACGGGCATGGGGCCGGCGGGCATCTCTTACGATCCCTGCTGTCACGGTTTCCGCGCCAGCCTCGGCAACCCCGGCCTGGTCGAAGAAGCTCTCAACCGCCATCCGAAGATGCGTCTCAACGTCATGCACGGAGGATGGCCCTACTTGCAGGACATGATCGCGGTCCTCCACACCTATCCGCAGGTCAACCTGGATCTGGGGTGGATCGACTGGGGGTTACCGCGACCCGCGTTCCATCAGTATCTGCACTCGTTGATGCGGGCTGGCCTTGGCAAGCGCATCATGTTCGGGACCGACCAGATCTTCTGGCCTCAGGCCATCGGAAGGGCGATCGAGGGGGTCGACTCGGCTCCCTTCCTGACGCACCCGGAAAAGCGAGACATCTTCTACGGCAACGCAGTGCGCTTCTTCAGGCTGGATCAGGGAAGCGGGCACAAGACAACCTGATGCGCTGAAGCGCCTCTCCAGCGACCCGCCTGGACGCTCATCGAAGGCCAGGGTGCGTCGCCGAAGCGCTTCCTTTCAGGGTCGCACGCTTCGCAGAGAACGGGGCCTGAACTTGGGCAGACTTTCGCCCTCCACCAGGACGACGAACCACGACGGCCCGGCTCGACAGGCTGCGGTGCGCGTAGCGCTTTGCAACGATGTGGCTCACCGATGGGTCACGGATGGATAGGGGGAGATCGGTGTCGTTGACTTCGGGCTCCGGATGCGCGTCTGTGCCACTCGCCGACGTCAACAAGTTCTCGCCTCGAGGAGACTCGCATGCGCCTGCTCGCATCCTTTCTGACTCTGTTCGCCGTGTCGGCGTCCGCCGCGGAAAAACCTGCGATCGTGCTTGTTCACGGCGCGTTCGCCGACGGCAGCGGCTGGTCGAAGGTCATCCCGATTCTCGAGAAAGACGGCTACTACGTCATCGCGGTCCAGATCCCGCTGACGTCACTTCCCGACGATGTCGCAGTGACCAAGCGGGTGATCGACGCGCAGAAAGGCGCCGTGGTCGTCGTCGGACATTCATACGCCGGCGCGGTCATCACCGATGCTGCCGCGGGAAATCCGAACGTGAAGTCTCTCGTGTACGTCAATGCCTTTGCTCCAGACTCCACGGAGACGATCGCCGAGGCGGGAAACAAGTTCCCCCCGCCTCCGCTCAACGCTGCGCTGATTCCGGATGCCGCCGGCTTCCTGTACGTCGATCGCGCGAAAATGCACGATGTGTTCTGCAAGGATCTGCCGGTGTCGGAAGCTCGCATCCTGGCCGCGACGCAGAAACCGCTGAGCAAATCGGTGTTCGATGCGAAGGTGGTGAACGTGGCGTGGAAGAGCGTTCCGTCCTGGTTCATCGTCGGAAAGGAAGATCGCGCCATCAACCCCGATCTCGAGCGCTTCCTCGCGAAGCGCATGAACGCGAAGACCACCGAGCTCAAATCGAGCCACGTCCCGTTCCTGTCGCACCCGAAGGAAGTCGTGCACGTCATCGAGGCAGCGAGCAAGTGACGGCCGGATGCCATGCGGCACCTGGGCAACCCCGGACGTCTGCTCCGGGAAACGCGGCGAGGAACGCTCGCGGACGTTTCGGTTGCCGGCGCCAGGGCGCCGCGTTTGATTTACGGCAGAGTTTCGAGCGCGGCCGCGAGGTCCGCGATCAGATCCTCGGGATCTTCGATACCGATCGACAGGCGAATCACCGAGTCGGTGATGCCGGCGCGGGCGCGCGCATCGGGCGTCATAGACGCGTGCGTCATTGACGCCGGATGCGCGACGAGGCTCTCGACGCCGCCGAGGCTCTCGGCGAGCGTGAACCAACGGAGCGTGGTGAGAATGTGATTCACCCGCGCGGGCGTGCCGTTGGCCAGCTCAAAGCTCAACATGCCGCCGAAGCCGTGCTGCTGGCGCTTGGCGAGCGCGTGCTGCGGATGGGTCGGCAGGCCGGGATAGAAGACGGCGCGGATCGCCTTGTGTTCGGCGAGGAACGACGCGACGGCGCGCGCGCCCGCCTCGTGCGCCTTCATGCGGATCTGGAGCGTCTTGATACCGCGCAACACGAGAAAGCAGTCGTGCGGCGACTGCGACGTGCCCAGCAGGTTGTTCACGCTCGCGATGCGCTGCGCCAGCGCGACCTGGTGCTTAGCCGACACCACGATGCCGCCGACGACATCACTGTGGCCGTTCAGGTACTTCGTCGTTGAGTGGACGACGAGATCGGCGCCGTGATCGAGCGGGCGCTGGCGCACCGGCGACAGGAACGTGTTGTCGACGACGGACATCGCGCCGCGTTCGTGCGCGATGTCGGAGAGCGCACGGATATCGGACAGCCGCAGGAGCGGATTCGACGGCGTCTCGATCCAGATCATCCGCGTGTTGGCCTTGAACGCCGCCTTCACCGCCTCGAGATCGGCGAGGTCGAGGTACGTGACGTCGAGGCCGAGCGAATTGCGCGCATGCTCAAACAGCCGGAACGAGCCGCCGTAGCAATCGATCGTCGAGATGATGTGGCTGTTCGCCGGCAAGAGGTTGAGCGCGACGAGGATCGCGGCCATGCCCGTCGTCGTCGCCGTCGCCGCGGCACCGCACTCGAGCATCGCCACGGCTTCCTCGAGCACGGCACGCGTCGGGTTGCCGCTGCGCGTGTAGTCGAAGCCGGCGTTGGTGCACACGTCGCGGAAGGCGAACGTGCTGCTCTGGTAGATAGGCGGCATCACCGCGCCATACGCGGAGTCGGGCTGCACGCCCGCGTGCACGCATTGGGTCGCGATGCGCGCCGTCGGCACTATCGGCGGTCGCAGCGTCCAGCCTGCCTTCGACGGGGATCCCGGCGGCAGGATCACGAAGTGATAGGCCGGATTGCCGGGGACGTTCGCGTCGAGATGGATGTCCTCGCCCGGGGCAGCTTCTGTACGGCGCGTGCTCATGACCAGCGAGCGTGCCAGGGCCCGCGGCCACGGTCGAGCCCTGACGAAAGCTCAGAAATGGCCGGGACGGCAGCCAGACCGTCCGACGCTCGTCGGCGGTCCGTGCTGCCGCTCTCCCTGTCAGAGCGAACCAACTTCGACCCCAGGATTGACCCCACTGGCGCGAAGTTCTTCAGTTCCCGCCCGCTCGCCCCGGCCACCTCCCCACCCGAGCTCGGCTTCTGGTGAGTGCAGTCCCAGGCCCAAGACTCCTTCCGTCCCGACGCCGGGCCAGGGACTGCCCTACCCGCCCCCGCGGTGAACAGCCCCGCCGCCGCGCCTATCGGCTTCCACACTTGCCCTCGCGGGGCCGAAGCGACACGCCCTCTACCCCGGCCCGTGGCCCGAAACCTCGTTTGTTCTTCCTTGGATCTCGACCTGGTGAAGTCCCGTTGCGTGAGCGCAAGGGACCTGGGGCGCTCGCACAGCCCGATCTGGAACAGCAACAGCAGTGGGTACTGACCTTTTCAGCAGCCCGGGAAGCAGGCAGTGCCCATCCGCTGTGCGGCCTGCGTGCGCGCGGCGCTGGCGATCTCGAGAACCCTGGCCACTGCGTTCCGCGCCGCGCCCTGCAGCTCCGGGGTAGTCGCGTACTTGGCGAGCAGCCGCTGACCGAGTTGCTGGTGCGCGCGCTCGTCGGGCTGGATGTACTCGCGATAGATCCGGACCGTCTCGGCGTCGCCGCGCCGGTCGCAGAACGCCATGAAGTTCTCGTTGACGGCGTAGGCGATGGACTCCAGCGTGAACAATCCCGCGGCGATTCGCTCCACGGTGGTCGAGAGGCCCTTCAGGTACTGAAAGAGCGAGCTTTCACCCGGGGTCCGGAATCCGGCGACGTCGAACCCGAGCGCCGAGAGCCGTTCGGAGACGAGTTGAAAGTGCCCAGCCTCGTCGCCGGCCTGTCGCGCGAACGCGAGCTTCACGTCGATCTCGGTCGTGCTCGGCATCCACGCCGCAGCCAGCTCGCTGACACTGATCTCGTTGGCCAGCGCAACTTGCAGCATCTTCTTCGGGTCGCCAGGCGCCCCATCCGCCAGCGATGTCCGGCCGGCTCCGACGATGGGAGTGAGCCGTTCTGCCTTGAAAGCTTCCAGCTCCTGTACGAAGGCGATCGGGTCCATGGTGTCTCCCTCCAGGAATCGGCCCACCCAGTCAAGGCTGCCACGCGTAGGGAGGCAAGGTGGTGAGTCGGACATCCTCGACGTGGCCACCGACGGTGAAGTGATAGAAGCTCTGCCAGTCCCGCGATTTGATGCCGAACGCCTCGTGAACCGGATCGTCGAAGTAGCAGCCAATTCCGGTCGAACGAATGCCTGCCTCCTCCGCTTCGAGGTACAGGACCTGGCCGACGAGCCCCGCTTCCCAGAAGAGGTTTCGGTAGAACGCGGCCCCGTGGGTGAGCAGGCTATCCAGGTAGTCGGCGATCATCGCCAAGCTGAACGCCCCATCACCGGCGATGTCCTGACCACAGGAAACCGTTGAAGCCAGAGCGCGGCAGTCTCCTTTCTTGAGCAAGTACAGCGAGAGCCCGGGGGGACACGAAGGCGGGCGGTGCCAGAGGAAATCGGGGCGCATGATCTTTCGAAGTGCGTCCAGCTTCGCGGGATCACGGGCAAGTGCGTAGAGGCCCGGAGCCAGGCCGTTCACCCGGTGCACGAACAGGCCGACATGGATTCGGGGACGCCATGGGATCGCATCCCACGGCACCTGCCTTTCACCTCGTGTGGGTACGAGACGCCCGAGCATCCGGAAGAAGGTCGCCGCCGAGATCGCGGTGGATGCGTCCATGCTGACCGCGCTCCTGCGCCCCAGGATCACCCGCTCCGCCGAGAATGAACCCGAGCGAACGGGTGACTCGAAGAGCTCTCCCTCGGAGGGGCACGAGGAGAAGTCGTCTTCGAACGCAGTCCCGGGATTCGAGGTACCACGAGCCACCTCGTCGATCACCGGCCACTCCACACCGTGATCGGGACTCAGGATGTTTGCCTTACCGTACCATCGGCCGGCCGACACTTCACGGACGGCCTCCTCGGGCAGGGGCAGGCCCCGTGGGTCGGCCCAGGCGCCCGGCGCGACCACCGCCAGGAGCTCCGGGTCCTCTCGCTCGGCACCGGCGTAGTCGGAATCACGATCGAGGCCGAGCAACTGTGAGATTGCGGAGTCGCTCGTGCGGTCGATGAGGCGGAGCGTCCATCCGAGGGCAGCCGCGGCGAAGCGCAGAGCCCCGAGCGCATGCCCCACGTCGTGCTGGCAGTAGCGGAACGCCCGCTCGCCGTACTTCCAGGCTTCCCGCCAGAAGACGGACGTGAGGCCCACCAGGAAGGAACTCTCGGGAAGCGCGCGCGTCAGCGCCGTCCAGACCGGCGGGACAAGTTCTGCACGACGTTCGAGACCGTGTTCCCTTGGAGCGTAATGGTAGACCCCGGAACGCTCGTGAAGGCCATCCATCGCCGGCAGGACCGCGTATCCCTCCGTGGGGTGCAGGTTTCCGCTCGACGGATTGGCCCGCAGAGACCACCTGGTCCCCTGAGCGCTCTTCCATGCGGTCAGGGACAGAGCGTAGCGAAAGAGGATCGAGAGCGAGTCGATCCCCAGCGGGGCCGGCTGCACGCTCTGCGAAACGTAGAGCTGCCAATGCGCCAGCTCACGACCCTCCTTCGGGAGCGGAAGCTGAATCAGAGCGGCACCCTTGTAGCGTCGGAACGGATCCGGCTGCGTGGCCCAGTCCATGTAGCCCAGCGAGGCGGCGAAGCATTGGAAGTGGTGCTTCGTCCGCTCGTGGTAGGCGACGACGATCTCTTCGTTGGACATTCTCGTGACCAACCCTACTCGCGTCTTCTAAGGACGGACCAGCCGTGTCAGGCCACGGCGCGAACGGGGGGAGCCAGCTCAGCCGCCCTCGAGGAGCTGGCACCGGCTCGAGGGCCTCCAACATCAGGCCCACCTCGAGGGCGGTGATTGCTCGTCGGATTCGTATTGCTACCCGTGAGCCAGGAAAGGTCGCGGGGGGGCTCGACCCCGGGAGGCGATGCCGGTCGTGATTGCGACGTGGCCGTGGGTGGCTCTCGCCGGACTGGGCGCCCCTTCACGGCCTGAACCCGTCGATGGGTTGGTTGCTCGCGGTGGCGCTCGGTCTGCGGCGGGGAAGCACACTGCGGGACCTACCGAACGCCAGAGCGGACGTAAGGCCCTGCAACTTCCTGGGCGACTAAGCGGGCTTGAACCGCTCACCCCCCGAGCCACAGTCCGAGAATGACCAACCTACGAGGTTCCGTCGCCCGTGCGTGGGTTGTCGACCACGCGCCTCAGGTGTAGGTGACCCGATGGCGACGGGCGGTGCTGCTGCGCCCCGCGCCGGAGTCTGGGGGCGACATGAATACTCTCGGATGCGGAGCATGGGCGGCGCGACTGAGCAACGGCGCGCGAACGGTGGTGGTGTGCGGAACGGTTGGCATGCTGGCATCTGTCGGCG
>Ga0081540_1000244_pt1 | contig 57049 bp, 58 predicted proteins | sample TabmetS2T1R1_FD_71024 | JGI IMG/M metagenome (GOLD analysis project Ga0081540, IMG submission 71024) | Tabebuia heterophylla rhizosphere microbial communities from the University of Puerto Rico - S2T1R1 | ecosystem: Host-associated > Plants > Roots > Rhizosphere ...
TGACCTGGTACTACCGCTTGTCTGACAGGCCTATCGTAGGCGGGATACGATGATCTGGATCAGGGGACATTATGAGGGTTCATGCCTGACATCGAGCTGTTGCTGCGCGAGTATGACCGCGCCCGTGCTTACACCGACGACCTCTGGCGCGATCTGACCGCGGAGGAGGTGGTGTGGCGGCCGCACGAGAACTTCTCGGCCATTGGCTGGCACCTCGGCCACCAGGCGCACGTCGCCCACTTTATGGTCCGCAATCTGACCGCCGCTGAGCCGAGCCCCGATCCGGGCCTCGATGCGGTGATGGACTCGGCTACCCCCGAACCGGGCCGGGGTGGCCTTCCCGACCTGAGCAGGCTGGCCGCATTCCGGCAGAACGCGGCCTGCAGCGTGCACCGGCGCATCGGTGATATCCGTGACGGCAGCGTCGGTGCGCCCGCGCAGCTATCAGTCGTGGCCAAAGTGGTCATGGCCGCGGTGATTAATCACGAGTACCAGCACAGCAAGTGGATCGGCGAAGTGCGATCGCGAGATCTCGGCCACGCCCTTCCCGACCAACCGGACTCCGACCTACTCACCGAACTCGACGGCTACCTGGTCTGTGATCTTGGCATCTGACACCCCGCTTTCCGCGTTAGCCCGGGTCTTTCCGGCCTCAACGCGGCGCGCCTGATATGGGAGGCAGGCGCGGACTTTCAGCTCTTCGAAGCCAGAGACCGTCTCAGGGGGCCGCATCCTGACCGTGAACGACACCGGCGCACCGAGCGACGACGGGTTCGATCTCGGCCCGTCCTCGGTCTGGCCCCGCATGCAACCGGCCCTCGCCGCGCTCGTCCACGAACTGGGTCTACCGACCTTCGCCCAGGCCAGCGCCGACGACGTCGTGTTCGAACGCATGTCGCGCGAACCGCCTCAGCGCTACGCGGGGTCGGGCGCAAGAGCCGCAGTCGATGCGTCTGGCCGGGGAACCGCGGCGCTCGTAGCGGCGTCTGGTGTGACCCGGGCCCTGTCCCGCCGCGCGTTCTGGGGCACCGTCCGGTGCACGTGTGCTCAACTCGCCTGCCGTGTCGGCTCCCGAGGATCGAGATGCGAACATGGATAATCACGCAGCCGCGGGCGAAGGCGGTGCCGGGCCACCGCCGGAACCGGCGCGCGCCGACCCCCTAGCGGGAGGGCTCGTCACTGAGACGCTCGCTTACGACGGTGGGCGGCAGGTGACGGTGTACGTCCCGCCGGATCCGCCGGAGGCGGTCGTCTTCGCCGGTGACGGTCAGGGGATCTCGCGGTGGGGCGGGTTCCTTGAGGCGGCCGAGGTCCCGTCCACGATGATCGTCGGCGTGCACGGGCTGGCCGATGAGACGTCGCGGCTCCATGAGTACTCGCCGGTCTTTGATGCGGAACGGTTCGCGGCACACGAGAAGTTCTTCGTCACGGACGTCCGCCGATGGGTGCGCTCGCGTTTCGGAGTCGCGTTGCCCATCGAACGTACCGCGGTGCTCGGCGTCTCGGCGGGCGGCGAGCTCGCGCTCGCTCTCGGGCTCCGGCATCCCGGCATCTACGGTGCGGTCTTCTCCGGCTCGCCGGGCGCGGGCTACAAACCGCCTGGCGTGATGCCGGGTTCGATTCCGCGCGTGTATCTCGTCGCCGGCACGCTGGAGCCGTTCTTCCTCGACAACGCGAACCGGTGGGCGGCCGCGCTGCGCGATGCCGGTGCGGACGTCGTCATGAGCGCGCGGGTCGCGTCGCACGGCGCCGCGCTGTGGCAAGGAGAGTTCCCGCTGATGGTGGCGTGGGCGTTTGGACGCGGATCGACTGCCGTGCACCCGGCGCGCGTGCGCTGACGCCGTACCGGACGACGGCTCCACGGGCGTGGATGACGAAGGCGCAGGTGTCCCGGAACGCCTGGGCAACTCGGAGGCGGCTGCGCCCGCCTCCACCGGTCCCCAGTGCGCCGTGACCGTGGCACCGTCCCTATGGCGATGGACGCTATCACCCCTGCGGGGGTGTTCATCCCGTCGGCCGACCGGCGGCTACTCGAGCTTCGCACCTGCGGCGACCGGGTCGAATCCGGCCGGCCACCTGGTCTGCTGGTCGCGTGAAGGCCGTCTCCTCCAGCTTGGCTTCGGAGAGATTCGCCTGCTCCAGGAAGGTGCTGATGACGTCCGCGCCGGTGAGGTCGGCACCCTGGAAGTTGCAGCCCGTGAAGTTCGTATTGCGTATCCGCGCGTCGCGGTGGACATTGCCGGCGAAGACGGCGCCGGCGGCCTGGACGAGGACGAGCCTCGCCCGACCGATCCGCGTTACGTTCGGCGCAGGACCGCCGGGACCAGCGCGGCCGCGATCGCCAGCGCCGCCGCGGCGCACGCCGCCGCCACGGCGAAGGCGCCGGCGATGTCGTGGCTGCTGAACTGGGACATGACCAGGCCGGCTCCCGCGGCGCTGGACAGGACGGCGACCCCGGCCGCGCCGCCGAGCTCGTGGAACGTGTTGACCAGCGCGGACCGCAGACCACCCTCGGCCGGGTTGGCGTCGGTGAGTGAGGCCGTGAAGGCGGTGACGAACGTCGCCCCGATCCCGAGGGCGGCGATGCTCAGCCCGGCCACCATCTCCGCGGGCTGGGGCCAGCGGGCGGCGATCCCGTATCCGGCCACGGCCAGGGCGAGGCCGGCGACCGCGACGATCCGGGCATTGACGCGGGTCAGCACCCGGGTGCCGGCCTGCGCGCCGGCGACGATGGCGACGGCGACCGGCAGGAAGACCAGGCCCACGTGCAGGGCGCTGTACCCGTGCCCGTGCTGGCTGTGCGCGCCCGGCGCCCGGTGCTTACTGCATGGATGTCCCAGCCATGCTCCTGGAGCAGCATGAACGCGGCATTCATGTCGTACGGCCCGGATGCGCGTGGTGCCGGAGTGACGGAGGTACCGCTCCGACGTAGTCCACGCGGCCAGCAAGCTGACCGGCATCAGGTCATGTCCAGCACCTTCCACCTCAGCGGCACCACCACGCGGCCTGGCCACGTAGCCGCCTCGGGGAGCCGTCCGGCCCGTTGAGTGCGAAGGTAACTACATGCGGAAATACATCATCATGGGCGTGCAGGGAAGCGGCAAGGGAACTCAGGCGAAGATGCTCGCCGAGGCCTTCGACCTGGTGCATATCGCCGTCGGCGACATCTTCCGGTGGAACGTGCAGAACCACACCAAGATCGGCGCCCAGGTCAGGCGCACCATGGCGACGGGATCGCTGGTCGGCGACGACCTCGTCGAGGGCGTGGTGGAGGTACGGCTGCGCGAGCACGACTGGAACTACGGCTTCATCATCGACGGCTTCCCGCGCAACGAGAGCCAGGCGGAATTCTTCCTGGAGAGCTACGACATCGACGGGGTGATCCACCTCGACCTGCCCGACAGCGAGGTTGCCCGCCGGGTGCTCGCCCGGCGGCTGTGCTCGAACTGCGGGATGGACTACAGCCTGCTCGACAACAGCCCGTCCTCCGGCGGGACGTGCGACGCCTGCGGCGGCGACCTGATCAGGCGCGAGGATGACACCGAGGAGGCGCTCGCGGTCCGGCTCCGCGAGTACCACGCCAAGACCAATCCCGTCCTGGACATCTTCCGCCGCAAGGAGTACGTCATCACGGTGGACTCCAGGCCAGCCAAGGAGCAAGTCCAGCAGGCCATCAGGGACAAGCTCGGGCTGGGGCCTGCCGGATCCCAGGAGCCGGGCAGCCGGGACGCCCCAGGCACCTGAGCTAGCCCAGGGCAGCAGCCTGCGGGCGCCCCTTGCCGACCGTCCGCGATCGAGCTGGTCAGCCGGTGATCTGGAGTTCGTCGTCGACCTCGATGACGCCGCGCGCCATCCAGGCGGCGCCGACCACCGCGTCGTGCTCCGCCCAGGTGCGGACGTGGCCGGTCAGCGTGATGGTGCTGCCGTCGGTGGAGGCCTTGACGTCGCTGTCGTCGGGAACCAGCGCGGAGCGGTTCAGCGCCTCCTGGACGTGCAGGTCGACGTCGACCGGGTCGGCGCGGTAGCTGATCTCGATCTCGTCCCTGACGTTGCGGACACCGGTCAGCCCGCCGACCGCCAGTTCGGCCGCGGTGCGCTCGATGCCGTATTCCACGGTGCCGGTCAGCGTCAGGTTGCCGTCCCTAGCGGCGGCCTCCACGCTATCGGGCACGGTGACGTTCAGCGTCAGCGCGTTGTTCGCGGCGGTGGTCAGCATCGCGTCATCGCGGTAGTCGGCGTCCCGCAGCACGACCTCCAGGTGGTTGTGCACGTTCTTCACGCCGGCCGTGCGCTGCGTGGCGGCGGCGGCCTCCAGGTACTGCGGATAGCTCGGCACGGTGCCGTTGAGCGCTACGTCTCCGTTCATGTTCATGACATGAATGTCCGCGTCGTCGATGAGCGGGTCGAACTTGAGCTCTGCCTCGACCGCCTTGCGGATGTCTGTGGTCTTGCCCATTTCCCGTGGCCTTCCTGAGCGGATACGGCGGCGGATATGCCGTATACAGGAGTCCATCCCCCCGATCTCGCGGCGGTAAAGGCGGTGGTGCCTCTCGTGATATTGGCCGGCGCTATAGCGCGAGCATCGCGGCGGCGGCCCGCGGTCTTCCGCCGCGCGGCCTGCCGCATCCGCAAGCCGTGGCCATCTCGATCGCCGGCCTGGCGGTGAAGTCAGCGTGCGGTGATCACGCCACGCCGAGCATCGCACGCGGACGGGTGTAACGGGACACGGCCGCGCGCAGTGTCTGTACTTCATCGCCGGCCGGCAGCCAGCCCGCTGGCGCGCCGTCGGGCCGGGCCAGCAGCGCTCCGCCGTTGGGGATGCCCATCGCGCGGGCGGTCATCGAGTCGAGAGCGTGGACGGTGAGCGGCAGCGGGCCCGCCGCCGCGGCGGACGCTGCGTCCCAGCGCAGCCGTCGCGGCCCGGTAAACAGCGTCAGCCCTGGTTCGAGCAGGTCGAGGGTGGAGATGCGTGCGGGCGGCAGCCACAGATGCGGGATGCGCCCGCCGAGGTCAGCGGGCAGTTCCTGGTCCACGCGGCGCCGGGAGCCGGACGGGTCGGCCGACCGGGCCACGTTGTGCTCCGCGACGGGCCGGCGCTCCGCCTCGTAGGAGTCGAGTAGCTGCGGACCGGCCCACCCGCGCAGCACCCAGGCGAGCTTCCAGCCCAGGTCGTAGCCGTCGGCGATCGCGGTGTTCATGCCGGTCCCGCCGCGCGGGGTAACCCGGTGCGCGGCGTCGCCGACCAGGAAAACCCGGTCCGCACGGAAACGCGCGGCGAGTTGGGCGGCGAACGTGAACGTGCCGATCCGCTCGATGCGGGGCATGAGGCCGGGTACGCCCGCGCCGAGCCGGATCAGCCGGCTGAACCGTTCGGCCGTGAAGTCGTCCGGCCCCTCGCGGTCGGCGTCGTATTGGACCCCGTACAGCCAGCGGTCGTCTCGGCCTGCGGGGAGGAAGGTGCCCTGGCCCCCGGGATGGTCGACGCTGTAGATGCCGTATCGGCGGGTGCCGAGCAACTCCCACAGCGGCGCGCGGAACAGGGCCGTGGCCGCGGCGGCGAGGCGGTCTGGGCCGTGCATCGGGAGGCCGACGGCGCGCCGGACCGCACTGTGCGCGCCGTCCGCCGCGACGAGGTAGGCGGCGTCCGCGACACGCGTCCCGCCGGTCACGGTGTCGCGCAGCGTCACTCGTAGGGCGTCCGGTTCGTCGAGGACATCGACCGCCTCTGTACCCAGTACGACCTTCGCGGCCGGCAGTGCGTGCAGGTGGGCCAGCAGTGCCGGCTCGAGGTGGTCCTGCGGCACGCATGCCGGGCCGGTCGGGCTGAGCACAGCGGCCTGTTCCCGGGTCGGGTACCCGACGGCATGACCGGACCCGGCGGCCGCGCCGGCGAGGGTCTCGCACTCCCACAGCAGCCACTCGACGTCGGGGCCGCCAGCGCGGATCCGCTCTTCCAGGCCCCAGGAGCGGAAGATCTCCATCGACCGGGTGCTGACGACCGTAGCCCGCGGCAGGCTCGACAGATCACGCCGCCGCTCCACCAGGAGCGTCGGCACGCCGTGGCGGGCCAGGGCGATCGCGGCCGTGAGGCCGGCTGGTCCGGCGCCGGCGACCAGCACCCGCACCTCTCGCGTACCCATCTGAAAACACCTTTTCGTCGGACAGCATGTATTTCAAAAGACAGTATGTCTTTCGGCAGACTCTGTGTCAACCGAAATGTAAGATGGCCGACGATGGGCACCCGGAAGTACGAGCAGCGGCTGCGAGCGGAGACGGCGGAGGAGACCCGCCGCCATATTCTCGACGCGGTCTACGAGCGGCTGCGTGCAGCGCCGGCGCAGCCGGTCAGCGTCGAGCAGGTCGCGCGGACGGCTCGCGTCGCCCGCTCCACCGTCTACCTGATCTTCGGGTCGCGCGCCGGCCTCTTCGACGCGGTCGCCAAGGACCTGATGGAGCGAGGTGGCTTCGACCGGGTCATCACTGCGGTCGCCCACCCGGACGCGCGCGAGCACCTGCGTGACGGTATCCGGGCCAGTTGCGCGTACTTCGCGGCCTACCGCGACGTGCACCGGGTGCTGTTCTCCACGGCCGCGCTCGACCCCGAGGCCACCGCCGGCGCCGTGCAGCGCAGCGAGGCCAACCGGGCCGGCGGAATGGCGTACCTCGCGCGGCGGCTGGCCGAGCAGGACCTCCTGCGGCCGGACCTGACCGTCGACGCCGCTGCCCACATCCTGTTCGTGATCACCAGCTTCGACGCGTTCGACCTGCTCTATACCGGCCGTGCCCTGCCGGTCGACGAGATCGCCCGGCTGCTGGTCGCGACAGCCGAGCACGCCGTCTGCCGCCCGCCTCCCGGGCCGGCCGGCCCGGGTCCAGCACCAGGCAACGGGTAAACCGCCGTGATGTGCCAGGCTAGGTCTTCACGCCCGGGCCGATCCGAGCACGCCTACCCGATGCGATGACCATGGTCGGACTCTCCGGGCCTCACGATCCCGGCGTCGTGCGCGAGCAACCCTGCCTGGGTCCGGTTGGCGCAGCCGAGCTTGGCGAGCATCCGCGACACGTATCCCTTGACCGTCGCCTCGGACAGGTACAGCCGGCTCGCTATCTGGGCATTCGACAGTCCCTCACCGAGACAGCCCAATACCTCGGCCTCTCGTTCGGTCAGCGTGCCGACGAGCTTGCGGGCGTGCTCGCGGGCCGGCTGGCTGTCGGTGGACGCAGCGACCAGGCGCCGGGCAGCAGCCGGGGAGAGCACGGTATGCCCGTCCGCCGCCACCCGCACCAGCCCGATCAGGTCGGCCGGCGGCGTCGACTTGACGAGGAACCCGGCCGCGCCGGCGCGCAGCGCGCGGAGCACATACTGGTCTGCGTCGAAGGTGGTCAGCACGACCACGACGGGCGGGTCGGCGAGCTTGCCGATCCGTCCGATCGCGGTGAGGCCGTCCACGCCGGGCATGCGCAGGTCCATGAGCACCAGATCGGGCCGGCTGCGGACGACGGCCTCGACCCCGGCCGCTCCGTCGTGAGCCTCGTCCACGACCTCGATGTCACCGGACGATCCGAGAATCGTGCGCAGGTGCGCGCAGACCATCGGCTCGTCGTCGACGACGACTACCCGGATCATGCGGGTCGCGCGGCCGGGGCAGGCTGCTCCGCCGCCCGCCGCGCCGCTGGGGCAGGCTGCTCCGCCGCCCGTTCGGTGTACTCGGCCGGCTCAGCCGTCGGGACGTACGCGGGCAGCACGGCCTCGAGCCGGAACCCGCCCTCCGGCGTGGGCCCGGCCCGCAACGTGCCGTGCATGAGCTCGACGCGCTGGCGCAGGCCGGCCAGGCCAAGGCCGGATCCGGTGCCGCTCAGCTCGCTGTCCCCGCTTCGCGCGGTCGGCCCGTTGCTGACGACGACCCTGACCTGCGACTCGCGGTAGCTGATCTGGACGAGCACGGGCGCGCCCGGCGCGTGCTTGCGGGCGTTGGTGAGCGCCTCGCGCACTATCCGGTACACCGTGCGCCCCACGACCGGTGAGGCGAGCGCGGGGTCGCCGTCCTCAGCCAGCTCGGCGAGGGCGCCGGCGGCCGTGGACTCGGCGATCAGAGCGGGCAGCCCCGGCGTGGACGGCGTCTGGTCGCCATCGGGCTCGGTCCGCAAGATGCCGACCAGATCTCGCAGCTCATCCAGCGCCTGGCAGCCCGCGGCCCGCAGTTCTTCCGCGGCCTGCCTGGTCGCTTCGTCCTTGGCGGTGATGCCGAGCGCGCCTGCCTGCAGCACCATCAGGCTCACTCGGTGCGTTACGACGTCGTGCATTTCGCCCGCGAGCCGGGCCCGTTCTTCGGCCCTGGCCTGCTCGGCGAGCAGGTAGCGCTCTTGCTCGGCGCGTTCGGCCCGGTCGCGCAGGCCCTGCAGAACCTCGTGCCGCGCGGTGTAGTAGAGCGCGATCAGCGGCCCGACCGCCGTTCTCAGCACGCCGATCGTGATGACAGACAGGGACGGCTCCCAGACCCTGGCCACGATGAGCGTCAGCGTGCCGACGGCTGCGAACGCCGCGCGCCGGTCCTTGCCGTAGTAGAACGGCCCGTATGCGGCGAGAACGGTTCCGAGGGGTGCCCACACGTTCCCGGCATTTTCCGGTGTGATCAGGCCGGCCGGCGAGATGAGCAGGGAGATGACCAGGCTGAACCCGCCAAGGATCGCGATGACCAGCATGGGCGCCCGCCGGCGGAAAACCAGTGACGCGTCGGCCAGCCCCTGAACGGCCAGCATGGTCCAGGCCAGCGTGCCGGGGTGCGCGGGCCACCAGGACGTCCCGGCGAGCGTGAGGACGGTGTCGAGCACGACGAAAAAGACCGCGAGGAGCACATCAAGCGCCAGGTGATTCTGCCGCGCGCACACTCGAAGCCCCATGTCGTTCAGGCTATGCCACCGTGCCCGGCCACCACCGCTGGCAATACCACGAGCAATACCAACGGACCGGCAGGACCATACGAAAGTCGCATACCGCCGTTCGCGGCCATCCCTTCGTAGGCGCAGGACCCTACCGGCTGCCCTGCCGGGCGGCGCCCGCGGCGGCATGCAATGGGGACATGCACACAGAACCACAGATCACGCAGACCCCCCGGCTCGGCCACTACGAGATCGACGTAAGCCAGTCGAGGGTGACATTCCGCACCCGGCACATGTTCGGGCTCGGTCCGGTCCGCGGCACGTTCGCGATCCGGTCCGGCGCGGCGGACATCGCCGAACCGCTCGCCGACTCGGCCATTCACGCCGAGATCGACACGGCGAGCTTCAGCACCGGGAACGACCAGCGTGACCGGAACGTGCGGTCGGCCCGGTTCCTGGACGCGGCCCGGTTCCCCGTCATCTCCTTCCGGGACGGGCTTGTCTGCGCGGACGGCAGGACCATCCGCGGGACGCTCACCGTGCGCGAGGTCTGTCGGCCGGTCAGCCTGTCGATCGGCCCGGTGACCGTGGCCGGGCCGTCGTTCACCGCCAGCGCTACCGTCCGCGTCGACCGGACCGAGTTCGGAGTGACGGCCATGCCGGGGCTGGCCGGACGGTATCTCGATCTGACGGTGCAGGTCCGGTGCGCACGAGGAGGGACGGCTCATGCCTGATGCCGTCGAAGTGTCCGGCCTGCGCAAGAGCTACGGCCAGGTGCACGCCGTGCGAGACGTCGGCTTTACCGTCGGCTATGGCGAGATCGTCGCGCTGCTCGGGCCGAACGGGGCCGGCAAGACCACGACGCTGGAGATCCTGGAGGGCTTCCGGGCCCGGGACGGCGGGACAGCCGAGGTCCTCGGCTACGACCCCGGCGAGCGGTCCAGCGCCCGCGAGCTGCGCGAGCGGACCGGCCTGGTCCTGCAGGACGTCGCGGTCGAGCCGTACCTGACCGTCCGCGAGACGATCGCCCGCGCGGCCGGCTACTACCGGGCGCCGCGTGGCGTGGCCGAGGTGATCGGCCTGGCGGGCCTGACTGGCCTGGAGCGCCGCAAGGTCAGGTCGCTGTCCGGCGGGCAGAAACGCCGGCTGGACCTTGCCCTCGGCCTGATCGGCAATCCGGCGCTGCTCTACCTGGACGAGCCGACGACCGGGTTCGATCCGGCCGCTCGCCGGGACGCCTGGCAGCTCGTGCGCGGGTTGCGCACGGCCGGCATGACGATCCTGCTGACCACCCACGACATGGACGAGGCGCAAGCGCTGGCCGACCGGGTGGTGCTGCTGTCCGGTGGCGTAGTCGTAGCCGCCGGCGAGCCGGCCGCCCTCGGCGGCCGAGACGCCGAGCGCGCACGCATCTCGTTCCGGCTGCCGGCCGGCTACAGGGTCGCGGACCTGCCCGTCTCGTCGTACTCGGCGAACGGCATGGTCGTGGCGGAGACCGACGCGCCGACACACGCTCTGCATCGGCTCACGGACTGGGCGATCGGGCACGGCCAGGTGCTGGCCGGGCTCACGGTGGAGCGACCCAGCCTGGAAGACGTCTATCTAGAACTAACTGGCGAAGGCGCGCCAACGCGTGTGCCGGAGAGGATCATGCGATGACCACCGCCGTCGCCGTCGGCAAGCATGCTGGCCGTCCGGCCGGCCCGTCGGCGGGCCCGCGCAGCAACCTGCGCTTGCTGGCTCATCAGGTGCGATACGAGCAGCTGTCGTTCTGGCGGAATCCGCAGAGCGCCATATTCACCTTTATCTTCCCGGTCGTGTTCGTGGCTATCATGGGCGCGCTGTTCGGCGGGACCGGAAAGAGCTCGTACTTTGGCGGGCTGTCCGCGTTGCAGTATTACGTGCCGACGATCGCCGCGCTGTCGGTGCTCGGCTCATGCTACGGCCAGCTCGCGGTCGCGCTCGCGGCCCGCCGGCAGGCCGGGATACTCAAGCGGATCCGGGCGACGCCGCTGCCGGCGTGGGCATACTTCACCGGGCTGCTCGCCCACTGCGTGCTCGTGAGCGTGATCGACATCGCGCTCATCGTCGTGGTGGGCCGACTGTACGGGGTGCCGTTCCCGTCGCATTGGCTCGCGATCATGCTGACGCTGGTGCTCGGCGCCGCGAGCTTCTGTGCCCTGGGCGTGGCGGTCGCCTCGGTAATCTCGAACGCCGATGCTGCCCCGGCGGTGGCCCAGCTCGTGCTGTTTCCGCTGACGTTCATCGCCGGGACCTACGGGCCGATCCACTCCGCACTGCTCAACCATGTCTCCGGCTGGCTTCCGGTACGGCCGTTCAACGAGGCCCTGACGGGGGCGTTTGCCCAGCATGCGGGGGCTGACTGGCGGGACCTAGCGGTGCTCGCGGCCTGGGGCGTGGTCGGCACGGGCGTGGCGGTTCGCCGCTTTCGCTGGGATCCACGGCCCGAATAGTCATCAGCTTCTCCCTCGGGGCGATGAGTCACGGGCCAGCAGCGCGATCAGGGCCCGCTGCACGGGTTGCGGCGGCTTAAGCAGGACTGTCTCGCCGCGGTAGCGCTCGAGGAAGCTAGCGGCCCAGCGGGCCCCGCCCAGGCCGTGGGGCAGCCCTCGGGCGGTGAACAGGCCTTCCCGTGCGGCTGCCGCACTTTCTTCCAGGAAGGCCTGGAGGCGCAGCGCGGGCTCCACCCGGCAGCGCAGGTGGGCCTCGCGGCCGCTGACGTTGGCCAGCCCGTGGTCGGTGTCGGGCGTTACGACCATCTCGCCGTCCGCAGAGCCGATGAGGCGTTCCTGGCTGCCGAGGCGGAACCGGACTTGGCCGTCGAGAACCGACCAGCGCTCTACCTGACGCGGGTGCCGGTGAGCGGGCAGCGAGCCGCCCGAATCGACCAGGCAGTCCACGATCAGGTTCTCGCCGTCGCGCTGGAACGCATAGCGGACCCGGTTGACCGGGTCATGGACGAGTTCAGCCATCGACTTGCTCCTCTCGCCGTCGTCCCGCACATCCGAGGCTAAGCCCGCGGCCGGGCCCGGCGCTTGAACAAAATGCACCTCCTGCGCGAACTCCGCCGTCGTGAACCGGACGAGCCTTCTGGGCTAGGCTGGGATGGCATGACCGCCGCCGCACCGGAGCGGGCCAGATGGCCCCGGCTGGCCGCCGCACCGCATCCGCTGCTGCGCCCCCTGCTCCCTCGGGGGTATGTCGGTTTCACCCAGGCGACCATCCCGCGGCATCTGGTCCTTCCGGCCACCACCTCGGTCCCGCTGGTCGTGAAGATCCTTGACTCGGCGCACCGCCCCCCGGCCTTCGTCATGAGCCCGCATGCTTCGTCATGGCTGGTGGACGGCGACTGCGCCCCCTCTTACCTGGAGGTATGGCTGGACCCGCTGGGGGCCTACCGGTTGCTGGGCCTGCCGGTGAACGAGCTCAGCGGCCAGCTCACCGACCTGGCCGACGTGCTCGGCGACACCGCCCGGCGGCTGGCCGAGCAGCTGCGCGAGACGCCGAACTGGCGGCAGCGGTTTGCCCTGATGGACCAGTTCCTGCTGCGGCGAATGGCCGGCGGGCCGCGACCCTCGCCACAGGTCGGCTGGGCGTGGCAGCGGCTGGTCACAACCGGGGGCACGGTGCCGATCGGCCAGATCGCCGACGAGGTGGGCTGGAGCCATAAGCACCTGATCGTCCAGTTCCGGCGGCAGGCCGGGCTGCCGCCCAAGACCGCGGCCCGCCTGATCCGGTTCGACCGGGTGTGGCGGCGCGTCGACCAGCGCCGCCCACTGGACTGGGGACAGGTCGCAGCCGACACTGGCTACGCCGACCAGGCCCATCTGATCCGCGATTTCCGCCAGTTCACCGGAATCACCCCCACCGGCTATCAGGCGGTCATGGCCGGCCGGCACCGAGGACCGGGATCTCGAGGATGAGATAGGCCGAACGGGCCGGGCGGACGGGTGTCCCGGCACTGGACCCCGGCTTACGAGCCGCTTCTGCGCTCGGGATGAGTCGGCGCGAAATGCTGGGGGAACGCCAGGTTGCGGCACCGCTGATGACGCAGCGCGCCGCACACGGGGCACTCGGACTGGCTCACCGCCGGTTCCAGCCGGGCCAATGTGTCGGCATCGAGCTTGCGGGGCTCCGGCGCAGCGGGAAGCCTCAGCGGCCCTCGCAATGCCAGTTCGGACACGAACCGCTGGTACTCGCGTTCGCACTGTTCACACCGGCAGCCTCGCGCCCAGGCCAGCACCGTGCCATGCGGCGGCAGTGCGGGCGGCAGGCTGCCCCATGCGGTCATGCATCCACGGTAAGACAACGGTTTGTCCGGCTGGTACAGGTCGGGGCGGCAACCGGAACCTGCGGTCCGCGATCCTCAGGTCGTGCCGCTGGCGGGCGGGAATTGTCCCCCGGCCCGGCGGATGCCGCCGATGCGGGGGGTGGCTCCCGCCAGCGTGGTTGTGGTGACCGGCCCGGCGGAGCTGCCCTTCAGCCAGGTTGACCAGGACTCCTGCCAGTAGCCCCACCCATTGTTCCAGGCGAGCGGGCGCGGGGTGCCGGTGATGGTCACCGGGTCGCCCCGGTAAGCGGTGTGCCGCCACCAGGCTGCGCCTTCAGCCGTCATCCGGACGCAGCCGTGACTGCAGTTCTCCACACCCAGGCACCACAAACCACCGGGGCTCTGGTGCAGGTACTCGCCGCTGTCGGAGATCTGCACGTCGTTGTAGACGATCTCGTGGTAGTACCCAGGCTCGCCCGGCTTGATGTTCGGCGAGGTCATCCAGACCGAGTCGTAGCTGCCCATGGTGAGGTGAACGCCGCTGGTGGTGTAGAAGTCGTTGCCGTGCGAGTCATAGCCGCCCATTCCGCCGCTGACCGGGATCTTCCGGGCGAGCGACCCGTTGGTATAGAAGCGGGCATAGTCGGTCTTCAGGTTGACCTTGACGACGTGCGAATCGCCGATCTTGAACGAACGGCTCAGGTCGCTCCCGCCCCACAGGCCCGGCCCGGCACGGACGCCGGTCAGGTGCGCGGTCAGCGTGACATGCTCGTGGGCCGGCCAGTAGCGCTGCGTACGGAAGACAACCTCGCTGTCTGAGGCCCAGAACCACGCCCCGGTGACCGGGACGTCGCTGCCGACCTCGAGGGCCCGCTCCACCGCGGCCCGGTCCGAGCGGGCCACGTCGTAGTTGAAGTCGACGATGATCGGCATGCCGACGCCGACGGTCTCACCGGAGTCCGGAGTAATCCTGCTGACCTCAAGGACGCGAGCCGCGCTCTTGGTGGTGAAATGCGTGACCTCGGTCGTCGCCGCGCCCTTGCTGTTCTTGGCGACGGCGGTGACGGTGTAGGAGGTGGCGGGCTTCAGCCCCCACCCCGTCGACCAGTCGATGCTGCCCGGCCCGTACTGCCCGGTGACGGCGGAATCACCGGACGCCACCGTGACCTGGGTGAGCCTGCCTCCAGACGCCGTGATCTGTACCTGCGTGTCGGGAGCGACCTTCGCCGCACCGTCGGCCGGCGTCACAGTCACGACCGCGGGCGGCGTGGGTTTGCTGGCCACCTGCTGCGCGGCCAGACGCTGCATCGGCACCGGGCCCCTCGTCCCCACGTACGCAAGCCCGCCCGCCAGCACGAGTCCGGCAGCCCCCGCGACCAGCCATCGTTCGTTCCGCACTGCGGGCCTCACCATCCACGAAAGACATGAGATTTAGCGGAATAGTATCGGTCCGGGCAGGATGCTTGGCCCGCCGGGCTACGGCCTGCACCAGGCTGGCCAGGGGGAGCGATACCGGTCATCGGCGGCGACCCGTCACTTCCAGCACAAGTCGGCGTCGCGGCACCAAACTGTCACAAACGCGTCACAATGATCCCGGCGCGTTCAGCGGAAGGTTTACGGTGAATACCGCGCCGCCGCCCGGGTGGTTGCCCGCGTCGATGTGACCGCCATGGAGACGCGCGTTCTCCCGGGCGATCGCCAGGCCCAGGCCGCTGCCCTCGGAACGCGCCCGCGCCGTGTCGGCCTTGAAGAACCGGTCGAATACATGCGGGATCGCGGCGGGGACCAGCCCGTCGCCGTGGTCTCGTACTTCCACGGCCAGCTGCCCGCCGCCCCGGCCGTCTGGCTGGACGCCGGCCCTCACGGTCACCGGCGGGCCGCCATGACGCAGGGCGTTGCCGACGAGGTTGGCAAGGACGACATCGAAGCGGCGGCGGTCCACCCGCGCGGTCAGCCCGGCGGGCACGTCAGTGCACACATTGGACCAGCCCCGCGCCCGCAGGCAGCGGCCGACGGCGTTCGCGACATCTGTTTCATCGGTCACAAGCTGCGCGGTACCAGCATCGAAGCGGGAGATCTCGATGAGGTCCTCCACCAGCCGGTTGAGGTGCTGCACCTCCTGGCGGACCAGCCGCGCGGCCTCCGCGGCGTCCCCGGTCAGCCCAGGATGCTCGTGGAGTATTCCGACCACCGCCGTCATCGCCGTCAGCGGAGTCCGCAGCTCATGGGACACATCGCCGGCGTACTGCCGGGCGCGTGCCGCCATCTGCTCCAGCTCACCCACCTTATCCTCCAAGGCAGCAGCCATCCCGTTGAACGAGGTGACCAGCTGAGCGAGCTCGTCCCGGCCCCGCGGCTGGATCCGGACCGAAAGGTCACCGCCGGACATGCGCTGCGCGGCCCGGGCCAGCCGCCGGACGGGCAGCAGAACCCGGCGGGAAGCGGCGATGGCAACAGTGGTGATTATCGCGAGCACCAACCCAGCCGCCACCCCGAAGAAGATCAGAGCGGTATGGCGCACCGGGTGGGGTGCTGCCTGCCCGGGATCGGTGTGCACCAGTCTCTGCAGCCAGCCGGGCCCAAAGATCACATCGTCCAGCCAGGCGGGGAGGCGATAAGCCCCGATCAAGGTATGGAACCATGACGAGGCGAGGGCTGATAGCAGCGCGACCACGATGAACGCGATGACCAGGCGGGTCCGCACCGGCATTCCTCCTACTCTCCGGCTACACCGGCCCGAACCTGTACCCGAAACCCCGCACGGTCTGGATGTAGCGGGGCTCGGACGTGTCGGTCTCGATCTTCGCCCGCAGCCGCTGCACGCACGCGTCGACCAGCCGGGAGTCCCCCAGGTAGTCGTGTTCCCAGACCAGGTCGAGGAGCTGTTCCCGGGAGAACACCTGCCGCGGCGAACCAGACAGGACCAGCAGCAGCCTCAGCTCGGTCGGGGTCAGCGAGACGTCCTGGCCGGCCCGCCGGACGATCAGCGCGCCGCGGTCGATCATGAGCTCGCCGTACGTCTCCGCCGGCGCGCCAGCCCGGCCAGTCCGGCGGATCACGGCGCGGATACGGGCGTCGAGCACGCGCGGCTCCACCGGTTTCACCACGTAATCGTCGGCCCCGGCCTCTAGGCCCCCGACGATGTCCAGGTCGTCGCCCCGTGCGGTCAGCATGATGACCGGGATGTCGGTGCCACGGCGCAGCCGCCGGCATACCTCGAAGCCGTCCAGTCCCGGGAGCATCACATCAAGCACCACGACGTCCGCGGCGGCGTCGCGGAAGTCGCGAAGCGCCGCCTCGCCGGTCTCGGCGGCACGCACCGCGTAGCCGAGACGGCGCAAAGCCAGCTCCAGACCTTGCCGGGCGGCCGGATCGTCCTCGACCAGCAGTACGGTTGCCATCACCTGCCATTATGTCCTCGCGCCTGCGCGGGACAGTCCCGCGGTGAGCCGCCCGCCGCGCGGCGAACGGCCGGTGTGTTGCTGCCCTGACTACACGGCATCCATGTCATGAACCGGTCCTGGGACTGTCACAACCGTGTCACAGCGCAAGCAGGCGTCCGCTGTGACACGGTTGTAACCTTAGCCGGACATACCGGCGAAACCGGTATCGCACCGTCGCGGGTATGCACCCAACGAACGCCCGGTCCGCGCGCGGACCGGCCCAGGCACGAACCGGTTACCGACGCCGCTGGGGAATCCTGGCCCTGCTGGCCGCACTGGCCTGCCTGGCTGGTTTCGCCGTGGCGCAGCTGAAGACATCTCCCTCTGAGTCGGCGACCTCGCCCCCCGGAACGGTCCCGCCGGAGGCCGGAACGGTCACGCCGGGGGCCGGGGCGGCCGCTCCGCGCCAGGAGCGGCTGGCTACGGTTTCGTGGCCGGCGCACGGGGTCTCGGCCGCCGACATCAGCGGCCTCGGCGTGGTGGCCGGCCCAGGCGCAACCCGGCCGGTGGCAATCGCCAGCGTCGCCAAGGTGATGACCGCGTACGTGATCCTGCACGACCATCCGCTGCCTTCGGGAGGATCAGGGCCGGATATCGCGGTCCAGCCGTCGGAGGCAGCCGCATACCCGTCGCAGGTTCGCGACGGCGACTCGCTGGTACCTGTCGTCGCCGGGGAGAGGCTCACCGAGCGCCAGGCGCTGGAAGCGCTGCTGCTGCCCTCGGCCGACAACATGGCATGGATACTCGCGCGGTGGGACGCTGGCAGCCAGGCGGCGTTCGTAGCGCGGATGAACGCCACCGCCCGCCGCCTGGGCATGACCGGCACCAGCTACACCGACCCTTCCGGCCTGGACCCGTCCACCACCAGCACCGCAGCCGATCAGGTGCGTCTTGGCATGGCGGCTATGCGCGTGCCTGTACTGGCCGCGATCGCGGCCATGCCCACGGCCGTCGTTCCCGTGGCCGGCATGGTCCGTAACTACAACACGTTGCTGGGCCAGGACGGGATCACCGGTCTCAAGACGGGCAGCACGCAGGCCGCCGGCGGATGCGTTCTCATCGCGGCATGGCACAAGGCGAGCGGGCACAGGACCCTGATCGTGGCCGCTGCTTTCGGCCAGCCCGGCACGGCCCAGACCATTCTGCCGAACGCATTGCAGGCCGGCCATAACCTTGTCCTTGCCCTGGATCGCGCCCTCGGCCATAGCAGGCGCTAAGGCACACCAGGCCGGAAAGCGAGCCGGCGCGTCGCAGCACCGTGCGCACCGGGTGCCGGCTGCTGTCCCCGATGTCTGTGACAGGCTCGTGACAGTCTTACGACGCCGCTATGACATCGGGGCCGCAATGTCGCGGGTATGCCCGACACGAATGCTCCGTCAGCACCAGGACTGGCTGACCCAGGCAGGACCAGGCCGGTGCTGTTGTCGGATCCGCGTGTTGCCGCGGTGCCCGTCCGTGACAGCGGAGAGCCGCTGACCGAGCTGGATGAGTCGTTCGGTTCTTCTCGTGCGCTGGTGCGTGTTTCGGTGGCGCGGCGGCTGGCGCTGGCGCGTGCAGGGCTGCCGGAGGGCCTGGGTTTGCGGGTCATTGAGGGTTACCGGACAGCGGCGGCGCAGCGCGCGATCATCAGGTCGTACGCCGACGAGCTCCGCGTATGTCACCCGGCAGCCGGGGCAGCCGAACTAGAACGGCTCACCAGCCGTTTCGTCGCGCCGATGGCGGTGGCGCCGCATCTAGCCGGCGCGGCCGTTGACCTGACCCTGGTCGACAGCGGCGGCCGCGAGCTTGACCTCGGCACACCGGTCGATGCCACGCCCGAGCAGAGCGACGGCGCCTGCTACTTCGACGCTCCCCTGGCTGGCGGGCGTGCGCGCGCGAACCGCGAACTGCTCGCACAGGTCCTGCGCGGCGCCGGCCTGGTGAACTACCCGACCGAGTGGTGGCACTGGAGCTACGGTGACCGGTACTGGGCGTTGATGACCGGCGCGACCGCCGCGGTGTACGGTCCGGTCGTCCGAGATCAGGTCGCCCGATGAGCGCCGTCGAGGCGCCCGCCGCCGTAACCGGAAACGACTGCATGCAGGGCGCAATGCTCGCCGTTGACCCGGTTGCGGTCGCCGCCAACACCCGGTTCTTCGCCTCCCGGACGAAGGCCGAGGTGATGGCCGTGGTGAAAGCGGACGGTTTCGGGCACGGCTGCGTCCCCGTTGCCCGCACGGCGCTGGAGAACGGGGCGACGTGGCTCGGGGTAACCAGCATCGCCGAAGGCCTGGCGTTGCGGCAGGCTGGTTTCGCCGCGCCGGTGCTGAGCTGGCTTAACCCTGTGGGCGCCGACTTCGGGTATGCGCTCGAGGCGGGAATCGACCTCGCTGTGCCCAGCCACCGGCACCTCAGCGCGGTCATGCGCGCGGCCGTGGCAGCAGGGCGTCGCGGCCGGGTGCACCTGCACCTGGATGTAGGGATGGCCCGTGATGGTGCCGACCCCGCCGAGTGGCCCGGGCTGTGCCGGGCCGCGTTTCGCGGTGAGCAGCGCGGTCTGCTCGATGTGGTCGGCCTGATGGGTCATCTGGGTTGCGCCGACCGGCCGGCCGACCCGTGCAATGAGGCGGGCCGGGCGTGCTTCGGCTGGGGCCTGCGGGCGGCTCGCGGAGCCGGCCTGCGCCCGGCGATACGCCACCTGGCAGCAACGGCGGGGACACTTACCGATCCGCGCACGCATCACAGCCTGTGCCGCATCGGGGCCGGCCTGGTCGGCATCGATCCCTCCCGTACGACTAGCCTGCACCCGGCTCTGACGCTCACCGCGCCAATCGTGGCGGTGCGGCGGGTGCGGGCAGGCACCTCAGTCGGGTACGGGCACTTCTGGGCCGCGCCGACGGCCACGACTCTGGGCCTGCTGGCGGTGGGCTATGCCGACGGGCTCCCTCGCGCCGCCTCCGGCCAGGCCGAGATCATGGTGCGCGGGCACCGGTGCCAGGTTGCCGGGCTGATCTCCATGGACCAGACCGTCATCGACCTCGGCGACCAGCAGCTAGACCCGGGGGAGGTAGCTACCGTCTTCGGGCCCGGCACCTCCGGGGAGCCCACCGTGGCCGACTGGGCTACCTGGGCCGGAACGATCGAACATGAGATCGTCACCGGTATCGGCGGCCGGGTGCACCGGCAGGTCACCCGCGAATGCCCGCGGAGTGCCCGGTGAAGGCGCGGATCGCCGTCATCGGCGGGGGCCGGAACTGCGAGCACGAGGTCTCCCTCGCCTCGGCCGCGGCAGTCGCCGTCGCACTGGAACACGTCGGCTACCAGGTCGTCCGGCTGACGATCGGCGCCGATGGTACCTGGCATGACGGCGGCGCCCGGCGGCCGGGTCTGGCCGGCGTCATACACATCCTCAGCGGCTGCGACGTTGTCATTCCGGTGGTGCACGGCCCGCACGGTGAGGACGGCACCCTGGCCGCGCTGTGCGACCTGGCTGGTATCACCTGTGTCGGCTCGGGTCTGCGCGCGGGCGCGCTCGCAATGGACAAACAGGTCACTAAGCTCATCGCCGCCGACTGCGGGATCGCTACCGCCCCGGCGGTCCTGCTTACCGCCGCGACGGCTGTCGGTTACCGATGGACCCGCCCCGTCGTGATCAAGCCCGTGGCCGCCGGGTCGAGCCGCGGTGTCACCCTCGTCGCCGAGCCAGCCAGGCTGTCTGAAGCCCTTGGCGCCGCCCTCGCGCTTGACGACCGGGTGCTGGCCGAAGACGTCATCAGCGGACGCGAGATCGACCTGGCCGTCCTCGGCCGCGCCGACGGCACCCGCACGGTCGCACCACCCCTGGAGATCGTGGGCGACGGGATCTTCGGCTACCAGGACAAGTACGGCGGCCAGGCCGACCTGCGGGTGCCCGCCGCCCTCTGCGACGATGACCGCGTCGCGCTCGCAACCGCCGCCGTCACCATGTTCGACGCTCTCGGCTGCGCAGGAGTCGCCCGGATCGACTTCTTCCTCACCGCCGCTGGGCCGGTCCTTAACGAGGTCAACACCATGCCAGGCTTCACGGAGCACTCACAGGTACCGAAGATGTTCGCCGCCGCCGGCCTGCCCTACCCCAAACTCCTCGACCTCCTAGTCACGGACGCGCTGACCGGCCAGGCGCGTAAGGGATCACAGCGGAGCTACCTGACAGGCCTCCCGGCACGCGGCAGATGAGGTCGGCCGGCGATTGCGCTGGCGGCCTCGCGGAAGGCCATTGCCAGGGTAACTTTTGGGCCCATGGATCCGCGGGATGCGCTGGACGCGAAAGCAGGTATCAGGGACGTCCGGATCCGCGGATCGCGGCTGCTGCTGCGGGCGCTGCAGCCCGGCGAGATCGAGGAGGAATGGCGGGCCATGGTCACCGCGGACCCTATGGTCGTCGCCGAACTGCCCGAGGAAGCCGGCTTCAAGGCCAGGCTCCGGCGATCGGGTCACCTGGAAGATGGCTGGCTCGATCTCGCCATCGACCTGGACGGCGTGTCGATCGGGCGCATCCAGACATTCGTGCCGCCAGGCCGGGCGCTCCCCCCGGGAACCTTCGACGTGGGGATCGGCCTGAGGGACGATGCTCGCGGCAAAGGCTACGGACGCGAAGCGCTCGCGCTGCTCACGGACTGGCTTTTCGACCATGCCGCGGCAGAGGCTGTCGAGGCTTCGACCGATCCCGCTAATGTGGCGATGCGGACGGTCTTCCAGAAAGTCGGCTGGATGCCCGTCGGCTCACTGACCGAGGTGGGCCGTGAGTGGGTCATGTACAGAATTACCCGGCCGGAGTGGGAGGCCTGGCGGCGCCAGCGCAAGCCACCAAGGCCATGACGGCGGAAAGCTGACCACGTAAGCCATCATGCGAGAGACGCGGCCGGGATCGGCGTGCGCTGCACGCTCCAGCAGCGCCAGCACACTGCTCGCGGCGTTCGCCGCGGTCAGGTGCCCGCCAGACTCGCGGTGCGTAGTCTCATCTGATTCCGCGCTGTACTTGGTTCACCGCTCATATAGTGCTCAGATACGGCCAAGAGAGCGTGGCTGTTACCTCCGCATGTCGGCTGGCCCGGATGGGAACAATGTGGGTTCAGGAGGATTGAGATGGCATCACAGGTCGCCGTGATCGGCGCTGGACCATGCGGTCTGGCACAGCTGGACGCCTTCGAGGAAGCTCGCCGAGGCGGGGCTGAAGTACCCGAGATCACGTGTTTCGAGCAGCAGAGCGACTGGGGTGGATTGTGGAACTACACCTGGCGCACCGGGCTCGACGAGCACGGCGACCCGGTACACGGGAGCATGTACCGCTACCTGTGGTCCAACGGGCCCAAGGAGTGCCTCGAGTTCGCCGACTACACCTTTGATGAGCACTTCGGGCAGCCGATCCCGTCGTTCCCGCCGCGCGAGGTGCTGTACGACTACATCGCCGGACGGGCCAAGAAGAACAACGTGCGCCGGTTCATTCAGTTCAATACCGCCGTCCGGTGGATCAGCTACGACGAGAAGACCGGGAAGTTCGCAGTAACCGTGCAGACCAGGGGCGACGGCCGGACCAGGACCGAGGAGTTCGACAAGGTCATCGTCGCGACCGGGCACTTCTCCACGCCGAACATGCCGTCGTTCGAGGGGTTTGACCAGTTCCCAGGCCGCATCATGCACTCCCATGACTTCCGGGACGCCCAGGAATTCGCCGGCAAGCGGCTCCTGGTCATCGGCAGTAGCTACTCCGCGGAGGACATCGCGCTGCAGACCAAGAAGTACGGCGCCCAGTCCGTAACCGTGTCCTACCGGACCCAGCCGATGGGCTTCCCATGGCCGGCGGGCATCGACGAGGTGCCGCTGCTTTCCAAGGTCGACGGCAGCACCGCGCACTTCGCTGACGGGACGACACGTGATGTGGACGCCATCGTGCTGTGTACCGGGTACCAGCACTCGTTCAGGTTCATCTCCGACGAATTGCGGCTGCGCACCGCGAACGTGCTGTACCCCGTCGGCCTCTACAAGGGCATCTTCTGGCTCGGCCACCCCGACCTCATGTATCTCGGGATGCAGGACCAGTACTACACGTTCACTATGTTCGATACGCAAGCGTGGTATGCGCGGGACTACGTGCTCGGCCGGATCTCGCTGCCCTCGCACGAGGAGATGGCCGCCGACATCGAGCGTTGGCGCACCCGGCTGGCCGAGTGCGCGGGGCCGCTCGACGAGATCGACTTCCAGGCCAGCTACCTGGTGGACCTCCATAAGGATGTCGACTACCCCGGCTACGACGTCGACGTGACCCGCGCGCACTTCAAGGAGTGGGAGCACGACAAGATGGCCAGCATCACCGGATACCGGGACCGGTCGTTCTCCTCACCCTGCACCGGAACCATCGCGCCGGTCCACCACACCCCGTGGTGGCAAGAGCTCGACGACTCCATGGCAACGTTCCTGGACAACCGGACGTAGGGCGCATCGGTGCCTTCGCCTCCCAGGCGGCCTCAGTGAGGACTCCGCTCAGGTCATTGCGCATCAGATCGTCACGCCCGGCCTAAAGATCTTCGCTGGCGGAGGTTACAGCCTGATCCGGCCGCTATCCGCCGGTTCAGGTCGCGGCTGCGCCCTCCGGCCCGGCATCCCCGCTCCGGGGTATTCCCGGCCCGGGTACTCCCGCCCCGGGTATTCCCGGTCCCGGCACCACCTCCTGTCCCGCCCGCCCCGCAGCTACCGCGCCCCCGGGCCGCCGGCGCCGCACGATACTGCATGAATGCCGCGTTCATGCAGTTCAAGCAACATGAACGAGGCATTCATGCAGTTTGATCCGCGGGGCGGGCGCCCCGGCGGCGGGCGTCCCGGCGGCCGGCCCGGGCACGCCACGCAGGCAAGGCCGGAACCGCCATCGACAAGAATCGTTAGGCCGGAGCAATTGTCGAGTCCTGCAGATGGTTGAATTCACTCGGTCTGCTGGAGTTCGATGCCGTACTCGGCGAGCCAGGCCAGCAAGTCATGGCGCCGGGCGCTGACGAGGCTGCCTCCGGTGAACCGGGAGTCATCGGTGACCTCGGCGACTGCCGCCGGAGGCGGGAGGAATGACTGTGCCTCGGCGTCGGTGCTGAACTCGATGTCCGCCATGATCAGGCCGTGCAGCGGTGGTTCGAAGACGTCGATGCCCAGCGGCGGGACGCTCAGCCGGGTCTTGGACAGCACCGCGGCCGGGAGCGTGGCGAGCAGGTCGTATTCGGCCGCGGACAGGTAGGTGTTGGTGATTAGTCCCTGAACGTAGCCGGGCCGGCCGCCGGGCACCTTCTGGGTGAACTTGAACTCGCGGTCTCCGCTGTGGAGGTAGTCGATACGCCGCAGGCGCAGGCGCGTGCCCGGCAGGTACCGGTCGGTGATGCGGTGGCGGCTGGTGACGGCGGCCGGTGGCGGCGGGCCGGCCAGCAGGAAGCGTCTTTCCCGCTCGATCCGGGCGTACTTACCCTCACGGATGGGCTCTTGTGGCAGGGCGCCGGCCTGTCCGGTCATGCCGCGGCCCCCTTCCTTCACAGGTTCAGGCCGCACGCCGCTTCACTGGGTGAGCCGCCGGCTCTGGGCGGATCAAAAGCGTACCTGGCACGCACTGACTCCGGCGGCCGTGAGTTCCCTGCTGCTAGCGTGGCGTAGGTGCCCGACGCAACGGATCGTGACGCCAGCACCCGGTCCCGGCTGGAGCAGCACTGGAGCGCTTCCGAGAGCGGGGACATCGAGACCGAGCACGCGATCTACTCCGACGATGCGATCCTGGACTACCCGCAGTCGGGGGAGCGCTTCCGAGGCCGCTCAAAGATCCAGGCGCAGCGGGGCGGGCACCCGGCTGAACGCCACTTCACCGTCCTGCGGATCCGGGGCGGCGGCGACCTGTGGGTGAGCGAGTGCGAGATCACCTATGACGGCGTGCCCACGTATTCGGTGAGCGTTATGGAACTCACCGGCGATCTGGTCGCGCACGAGACCCAGTACTTTGCCGACCCCTTTCCCGCGCCTGCATCGCGCGCGGCGCTGGCGGAGCCGATCCCTGGCCACGACCGGTGAACCCAGGCGCGGAACGAACCATGCCGCGACCCACTGGCGGCGATGATTAATGCCCACCTCGGTGCGGGCACCAGCAGGGTTGCGTGCCGCTTGTGATTCGTGCGCGCGGACGTGCTATCGCGATTATGGCCGAGTGGTCAGGTTGCTGATCAGGCAGCGGGGTGCTTACATCCGGGCGTTGTGGGGGGGAAGCCCCCACCAGGAACCGGCGGATGGCACCATTGGCCCGGCCGGGCGCGGCTGAAACGCTGAAGTCATGATCCTCGGTAATCCGGATGGTTCTGCGGGCGGGGCAGGCTGATGGAGAAGGCGATCTTGCTAGCGGTCGCAGCGAGCCTGTGCACCGCGACGGCGTCGGTGTGCCAGCGCGCCGGGGCCCGGAACACCGGCCCGGCGGCGGCGGGGTTCGATGCCCGGCTCATTGTCCGGCTCGCCCGCCAGCCGGCCTGGCTCCTGGGCATCGTTGCCATGATCGGCGGGTTCGTGTTCCAGCTGACTGCCCTGCACTTCGGGGAACTTAGCCTGGTTCAGCCCATCTTGGCGGCCGAGCTGCTGTTCGTGTTCGGCTACCTGGCCCTGGCCGGGTCGCGGCGGCCGAAGCTGCGGGACTGGCTGGCGGTGGCGGGCATGTCCGCCGGGATCAGCGTGTTCCTCCGGCTGGCCGCCCCGTCCGGCGGGCGACTGCACGCACCCGGCTCCTCCTGGCTGCTGGCCGGCCTGGTCACGGGCGGCGTCGTGCTCGCCGCCCTGGCCGTGGCCTTCGGGCTGCGCGGTCGGCGGGGCACGTCCCGGTCACGCCGGGCCGCGGTCCTCGGATCGGCTACCGGGATCTCGTGGGGGTTCATGGCCGCGGTCATCAAGGAGCTCAGCTCGCATCTCGGTGACGGCATCGGCGCCCTGGTCACCACCTGGTCGCTGTATCTGCTCCTGGCGGCCGGGGCTGCGACCATGCTGCTGGCCGCGCACGCGCTGGCATCCGGGCCTCTGGCGGCCTCCCAGCCTGGGTTCACCATCCTGGACCCGCTGACGGCCAGCTTGCTCGGGGTGTTCTTGTTCGGCGAGCACATCCGGACCGGTGCGGGCGCCCTGGCCGGCGAGGCGCTTGCGCTGGCCGTGGTCGTCGCTGGCGCCGCCATCCTGAGCCGCAGTTGCCTGCTCCACGAGGACGACCCGGACCAAGCCCCCGTCCTGGCCAGCGCCGCGTCCCCGCCCCGCGGGCTGCCGGTCACCGCGGGCCGGCCCTAAGGCCCTAGGCCGTGCGCCGTTCCCCCAGCGCGGCGAGCGCCGCGATCTCCCTGACGAACTCCGGCCACAGCTCCCGGGGCAGGTCATGCCCCATGCCGGAGAACCCCACGAAGCGGGAGCCCGGGATAGCCCGGGCGACCGCCAGGCCGCCGCTCGGCGCGACCAGCGGGTCGTCGAGCCCGTGAATGACCAGTGACGGGACCGTGATGCGGCGAAGATCGGCCGTGCGGTTGGGCTGGCTCGCACTCGCCGCGAGCTGCCGCCGGTAACCATCCGGGTCATATCCGCGGTCCCAGCTCCGGGCGGCAACGTCCTGCACGTACTGCTCGTCGAACGCGAAGCCATGCGAGCCGATGAGCCGGAACGTCTGCACGGCCGCGGCGATGGCTGCGGGCCGGTCGCCAGCCCCGCGCCGCCGCAGCAGCCGGCCGTAAACCCAGGGTTTCGGCTGTCCCACCCGGCGGGATCCGGTGGAGGTCATCATCAGCGTGAGGGTGCGGACCCGGGCAGCGTGCTCCAGCGCGACGGCCTGCGCGATGAACCCGCCCATCGACGCCCCGACCAGATGTACCTCACCCAGCCCCAGGCCATCGATGAGCCCGGCCACATCGCTGGCCATGTCGCTGATCGAGTACGGCGGCGGCCTGCGCCGCACCACGATGTCGGCCAGGCGCGGCGGCGGGAGGTTCCGCAGGTGGGTCGATTCACCTACGTCCCGGTTGTCGAACCGGACGACGAACAGGCCACGCCGCGCAAGGCCGTCGCACAGCTCGTCCGGCCATGCGATCATCTGCGTCGCCAGGCCCATGATGAGCACGACCGGCGGTGCGCCCGCGTCGCCGAACGTCTCGTACGCCAGCTCGATATCGTTAGCGGCGACCCGGCCCAGCGTGCGGGCAGCGACATTTTCCATGGCCGCAGTCTCGCACGCGACGAACCCGGTCCTGGCCGGCTTAGACGCGGGGGCGGCCGGTGCGGTGCTGGCCGTTGGTGAGGTTGGCCTCGAGGACATTGAGGGCATCGGGCATGTTGGCCCGGCCGAAGCCGATGCGGACATGGCCGGGCTGGTCGTAGACCGAGCCGGGAAGGAGCAGGACACCAGCCTCGGCGAGTCGTTCGCAGTACCGGGTGAGGTCACCGATCCCGCTGACGCGGGGGAAGCCGATCGGGCTGGCCGTCGGGCGGATCCACGCGAAGGTGTCGGCGTGCCGCTCGAAGAAGCCGTCCAGGAGCGGCAGGTTGCGCCGCACGATCGCCAGGTTGCGGTCGAGGAGGACCCGGCGGTGGCGCAGCGCCAGGGCGGTCAGGAACTCACTCGGCGCGCTGGCGCAGATGGTCGTGTAGTCCTTCAGCGTGACGACGGCGTCCCGCAGGCCAGCATCGCGGGTGGCGATCCAGCCGGTCCGCAGCCCCGGCAGGCCGTAGCTCTTGGAGATGCTGCCGAGCGAAACGGCCCGCTCATACTCATCGCACGCGGCCGGCAGCCGGCCGGCCGGATCATGCTCGAGTTCCCGGTAGACCTCGTCGCTGAACACCACCAGGCCGTGCGCGCGGGCGAGCCCGATGACATGCTCAAACACCGGCCGCGGCAGCAGCGTGCCGGTGGGATTGTGCGGCTGGTTGAGGTAGAGCAGGCGTGTCGCCGGGCGGATCAGGCCCGCCAGCGCGTCCAGATCATGCGCCCAGCCGTCTTCGTACCGGCGCCTCCACTGGCTCACCTCAGCGCCGGTGCTGCGCGCCACCTGCAGGGCCGACTCATAGCAGGGCGTCTCGACGATCACGTGATCGCCGGGCCGCAGCAGGGCGTGGTAGAGCAAGAAGATGCCCTCCTCGGCGCATGAGGTGGCAACCACCTCCTCCGCGCCGGTCCGCTCATACAGCGAGGCGATAGCCTGGCGAAGCTCGGGGCCGCCCGGCGACTCGGTGTACCCGCACCAGGTCTCGAGCAGCCGCCCGTGCGCGTCGGGCTCGAGCTCGAGCAGCGCCCCGATCGTGCGCGACTCGCAGTCGCTGCTCGACAGCATGAACCGCGTGCTGTGCTCATAACGCGCGTAGAAACGTTCGATACGGAACGGGCTCAATTCCACGTCGTCCAGTATCGCGCTCGCACGTCCGGGCGGACTCCGCCGGTCGGCAACTCATTGACTCATGAACGTCTGCTCTCCTAGCGTGGCAGATAACCAGCGTTGCCTGCCTGGGGGCCGCGACCCTAAGGAGCAGCACGTGAACGGAGTACACGACCTTGGCGGGACGGATGGCCTCGGCCCTGTCGTGGTTCCGGACCGCGAGCCGGTCTTCACCGCAGAGTGGGAGAAGGCGGCCTTCGCCATGTTCTCCATGTGCTTCCGGGCGGGGTTCTTCGGCGTCGACGAGTTCCGGTACGGCATCGAGCAGATGCACCCCGCGGTCTACCTGCTCTCCCCGTACTATGAGCACTGGATCCATACCGTGGAGCACTACGGTAAGGCCAAGGGCCTGCTGGACCTGGACGAGGTCGACCGCCGGACGCAGTACTACCTCGAGCACCCCGACGCCCCGCTCCCTCAGCGGGAGGACCCCGACCTGGTCGCGTTCGTCGAGGCCGTGGTCCCGGCCGGCGCGCCCGCCAAACGTGAGTCCGACAAGGCCCCGCAGTTCAAGGTGGGCGATACGGTGACTGTCCGCGCCGATAGCCCGATCGGTCACACTCGCCGTGCCCGCTACATCCGCGGCCGCACCGGCGAGATCGTGCTCGCGCACGGCACCTTCATCTACCCGGACAGCGCAGGTAACGGTGGCGGGGACGCACCGCAGCATGTCTACACGGTGAAGTTCACCAACACCGAACTATGGGGCCCCGACACCGCCGAACCGAACGGCGTTGTCTACTTCGACGTCTGGGAGCCGTATATCGTCCCCGCTCACACGACCGGAGCAGCAGCATGAGCACGCACGTCCGCAGCCAGGAAGAAATCGCCGCACGGGTCAAGGCGCTCGAGTCGATCCTGATCGAGAAGGGCATCATGACGACCGCGGCGATCGACCGGCTCGTGGAGATCTACGAGAACGAGGTCGGCCCCCAGCTGGGCGCGAAGGTGGTGGCCCGGGCCTGGACCGATCCGGAATTCAAGCAGCGACTACTCGCCGACGCCACGAAGGCCTGCGCTGACTTCGGCATCGGCGGCCTGCAGGGCGAGGACATGGTCGTCGTGGAGAACACCGCCGACATCCATAACGTCATCGTCTGCACCCTGTGCTCGTGTTACCCGTGGCCGGTACTCGGCCTGCCGCCGAACTGGTACAAGGAGCCGGCCTACCGCTCGCGGATCGTCAAGGAGCCCCGCAAGGTGCTGCGCGAGGACTTCGGTTACGAGCTATCCGACTCGGTTGAGGTCCGGGTCTGGGACTCCAGCTCGGAGATGCGCTACTGGGTGCTGCCCGTGCGCCCGGCCGGGACCGACGCATTCGGCGAGGCCGAACTGGCCGGCCTGGTGACCCGTGACTCGATGATCGGCGTCGGTCCCGCGGCGTCCCCCGTCTCGTGAGCACCGCGTCGTGAGCGCCGGGATGCGCCCGGACGCGACCGAGGTCGGCGAGGCACGACGGCGCGTCGAGGCGCTGGTGGCCGACCTGCCTGCGGGGCGCCCAGGCGAGCACGCCTTCAACGAGCCATGGGAGATCCGGGCCTTCGCGATGGCCGTGGCGGCGTACAACAACGGCCAGTACGAGTGGTCTGAGTTCCAGCTGTCCCTGATCGAGTCGATCCGGCAGTGGGAGCGCAGCGGCTCCGATCCGAAGGACGAGCCCTGGAGCTACTACGAGCACTGGCTCACGGCCCTGGAGACCGTCTTGGCCGGCAGCGGGCTGCTGTCGGAATCAATGCTGGACGAGCGGACGAAATCGGTCCTGGCTACCCCGAGGAACGCCAACCACCAGCACGCTCACCCCGAGCCCGTCGCGGTAGACCCGCCGGTGCGCTGACTCAGGTATGCGAACCTCGCGCGTCGCGCGCCTTCGCCATCATCCCGGAGTTGACGGCCATGACACTTTCGGACAGCCCGGCCAGCAGCGTGGCGAGCTCCACGAGGTCGTCCAGGTCAGGGGTGGCATCCCCGTTGTCGAGGCGGTGCTGGGCCTCCCTCGCCGCGATAAGCGCTTCGTGCAGAGCGCGATGTACGCCGATCGTCGTTGGGTCGGTGCTGCTCATTTCGCTCCCCGGCTAGGTCAGCGGCCCACGTTCGCCGCGAACGTCGTGATCACTGACAGCCAGGATATGCAGGAACGGAATCGGCTCGGGCCTGTTGGCGTAATTGCCGGCGATGACCTAGGAATCTGCCAGCCACGCCAGCATGCGGCCCTGGGACCAGCAGCGGCCGATGGCCTCGGTGCGCAGAGCCGGCCCGTTGAACAGCGCCAGGCCCATGATGCTGTGGCCAGAGGCGCGGCGGTCGCCAAGTGTCGGTATCGCCGGTGCGACTCCGACCCCCTCCGCTGACACCCACGCCACCGCCCTCCGGGTGGCCGCTTCATCGAGACGGTGCAGGAAGCGCAGGCGGTTCTCGAGCGGGAAGTGCGACAGCGCCCAGGTCGTGGTGACGACGGGCAGGGCGTCCGCGGGCACCCGGGCGAAGGCGTCGGGCATCACCTCGACGGCCTCGCCTCGCAGCAGCACCGGAGGGGCCGTCGCCGCCAGCGTCATCTCCGCTTCGAGCCTCGCGGCCCGCTCCGGCTGATCCGGCCACAGGCAGGCGCGCAACCACCGGGCGTCATCCGCGTCGGTCACGTCGACCGGATCGAGGTCGACGCCGACCCGGGCGACGACCTCGGGCATCGCCCGCGCCGGGACGGGCCGGTCTCCCACGATCGAAGCCGTCAGCTGCACGGGAGATGACGGGTCGCCCAGCGATTGCCCGTTGCTGTACGTGATGCCAACGCGATCGACGTTGAGATTGAGCCCAGCCGAACAGCCCACGTCGATCAGCCCGACCGCAGTCGCGCCCGCCCGGCGCGCCGCCTCGGCAATGGCCGGGTACAGCACGGCGCAGCGTCCGGTCTCGTTGGCCCGCGTCTTCCGGCGCACGGCGATGGCCACGACCGCGTCGGTCATCCGCACCAGCACCTCGATCGCCGCGCCAGCGGCAGCGTCGCCGTCGGCAGCGGCATAGGCCGCGGCCAGCGCCGGGGCACGCCCGGCGAGGGCGAGGTCGTGCAGCGCGGCGAGGATCACCTCCGGGCGCCGCTTGCGGGCCGGCGCCGCCTCGATGGCGCGCAGCGCCTCGCCGGATTCACTCAGGGCGACGGCGACGCGCTCGTACAGCGGCGATGTTCCGGCGGCGTCGACCTCACCGAAGCGCCGGTACACCTGAGCGAGCGTGCGCGCCCTGCCCACGGGTACGGCGCTTCCTGCGGTCGGCCCCGGCATCCCGACGATTCTAGCCATGGCTCAGGGCGCGCTAGGGTCAGCCAGACCTGCGGTGACCGCGCTGTCGATATCCCAGTTCTGTCCGTCGGCTAGGCCGCGATCGAATTCCGCCGGGTCGCCGCTCGCACGGGCGGCGGTCAGCCGCGCGGACAAATCGTACGGCACGATGACGGGGATGAGGCGGTCGGTCGCCGGGAGCAACGCCCGGCCTGCGCCGAGCATCTGGCCAGCGCGGCGTGGCGTCCCGCGCCCGGCTGCGACCTCACCCAGCCCGGCCAGCGCGAAGGCCACCCCGGCGGTACTGCCAAGCTGCTGCCAGGCCCGCAGCGCCTCGATGAGCATCGGCCCGGCCGTTGGCGACGCCGCGAGGGCCTCTTCGAGACCCGAGTTCAGCAGGAGCACGGCTAGGTCCCACTGGTCTCCGCCGCGGCGCAGCAGAGGCAAGCCTTCAGCGAACCTGGCCCGGGCCTGGTCGTGTTCGCCCCGCTGCGCGGCGAGCAGTCCGAGGCTGCCGAGCACGACCCCGCAGGGCAGGTCGTCACCGACGGCCCGGAACTCGCGAAGACTCGCTTCGAATTGAGCGTTGGCGCTGTCGGCATCGCCTTGGGCAAGCAGGGCGCTGCCCAGGTAGTAGCGCAGGTACGCGTCGAAGGGCTGCCCATAGGTCATCGTGACCTGGCTCCACACGCCAAGCGCCTCCTCAAGCAGCACTCGCGCCTCCGCCGCCCGCTCCTGGGCCGTGTTGATCTGTGCCAGCAGGGCGAGGCCGTAAGCCAGCCAGCGGCCCTCAGCGGCCGAACGGAAGGTTTCCACGGCCAGTTCCTCGCGCGCTGCCGCCTGAGCGAGGTCGCCGCGCGCCCACAGTTGCAGCGCCGACCCGTGCAGCATCCTGGCCCAGGTCACGCTGTCGTCGGCCTCACCCTGCCGCGCGATCAGTGCGGCGTACCAGTACCCGGCCTCCTGAAACCGGCCTGACATGAGCCAGAACCAGCCGAGTGCGCCCGCTAGGGCGACGCCCACCGCAAACACGCCATCTGGGCCGACGCTCCAGGCCAGAGCGGCGCGGAAGTTATCGTGGGCGTGCTCGAGTTGCGCCATCCAGGTGCCTCGCTCGGCGGGCACCAGCAGCAGCGGTTCGGCGCGTTCTGCCAGGTCCAGGAAAATCCCGGCGTGGCGGCGGCGCGTCTCGCCTGCCTCTCCGGTCGCCTCGAGTTGCTCGAGCGCGAACTCGCGGATCGTCTCCAGCATGCCGTAGCGCGGGGTGGTTTCGTCCAGCGGCTGCACGAACACGACGCTCTGGCCGACCAGCGAGCTGATCGCCTCGAGCGGATCAAGGTCGTCCGGGCCATCCTCGACGAGCGCCTCCACCGCCTCGAGCGTGAATCCGCCGACGAACACCCCGAGCTGGCGGAACAGGCGTCGCTCGGGCGGCGCAAGCAGGTCATAGCTCCAGGCGATAGCCGCCCGCAGCGTCCGCTGCCGTTCGGGCAGGTCCCGCGGGCCGCGGGTCAGCAACGGCAGGCGGCGTTCCAGCCGCGCGAGCAGGGCCGCCGGCGAGAGCACCGTGAGCCGTGCGGCCGCGAGCTGGAGCGCCAGCGGCAGCCCGTCCAGTCGGCGGCATATCTCCGCTACGGCGGTTGCGTTGGCTTCGGTCAGCTCGAAGCCGGGCTGGGCGTCGTGTCCGCAGGCGACGAAGAAGGCGACCGCCGGTACGGCGGCGAGCGTGCTCAGATCGACGGGAGCGCCCCGTTCCGGCAGCCCGAGCGGGGCGACAGTGACTACCTTCTCACCGCTGAGCCGCAGCGGCCCCCGGCTGGTCGCCAGCACCTTGAGCCCGGGTGCCAGCTCCAGGATCCGCTCGGCGAGCGGTGCCGCCGATAGCAATTGTTCGACGTTGTCGACGACGAGGAGCAGGTGGCGGGGGCCGAAGAAGGCGACCAGGCTCTCGTCAACCGTCTGGCCTGGCGGAGTCGGGATACCGAGCTGCCGCGCAGCGGTGTCGCGGATCGTGGCCGGATCGGTCAGCGTTTCGAGCGAGATGAATGCGGCGCCGTCGGCGAACTGGCCGGCGGCGGCATGGGCCACGGCCAGGGCAAGGGCGGTCTTGCCGACGCCACCCGGGCCGGTCAGCGTCACCAGCCCCGCATCAGCCTGCCGCAGCATCGCAGTGACCGCTCGCAACTCCTCCGCCCGGTCCACCAGGGGCCGGCGCATGGCAGGCAGTGGCGCGGCGGAATGTGCCGCGGGCGGGCTCGCGAAACGGTCCGTCAGGAGCAGCGCCAGGTCATCGGCGACCAGGGCACCCAGCTCGCCGGCATCCTCGAAGGGGCGATAGGAGACCACACCCTCGGCCTGGATCATGGTCAAAAAGCTGGTCAGCCGTTGCTCCCGCCGCGATGCCTTCTTCGTATAGATCAGCCGCGGCTTGCCCGCCGACAGCCGGTACTCGTCCTCCAGGCCGGAAACTTCCATGCCGGGGGCGACCCACCCGTAGGACGCGGCGTAGATTCCGATGAAAACGTCGCTTTGTTCCAGGTAGGCGCGATACAGGTCGCGCGGCGGGTAAGGGCGCGCACCGAGTTCGAACAGCACGGGCGTCAGCCGTAGCTGCGTGATGGCGGTGGTCACCGCTTGCCGTTCGGCGGCCAGCTCTTCCAGCGTCGAGCTGACGAAGACGCGGACCCGCTGATCGGGGGTTCGAATCATGATGCGGGTGCCGCCACCTTTCGCCGCCGGCGCCCTGACCAGCATTATCCGGCAGGCCAGTCTGGCCCCTGGCGCGGCCATTGAGGCAAATACCAGGTCCGTTCGGAAATCAAAGATATTTAATACCGAACGGGCCTGGTTTTACCATCCCGGCTAAGCGCTCGGCCTCCCTTCCGCGTAGCCGGACCTCGACAGCCTCGTATACCGTGCGAGGCTTGCGGGGTGGCTACCTTCCGGGCAGAGCAGTTCAGTGTCAGGGTGGGGGAGGAGATCCTCGCTGACTTGCGTGCGCGGATCCGGAACACGCGGTGGCCGGGGGCGGCGCCGGGTGCGCCGTGGGAGCAGGGCACAGATCTCGGCTACCTGCGGGGCCTGCTGGGGTACTGGGCCGACGGCTTCGACTGGCGCGCGCAGGAACGCTGGCTGAACGGGTTCGGTCACTTCCGGGCCGAGATCGATGGTGTCCGGGTGCATTTTGTGCATGAGCGGGCCCGCAGCGGCTACGGCATCCCGCTGGTCTTGACCAACGGCTGGCCGAGTTGCTTCGCCGAGTTCCTGCCGCTGGTGCCGCGGCTGACGGACCCGGCCGCGCATGGCATCGAGGGCCCCGGTTTTGACGTGGTGATCCCCTCGCTGCCTGGATACGGATTCTCTGACCGGCCGGCCCGGACGGGGGTGACATGCCGCTATACGGCGGGATTGTGGCACCGCCTGATGCGTGGCCTGGGATACCAGCGGTACGGCGCGCACGGCGGCGACTTCGGGGCCGCCGTCACGACGTTCATGGCGCTAGATGACCCCGCGCCCATGCTCGGTATTCACCTGTCCAACCTGGATATAGCGCCGTATACCGGGCCAGGGTCACGGCCGCTGTCCCCGGCAGAGCAGGCCTACCTGGCCCAGTACCAGCGATGGCGTGAAGACGATCGCGGCTATGGAGCGATCCAGTCGACGCGGCCTCAGACGCTCAGCTACGGCCTCAACGACTCGCCCGCAGGCCTGGCTGCCTGGGTGCTGGAGAAATGGCGTGGCTGGGCCGACTCCGGCGGGGACATCGACGCCACGTTCTCCCGCGACTTCCTGCTCACCGTGGTGACCCTGTACTGGGCCACCCAGACGATCGCGTCCTCGATGCGGGACTACGTGGATAACCGGTGGCTGGCCGACGAGCTGAGCCTGGCCGACGCGGTTACCGTGCCTACGGCGGTTGCTGTCTTCCGCCAGTTCATCGACGACGGCACGCCTCCCCGAGAGTGGGCCGAACGTCTGTACGACGTCCGCCGGTGGACGCCCATGCCCAGCGGTGGCCACTTCCCATCCGCCGAGCAACCCGACCTGCTCGGCCGTGACATCGCAGCCTTCTTCAACGACCTCGGGCGCGGCGACCCAGGCGTGTTCTGACCTCAGGTTGTCTTGATCAGGCCGCCGTCGATGAGGTAGTTGGCGCCGGTGATGTTGCCGGCCCGGTCGGAGGCCAGGAACGCGATCAGCGTGGCGACCTCCTCCGGGGTGGTGAACCGCCCCGTGGCGAACCCGCCGATCCCGGCGATGATCGTCTGGCGGGCAGTGTCGGCGTCCACTCCGGTGGTCTTGGCCACGGTCGCGGCCACGCCGTGCTCGCCGAGCCACAAGACAACCGCGACCTTGCCGGCCAGGTTCAGGTCCATGGGTGCTCCTTGGGCGGGTTCAGCGTCATCACACCAGCATGCCCCAGTCCGATATAGCGCGCGGAGGGCTTGCGGCAAGACCCGGGTCGTGCCCCAGAATGGCCAGCCGGGGCCAGAACCAAGGGGAACGGAGGTCGCGAGATGAGCGGGCATGCGGTGGTCATCGCCGGAGCAGGTCCGACGGGGATGATGCTGGCGGGCGAACTGGCGCTGGCTGGGATCGACGTCGCCATGGCCGAGCGGCGCGTCAGCCAGGAACTCGTCGGCTCGCGCGCGCGGGGCCTGCACGCACGCACCATCGAGGTTCTCGACCAGCGCGGCATCGCCGATCGGTTCCTGTCGCAGGGAACACCGGCTCAGGTCGCGGGGTTCTCCGGAATCCGCCTGGACATCAGCGACTTTCCCACCCGCCACCCCTACGGGCTCGCGCTGTTGCAGAACCGCTTCGAGGAGATCCTGGCCGGCTGGGTCGGCGAGCTGGGGGTGCCGGTCTATCGCGGACGTGAGGTGACGGGTTTCGCGCAGGACGACACTGGCATCGACGTCGAGTTCTCCGACGGCCAGCCGCTGCGGGCGGAATACCTCGCCGGGTGCGATGGAGGTCGCAGCCTGATCCGCAAGGCCGCCGGCATCGACTTCCCAGGCTGGGACCCGTCAGTCAGCTCCATGATCGCCGAGGTCGAGATGAGCGAGGAGCCGGAGTTCGGCATCCGCAAGGACGGCAACGGCACTCAAGCCCTGGCCAGGCTGGAGGACGGCCAGCGGGTGGGCGTGGTGGTGAGCGAGCGGTATGGCGGGCAAACCGGTGAGCCGACCCTGGGTGATCTCAGCCGCGCGCTCATCGCCGTGTGGGGAACGGACTACGGAGTGCACGACCCGACCTGGATCTCCCGGTTCACCGACATGACCCGGCAGGCGGCGTCCTACCGCAAAGGACGCGTGCTGCTGGCCGGCGACGCCGCGCACGTGCATTACCCGGTCGGAGGGCAGGGCCTCAACATCGGCGTGCAGGATGCGGTGAACCTGGGATGGAAGCTGGCCCAGGTGGTCAACCAGATATCGCCAGACAGCCTGCTCGATACCTACCATGCCGAGCGGCACCCGGTCGCGGCCCGGGTGCTGCGCACCAACATGGCGCAGACCCCGCTGACCCGCTCCGACGCGCGCATCGACGCCCTGCGCGACACCATGACCGAACTGCTGAGCATGGACGAGCCCCGGAAGCGGTTCGGCGCGATGATGTCCGGCCTGGACATCCACTACGACCTCGGCGAGGGGCATCCGCTGCTCGGGCGCCGCATGCCCGATCTCGACCTGCTCACCGCGGACGGCCCGCTGCGGGTATTCACCCTGCTTCATGGCGCCCGGCCGGTGCTGCTCAACCTCGGTGAGCCCGGCGGCCCTGACATCACGCCGTGGGCGGACCGGGTCCGGCTGATCGACGCTACATACGCCGGTACGTGGGAGCTTCCGGTCCTTGGCGCGGTCCCTGCTCCCGCGGCCGTGCTGATCCGGCCCGACGGATATGTCGCCTGGGCGGGGGACCCGGCCGACCCAGGGCTTCCCGACGCGCTCACCACCTGGTGTTGACCCGATCTACTCGGGTTCCAGGTGCCGCGCGGCGGCCGCGGCCTTGACCGCAAGATAATCTACTGATCTAGTATTTGGTACTGGATTAACGACGCCGAGCCGTTAATGACGCTGCGCCGGAGGATCGCGTGGACTTCGCCGAGGACCCGGATCACCGGCTCATCCGCGAGGCGGTTCGTGAGCTGTGCGCCCGGTTCCCCGACGAGTACTGGGCCGAACTCGACCAGAGCCACACGTTCCCTTGGGAGTTCTACTCCGCGATGGCCAAGGGCGGCTGGATCGGCATCGCCATCCCGGCCGGGTACGGCGGTGGCGGCCGGGGCATCACCGAGGCCTCGATCGTGCTGGAGGAGGTGGCCGCCTCCGGTGCGTGCATGAACGGGGCGAGCAGCATTCACCTGTCGATCTTCGGTATGCACCCGGTAGTCAGGCACGGCTCCGACGAGCTTAAGCAGCGTTACCTGCCCCCCGTCGCCGCCGGAGACCTGCACGTCGCGTTCGGCGTGACCGAGCCGGACGCCGGCCTGGACACCACCGCCATCCGCACCCGCGCCGTCCCTGACGGGGCGGGCTACCGGATCACCGGGCGCAAGATCTGGACGTCCAAGGCGCTGGAATCCGAGCGGGTCCTGCTGCTGACCCGCACCACCCCCGTCGAGGAATGCACGAAGCGCACGGACGGCCTGACCCTCTTCGTCGCCCCGCTCAACGATCCCGCGGTGACCGTCAGCCCCATCCCCAAGCTCGGCCGCAACGCCGTCGCGTCCTGCGAGGTGACCTACGACGGTCTGTACGTCAGCGCAAGCGACCGCGTCGGCGAGGAAGGCCGGGGCTTTACCTACCTGCTCGACGGCCTGAACGCCGAACGGGTCCTGATCGCCGCCGAGGCCCTCGGCACCGGCCGGGCGGCGCTGCGCCGCGCCGCCGCCTACGCCAGGAACCGCACGGTCTTCGGCCGCCCGATCGGCCAGAACCAAGGCATCGCGTTCCCGCTCGCCGAGGCGCACGCAAGGCTCGGTGCGGCCGAGCTCGCCATCCGCCGTGCATCCTGGCAGATCGACCAGGGCCTGCCGGCCGGGGAGCAGGCGAACCTGGCCAAGTTCCTGGCGGCCGAGGCCGGGTTCGCCGCCGCCGACGCGGCCGTGCAGACCCACGGCGGGTTCGGCTACGCCACCGAGTACCACGTCGAGCGGTACTGGCGCGAGGCCCGGCTGCTCAAGATCGCCCCGATCCCGCAGGAGATGATCCTGAATTATCTGGCCGAGCACGTCCTCGGCCTGCCCAGGTCGTACTAGTGGACGCGCGCGCCCAACGTGAGGAGCAGCCGGATGACGGTCGGCGACGGGTTGGATCTCACCGGGAACCAGCGCGTCCTGCGTGACACCCTGCGCGGCTTCCTGGTTAGCCAGCTTCCTACGGCGGCGCTGCGCGCCACGCTGGAAACGGATGCCGGCTACAGCCCGCGGTTGCACACACGGCTGGCCGCCGAACTCGGCCTGGCCGGGCTGACGATCCCGGGGGAGTTCGGCGGCCAGGGCCTGTCCCAGGCCGAGGCGTGCGTGGTGCACACCGAGCTCGGCCGCGCCCTGTACCCGGGCCCGTACCTGCCCGGCTACCTGGCGGCGGGGGTGCTGGCTACCGGCGACCGCGCGGTCTCCCAACGCTGGCTGCCGCAGCTGGCCGACGGGTCGGTGACCGGGACGATCGCGGTCGCGGATTCCGGCGGGCTCTGGTCATTGGCATCGGGCGGCGTCCGCGCCCACCTGACGCCTCATGGCTGGCGGCTGTACGGCCGCTCCTGGTACGTCATCGCAGCTCACGTGGCGGGCATCGTCGTGGTGTCGGCTCTGGCCGGATCGGTGCCCGCGATGTTCCTGGTGGAGTCGGGTGCCCCCGGGTTCCGGGTCTCGCCGATGCCGGGCCTCGACCTGACCCGGCGGGTCAGCGTGACCGCCTTCGACGCCACTCCGGCCGTCCTGCTCGTCCAGGGCGCGGACGCCGCCGCCGCCCTGGACCGTGCCGAGCGTGAGTTCCTGCTGGCCATCGCCGCCGAAGCGGTCGGCGGCATTCACTGGTGCCTGGACGCGGTCGTCACGCACGCCAGGGACCGGGAGCGATTCGGCCGCCCGGTCGACTCCTTCCAGGCCGTGGCGCGCGCGTACGTCGACATGCTCGCGGTCTTCCAGGAGGTCTCAGATGCTGCCCGCTACGCCGCGGTCGCCGACGCCGAAGGCGCGGCCGAGGCTCCGGCCGCGGCCCGGGTGGCCGCGCTACGGACCGGGCAGGCGTACCGCGGCGTGGCCGAGACCGCCGTCCGCCTGTTCGGCGGCATCGGGTCCGCCGGGGAGCACGACACCCACCTGTACTACCGGCGTGCCTGGGCCGCCGAGCGTCTGTCCCGCGGCCCGCACACGCGCCGGCTGCCCTCATCGACCTGACCGGCCGGTGAGCTCGCCCATACTGGCCGCCCGGTGACCCGGCCTGCCGCTCGCCCCTCTGGAATACTCTGATGACAGATAATCTAGTACCAGAGTTGTCCGCTCCAGGAGGTCTCATGTCGCCGCGGGAAGAGCCGGACTCGGTGGAGTGGATGCGGCAGCGGTGGCTGGAGCAGGACGAGCCCAAGCCCGAGCACTTCGCCGCGATGGCCACGCTGCTGCGGACGACGATCCTGGTCACCGACGAGATGGACCGTGTGCTGAAGGAATGCCAGCTGTCCAGGACCGGCTACCTGATCCTGATCACCTTGCAGACCTCGCGCGAGCATACCCGGCCCCTCGGCCAGCTCAGCAAGGTCTTGCTGGTCCACCCCACCACCGTCACCATGGCCATCGACCAGCTGGAGAAGCCGGGGCTCGTGCGCCGGGTCCCGCATCCGACCGACCGCCGTACCATCCTGGCCCAGCTGACCCCGGAAGGCGACAACCTGGCCGAACGGGCCACCAAGGCGCTGGCCGGGATCGGCTACGGCCTCGGCGATGTGTCCGCCGCCGGTGCCAGCCAGCTCACGGCCGCGCTGCGACGGATACGCCAGGCAATCGGCGACCTGGGCCGATGACGGTCAGCTTCCCGCCTCACCAGGCTTCCCGGGTACGCGTCGGCTACTAACCCGTCAGCTTGATCTGCGGCCAGGCCGCATCATCCTGGGTCGCTGTACCCCTCATAGGGCAATGCCGGTCAGCTTGTTTTTTGATCGTGAACGGGCGTGCCCGGCGCGCAGCGATGTCCGTGGTGCCAGGGGGCCTCCGGTGTGCTGCCGGGGTTCCTGATACCGGGTCGGCGGCTGGCTCTTACTGCATGGATGCCTCGTTCATGCTGCTCTGACGACATGGCTGGGGCATTCATGCAGTAAGGTCCGGTGCTGGAGCGCGGGTGCGACGGAAGCCAGGTACCCCTGGCGTTTTCCGCGGGTTTCTGTCCACGATCACCGCGGAGCCGTAAGCGGGGCACCCTGCGGAGGGTCGCGACCGCGTCCGGAGGCAAGGCCCAGCCGGGCACCGGCGGCGGGCCGTTCAGGGTCCCGACCAGCCTGGCCGGAAAGCCGTCCAGGACGGACCGGTCACCGAAACGGTCGCGCTGCTTGACGCAGGCTCCGGCGCGGACCACCGATTCGGCCCCGGTCCCGCTGCCGTCGCACACGATCGCGCCTGGTTCGATGATGCTGCCGCGGCCGATGTGGCAGCCGTGGATCATGGCGCCGGGGCCGATCACCGCGTCGTCGTCGATGACCAGCGCGTTGTCGGGTAGCAGGTGCAGCACCGTGTTCTCCAGGATCTGCACCCGGGAGCCGATGCGGACCGGGCCGTGGGAGTCGCCGATGATCTTCACGCCGGCGCCGATCAGCGTCTGTTCGCCGATGACCACATCCCCGGTGATCTCCGCCGAGTCGAAAAGGACCGTGCCGGCGCCGATCGACGGGGTCTTGTCGCGGTAGGCGTACAGGGTTCCCATGTGTGCTCCTGCTCGCATCGGCCCGTGCACGACGGTGCCCGGGTGGTCGGTGAGGTTGGTCTGGTGCTGACGCAGCACCGCGAGCCGCTCCCGGTCGGCGTCCGTGGCCGACCGGATCACGTGCGGCGGGCGCCCGACCAGGACCGAGTCGGCTGGGATCACGGTGCCCGCGGGGACCAGCGTGCCCTCGCCCAGGATGCACCCGCTGCCGAGACGGGAGCCCGGCATGAGGATCGCGCCGTTCCCGATCTCGCACAAGTCACCGATGGCGGCGCCGACGATGGTGGCCCGGTGACCGAAGACGGTCCGCTGACCCACCCGGGCCGGATGCTCGGGCGTGCCGATCACCACCCCGTTCTCCAGGATGGCCGAGTAGTTGCCGATGCTCACCGCGGCGCCGTGCGCTCGTACCACCAGGCCCTGGGCCAGGATCGCGCCGGCCCCGACGTGGACCTCGCCGAGGATCACCGCGGATCGCGCGATCTCGGGCTGCGGCTGGTCACTGAGCATCTGATTCAGGCTCACGGCGTCTCACCGTCCTCCCGGCCGTTCGGCCGCTACTGACACTACGCGCGCCCGGCGGCCGTCCGCCCGGACGCCAGCCGTAGCGTCCGGGCAGCGAAAGAGCAGCCGCGCTGCGCTCGTGCTTATGCGTACTGGGGTGCCGCGATATCGGTGAGCCCCAGCATGCTGACGGCGGCCTCGCGCATCTCGACCTTGCGGACCTTGCCGCTCGCCGTCATCGGGAAGTCCTCGACGATCCGAACGTAACGCGGGATCTTGTAGTGGGCCAGCTTGCCGTGGGCGAATTCCCGGACGTCGGCCGCTGTCATCGCCGGCGCGCCGGGGCGCAGCCGGATCCACGCCATGATCTCTTCACCGAGCCGGGCGTCTGGCACCCCGATGACCTGGACGTCCTGGACGTCCTGATGGGTGTGCAGGAACTCCTCGATCTCGCGTGGCGAGACGTTCTCCCCGCCCCGGATGACCATGTCCTTGAGCCTGCCGGTGATGGCGACATAGCCGTCCGCGTCCATGGTGGCCAGGTCACCGGTGTGCATCCAGCGCGCGGCGTCGATGGTCTCGGTGGTCTTGCCGGGTTCCCGCCAGTAGCCGAGCATCACTGAGTACCCGCGCGTGCACAGCTCGCCAGGGACGGCGCGCGGCACGGTGACACCGGTTTCCGGATCGACGATCTTGATCTCGACGTGCGGATGCACCCGCCCGACCGTGGCTACCCGGCGGTCCAGCGTGTCGTCGACCCGGGTCTGCGCAGAGACCGGCGAGGTCTCGGTCATTCCGTAGGCGATGGTGACCTCCGTCATGCCCATCCGGTCCACGACCTGCTTCATCACTTCGACCGGGCAGGGCGCGCCGCCCATGATCCCGGTGCGCAGCGAGCTCAGGTCGTAGGCATCGAAGCCGGGCTGGGCCAGCTCGGCGATGAACATGGCGGGCACGCCGTATAGCGAGGTGCAGCGCTCCTCCTCCACCGCCGCCAGCGTGGCCGCCGGGTCGAAGGCCGGTGCCGGGTAGACCAGGCAGGCGCCGTGCGTGGTGGCCCCGAGATTGGCGATCACCATGCCGAACGTGTGATACAGCGGGACGGGCACGCAGATCCGGTCGAGCTCGGTGTATCCGAGGACCTCACCGGTCAGGTATGCGTTGTTGAGGATGTTGTGGTGGGAGAGCGTGGCACCCTTAGGGTGCCCGGTGGTCCCGGATGTGTACTGGATGTTGATCGGGTCGTCCGGCGAGAGCAGCGCCTGCCGGGCGGCGAGCGCACGCGGGTCGCCTCCGGAGTCGGGCAGGGCCAGCCAGTCGGCGCTGCCGAGCAGGACAACCCAGCGCAGGTCGGGGCAGGCCGGCCGGGCTTCTGCGATCATCGAGGCATAGTCGGATGTCCGGAATGAGGGAGCGGCCACCAGCAGGCGGATGCCCGCTTGGTTGAGGACGTACGCGAGTTCGTCGGTCCGGTACGCCGGGTTGATCGGCACCAGGATCGCGCCGATCTCCGCGGTGGCGTACTGCAGGACCGTCCACTCCGGGCAGGTCGGGGCCCAGATGCCGACCCGATCGCCCTTGTCGATGCCCAGCCGGAGCAGCCCGTGCGCGAGCGCCAGCACGTCATGGTGCAGCTTCGCATAGGTCCACCGCCGTCCGGTGAACCGGTCGACCAGGGCCTCGCGGTCGGCATGAGCCATCGCCACCCGGTTGAAATTCTCGCCGATCGTCTCGCCGAGCAGTGGCTGGTTACTGGCGCCGTGGTCGTACGACGGCTGGCTGGCGGCCGTTCTTGTCATTGGTAGCTCCTGTTATAGGTGGGTGATCATGGAGGGCACGACCCGGCACGGGCGTACGTTCACGCCAGATCGCGAGATGATGGGGTATGCCGCCTGACCCGGAAGACAAGCCGTCGCTCCCGGCGCACAGCGACGAGGAAACCGGCATCGGCTGGGGCGACGACCCTGAGCCGGACGATGAGGAACGCCTGCGCCGGGACCGCCCGCCGCACTGGGACGAGTGAGGATCCCGTCAAGCCGCCTGGCCACAGCATCAGTCAAATAACTCCCTATTCACCCCATTCCGGTTGGCGAGTGCGGACGCGTGGTCTAGCCTGCTGTGACTATGGCCGGTGTAGCTGGTTCCGGTAACCCGGCGTGCGGGCACCCCGTGCAGCCGGGATTTTTGTTCTGCCCGGTCTGCGGGCAGCCGGCTACCGGCAGTGCGGCGCCGTCTGAGCCGTCGACGGCGCCGTTGCCGGTGGTCCCCGCCTTGCCGCAGCCCGCATTGTCAGCGCCGGTGTCACCCGCGGCCGCTCCGCGGTCGCAACCAGAGTCCTCGCCCTGGGACTCCTGGTATGCGCCCCGGCGTCCGCCGCCACCGCCGTCGACCGGCCCGCAGCCATGGCCGATGCCACCGGGCCGTGTGCGACCGCCATCCGCTGACCCGGATGCGACGCGGGTGGACGGCCCGGGTCCGCTGCTGTTTGACGACCCGGCCACGGCGATGCTCGGCGACCTGCTGCAGGCGCCGGCCGCAGGCGGCCCGCGGCGCCCCCGCCGCCCTCTCGTCCCGGTGATCGTGGCCGCCGCGCTCCTGGCGGTCGTGGCCGGGATCGTCATCTTCCGGCCTCACGGGGGTAGCACCGCCGCGGCTGGCACTGCGCCGTCTACCTCGTCGCAGGACGCGCGGCGGCAGGCGGCGGTGGGGCTGTCCGGGCTGCTGGCGCAGAGCGTCACCGACCGTGCCGCCGTCACCCATGCGGCCGAGGACGTGCGCGGCTGCGGCCCGTCCCTGCGCCAGGACGCGCGGACCTTCACCCGCGCAGCCAGCTCCCGGCAGCATCTGCTGTCCCGGCTCGAGAGCCTTCCCGGCCGTTCGGAGCTACCTGCCGCGTTGCTGCAGAAGCTGACCACCGCCTGGCGGGCGTCAGCCCAGGTGGACACCGATCTCGCCCGGTGGGCGACCGATACGCTCGCCCACCACTGCCACCGCAACAGCCAATCCAACGCCGGGCTGCGGGCCTCCTACGCCCCAGAGAGCCAGGCGACTGCCGGCAAACACGCGTTCGCCCGCCTCTGGAACCCGGTCGCCAGAGAATACGGCCTCACTACCTACCAGCCGAGCCAGCTCTAACGTCAGGGATACTGGTGCGGTGCGGTATGACCCGACCATCTATCTCGGCTCTGCTGCCCACTATCGCTACGGCCGCCCTGCGTATTCACCGGAGCTCGAGGCCATCCTGACCCAGGAGGCGGGCCTGGATGGGACCGGCCGCCTTCTGGATGCCGGCTGCGGCCCCGGCGTGCTGACCGTCCGCCTGGCTCATCTATTCCGGCAGGCGGTCGGCCTGGACCCTGACGCCAGCATGCTCGCGGAGGGCCGCCGCGCAGCCGCGGAAAAAACAGTCATGAACATCCGGTGGGTCCAGGCCCTGGCCGAGGACCTGCCCGCGGTCGCGCCAGGGCCGTACCGGCTGGTGACCTTCGGCCAGTCCTTCCACTGGACCGACGAGCGGCGAGTGGCCGAGACCGTCTACGACATGCTCGAACCCGGCGGCGCAGTGGCGCTCATCGTCCACACGGTGACGGGGCGGCCCCGGCCACCAGACCCGGGGGTGCCTGCGATCCCTCACGATGAGATCAAGGCTCTGGTGGAGAAGTATCTCGGATCTTCCCAGCGCGCTGGCCAGGGCACCGCCCCGGAACGAACTCACCGTTTCGAGGATGTGCTGGCCCGGACCCGCTTCGCCGTTCCGCGGCAGTTCTTCGTCCCGGGAATCCCCGACCTGCTGCGCGATAGCGAGAGCGTCTTGTCCGGCTACTTGTCCCTGTCATCCTCGGCGCCGCACCTGTTTGGTGATCGTCTTGACGAATTCGCCGGGGAGGTGCGGGCGCTGCTGGCGAACCGTTCTGCCGAGGGCACTTTCTGGGACTGGCCGGGCGACACCGAAGTAGTCATGGCGCGCAAGCCCGGCTGAACAAGCAGTGATGCCGGCGCACCAGGCGAGAGCGACCCAGATGTCAATGACGTTGGCGGCGGCTATGCGGATTTCCGACCTGGGGCACGTTGAAAAACGCGGCCCTGACGAAGTCTTGGGCCTCTGCCCGGGGCCGGTCAGCCGGGGAGGTCGTCTGGCGTGCCGGCCACCACGGCGAACAGGTCAGCGATTCCGGCCAGGGTGGCGGCCTGCACCGTGGTGGCGGGCACGGGCGTACCGCCGGATAGGGGCAGCTCGCGGGTGGCGGTCGTGCTGGCCACGATCGTCGGCCGGTAGCCGAGGTTGAAGGCGTCCCGCGCGGTGGAGCTGACGCACATGTGCGTCATGAACCCGGCGAGCACGAGGTCGTGCCGGCCGGTCTTTTCGAGCTGGGAGCCGAGGTCGGTCTGGAAGAACGAGCTCGGGTAGTTCTTGACGATCACAGGCTCTCCCGCCATGGGAGCCACCTCGTCGCTGATCTGGCCGATCTCGGCCGTGACGTCGTAGGGCGACCCCTGGCCGGCGTCGTGCATGATGTGGAATACCGGGATGCCGCTGGCGCGGGCGCGGGCCAGCATGCGGGCCGCCTCGGCAAATGCGTCCTCCGCGCCCTCCAGCTGCATGACACCGCGCCGGTAGGTGTTCTGGCAATCGATCATGATCAGTGCCGAGTCCTGCAGCGGGGCCGGCCCATCGCCCAGCCCCATGAGGCCCCGCAACGTCACGTGTGAAGACATGGCCATCCGCCCTCTCCCCAGTCCTCTTGATCACAACCTAACCCGGCAACAGGCCGCGGCACAGCCCCCGGCGACACCAATGACGGTGCCGGTCTCAGGCGGCGAACGCCTGGGCGTAGTCGCGGGCGAAGTGCATGACGTCGGTGGCCGGCCTGCCGGTGATCTCGGCGACCGCGGGGGAGACGGACGCCGCTTCCCCGCGCCGGTAGTGCGCGTAGTCCTCGAGCAGGCCCTGGATCTGCCAGGGCGGCAGGATGCCCTGCAGGCTCTCGGCGAAGGCGTCGGGTGGTACGTCGACGAAGGCGATGTCCCGGCCGAGGGCGGAGGTCAGCGCCGCGGCGATGTCCGCGTGCGTGATAGGCGCGGGGCCGGTCACGGTGTAGGTCGCGCCATCATGCCCGGCTTCGGTGAGCGCGGCGGCGGCTACCGCGGCGATGTCGCGGACGTCCACCGCGCTGATCGCGGCGTCGCCGATCGGAGCGAAGAACCGGCCGTCGGCGGCGATCGTGCCGGCAAATGCCAGCAGTCCCTGGAAGAACAGGTTGGGCCGCAGGAAGGTGTAGCCGATGCCCAGGTCCCGGATGTGCCGCTCGACCGCGGCGTGGTAGCGCAGGAACCGCACGGGCGACTGCTCATCGGCGCCCAGTTGAGAGAGCACGACCAGGCGACCGACCCCAGCCTGGACCGCAAGGTCGGCGAAGCGCCGCTGCTGCGCCTCGGCACGCTCTGATGACGGGGTGACCAGGTAGGCTCGCCCGGCGCCCCGCAGCGCCGCGGCGATGGATGCCGGATTGTCGAAGTCGGCGACGGCCATTGCAACGCCGGCGGGCAACGTGCCGCGGTCGGCCTCGGCGCGCACCATGGCCCGCACCGGTACCCCGCGGCAGGCCAGGGCGCGCACGACGGCTTGTCCGGTGTTGCCGGTCGCACCGGTCACCAGCACGGGGCTAGCGGGCGGTGTCATGATCCGTCCTCTCCCAGGGCGGGCACCTCCCGGACGCCGAGCTGCTGGAAGAACAGCAGGCTGTCCGCGTTGGCCCAGTACTCGGCGAGCATGCCGCCGGCGATGCGCAGGGTGTCGGTGCCGGTGAAGGTGACCTCACGCCCGGCCGCCTCGGGCGACGCGCCGGGGAAGCCGCCGCGGTAGGTTCCGCGTGCTTTCCACCGCACGACCATGTGCTCCTCATCGGTGATCGGGCCGACCTCGATGGCGAAGGACAGGTCGGCCAGGACGGCGTGGATGCCGCCGATCCACCCGTTGAGGGCCTCGCGGCCGCGGATCTGGTCGGTTCCCGTCCCGGTCAGCGGCGCCGCGTGGGCGACGAAGTCCTCGGCGATGATCTTCTCGGTCAAGCTGAGGTTGCCGTTCCAGAGGTCCTTCCACGGTTCGGCGAGCGCCGCGTTGGCTGTGCTGGACATCGCGGTTCCTTCCATTGAGTTATGAGCTGTATTCTTAGTTACAGGCTCTAACGAAAGAATGTACCTGTTACGCTGTGCCTGTCAACTCGGGCCTGTCAACTCGGGCCCTGTCAGCTCCGGACGGGAGGATCCGTGCCAGCTATGCCAGCAGCCGGGCCGCCGCCGATGCGTGAGCGTTACCGGGCTCAGGTGCGCCACGAGGTCAAGCAGGCGGCGCTGCGCCAGCTCGCGGAGTCAGGGCCGGCCGCCGTGTCGATCTCGGCGATCGGTAAACAGCTGGGGATGTCCGGGCCGGCGCTGTACCGCTACTTCGCCAGCCGCGACGAACTGCTCACCGAGCTGACCATCGACGCCTACCGCGACCTGGCTGACGCGCTGGGCACAGCCGCCGGTCGCGCACCAGACCGCGGCGCGCGCGCCCGGCTGGACGAGATCGGACGCGCCTACCGGTCCTGGGCCTTGGCCCAGCCGCACCGGTACCGGCTGCTGTACGGGCCGCCGCTGCCCGGCTACGACGCCCACGCACAGCGGCTCGTGGAGGCGGCGCAGGCCTCCATGGCCGTGCTGGTCGAGGTCCTGCGCGGACTCGGCGACCCCGCGGCCCCCCCGCCCGGGCCGTCGCTCGCCTCCCAGCTCTCGGCCTGGGCCCGCAGGCACAGCCTCGAGGCTGACCCGGCGACCGCCCTGCGCGCCCTCCTCGCCTGGAGCCGCCTGCACGGCTTCGTCAGCCTCGAAATCGCCGGGAACTACGCATCCATGAGCATCGATCCCGACGAGGTCTTCGAGATACAGCTAGCCACGCTGACCGCGTGATCAGGATGCGCCGCTTTCCCTATAGAACAACTAGACAATTCGAGCAGCGGGACCAGCTAAGATAGCCGCCATGGCGGAGCCAGCCCCGACGCTCGCGGCCGGCCCCGCCGGCGCAGCCGGCAGAACCAGCACAGTCGGCAGCGTCGGCACTGTCGAAACGCAGTACCTCGACCTGCCCGAGCCAGTCCGGCTCGACCGCGGCCGTGACCTGCACCCGGTTCGCGTGGCGTACGAGACCTACGGCACCCTCTCGCCCCGGCGCGACAACGTCATCCTGGTGTGTCATGCGCTCAGCGGCGACGCCCATGCGGCGGGCTTGGCCAAGACGCCGCCCGAAGAGAGCACCCGCGACGGGTTCGCGGCCACCGATCGCGACGGCACCGCCGGCAAGGGGCTCGGCTGGTGGGACGGGATGATCGGCCCCGGCAAGGCGTTCGACACCGACCGCTTCTTCGTCGTGTCCACGAACCTGCTCGGCGGGTGCCGGGGGACGACCGGGCCGTCGTCGACCGACCCGGCGACAGGCAGGCCGTACGGACCAGACTTCCCCGTGATCACGGTGGCCGACATGGTACGGACCGAACGGGCCTTCCTTCACGCGCTCGGTATCGAGCGGCTCGCGGCGGTGGCTGGAGGCTCACTCGGCGGGATGCAGGCCTTCGAGTGGTCCATCTTGTTTCCCGATCAGGTCGATGCCGTCGTGGCGATCGCTAGCACGCACGCCCTGCACCCGCAGGGCGTGGCCTGGAACGCGATCGCGCGGAACTCGATTCTCGGCGACCCCGCCTGGCAGGGCGGCCGGTACTACGGCACGGGCCGCGCGCCCGACGCCGGGATGGGCGTGGCCCGGATGGTCGGCCACGTGACGTACCTGTCCGCGCAGGCGCTGGGCGACAAGTTCGGCCGGCGCCTGCAGTTCGCCGACGACATCCGGTTCACGATCACCGAGCCGGAGTTCGCGGTCGAGAGCTACCTGCGCCACCAGGCCGACTCGTTCGTCAGGCGGTTCGACGCCAACACCTATCTCTACATGTCGCGCGCCCTGACGTATTTCGATCTTGCCCGGCAGCACGGCCGCGGATCGCTGGAGCAGGCGCTCGACGGCGTGTCGGCGCGGACGCTGCTGATCGCGTTCAGCTCCGACTGGCTGTACCCGCCGTCCGCGTCAGGGGAGATCGAGGCGGCGCTCCGCGCTCTCGGCAAGCCAGCCGAGTTCCACGTGATCGAGGCGCCGTACGGCCACGACTGCTTCCTGCTCGAGGAAGCGCGGCAGACGCCCATCATCCGTCGTTTCCTGGGGATGCCCGCATGACAGAAAACCCTTCCCGCGTCGAGCAAGACCGCGCGTTCGGCTTCGAAACCCGGCAGCTGCACGCCGGGCAGCGGCCCGACCCGAACACGGGCGCACGTGCGGTGCCGATCTTCGCCACGACCAGCTACGTGTTCGAGGACCCGGAATCGGCGGCGGCCTACTTCAACCTGCAGGAGTACGGGAACACGTACTCGCGCATCATGAACCCGACCACCGCCGTGTTCGAGGAGCGCGTGGCGAACCTGGAGGGCGGCGCCGGCGGGGTGGCGTTCGCCAGCGGCCTCGCCGCACAGAACGCCGCGCTGTTCACGCTGCTGGAGCCGGGCGACCACGTGGTCTCGTCCTCGGCGCTCTACGGCGGGACGGTGAACCAGTTCAAGCACGTGCTGCGCAAGATGAACGTGGAGCTGACCTGGGTCGATCCCGACGATCCTTCCGCCTGGCAGAAGGGGGTCCGGGCGAACACGAAGGCCTTCTTCGGCGAGACGATCGGCAACCCTGCCGGGAACGTGCTGGACATCGAGACCGTGGCGGCCATCGCGCACGAGCATGAGCTGCCGCTGATCGTGGACAACACGTTCGCCACGCCGTACCTGTGCCGCCCGATCGAATGGGGCGCCGACATCGTGATCCACTCGGCGACCAAGTTCATCGGCGGCCACGGCACGTCCATCGGTGGCGTGGTCGTCGAGTCCGGCCTGTTCAACTGGTCCAACGGGCGCTTCCCGGTGGTCGCCAACCCGTCGCCGGCCTACCACGGCCTGCAGTTCCACGAGACGTTCGGCACGTACGGCTACCTGATGAAGCTGCGGGCCGAGAGCCTGCGCGACCTCGGCGCGGCGCTCTCGCCGTTCAGCGCGTTCCTGTTCCTGCAGGGACTCGAGACGCTGTCGCTGCGGATGGAACGCCACGTGGCGAACGCGCGTGCGGTCGCGGCGTTCCTCGAATCGCACGAGCTCGCATCGAACGTGACCTACCCCGGCCTGCCGGGGAGCAGGTACCGGTCGCTCGTGGAGAAGTACTTGCCGCGCGGCGCCGGCGCCGTGTTCTCCTTTGACTGCGCTGGCGGCCGAACGGGCGGGCAGGACCTCATCCGCGGCATGACCCTGTGGTCTCACCTGGCCAACGTCGGCGACGCGAAGAGCCTGGTCATCCACCCCGCCAGCACGACGCACCGCCAGTTGAGCGACGACGAGCTGCGGGCGGCCGGCGTCGGGCCCGGGACCGTTCGGCTGTCGGTCGGCACCGAATCCGTCGAGGACCTGATCTGGGATCTGGAGCAGGGTTTCGCGCTCGTCGCCGCGACCGCGGGTAAGGAAGGAGCGCCGGCATGAGCGAGTTCGACCTGACGCGGTATCAGGACCCGCTGACGATCCAGCGCGTGCTCCACTCCGCCAGGACGATCGCCATCGTGGGTCTGTCCCCCAACGAGCTGCGGGCGAGCAACTTCGTCGGCTACTACCTCAGGCGGCACGGTTACACCGTGATCCCGGTGAACCCCCGCGAGACGGAGATCCTGGGGCAGAAGTGCTACCCGGGCCTGCTCGACATACCCGTGCCGGTGGACATCGTGAACGTCTTCCGCGCGCCGGACGCCCTGCCGCCGATCGCGCGGGACGCCGTGGCGATCAACGCCGGCGCCCTGTGGTGCCAGTTCGGCGTGATCAGCGCCGAGGGCGCGAAGATCGCCGAGGACGGCGGCGTGACGGTGATCATGGACCGCTGTCTCAAGGTCGAGCACGCGCGCTACATCGGCCGGATGCACTGGCTCGGCTTCAACACCCAGCGCATCACCTCCGTCCGCGCCGGACTCCAGTAGCTGACGAGATGAGCGGCGGCACCGTCGTCCTGGACGAGAACGCGTGCATCGTCAGGCTGTCCAATTCCTGGATCATCATGAACCCCGGCGGGCCGCCCACCCCCGGCCTGCTGCACGGCCAGCTGGCCGCCAAGCGCCCGGAGGACCTTCCGGGCTGAATCCCCGCCATCGGGCGACAATGGCGCACTCGGGCCCGCGCCCGGGTGCAAGCGCGGGTGCCAGTCAATGGACGCTCACCGATTCCAGCGCGTCGGCCGCGGTGAGGGTGCCGGGCGGGTCTCCCGACGATACGCTGGCCCTGTGCGCACACGGCCATCTGCGGCATCGCGGAAATGAACGACCCGGGCACGGCCCGCAGCGACCCCGGCATGCCATACGGCATCATCGCCATCGCGGCGTCGGCCGGGGGCATCACCGCGCTCGGCCGTGTCCTGGGCAGCCTGCCCGCCGGTTTCCCGATTCCCGTCCTGGTCGTCCAGCACCTCGACCCGCGGCACAAGACCGTTATCGCCGAGGTACTCGGGCGCCGCGCCAAGATGCCGGTCAAGCTGGCGCAGGAGGGGGAGAGGGCCGAGCCTGGCGCGATCTATGTCGCCCCGCCGAACCGTCACCTCCTGGTCGGGGCGGACGGGGTGCTGACGCTGTCGAACAGTGAGCTCGTTCACTTCGTGCGCCCCTCCGCTGACCTGCTGTTCGAGTCGGTGGCGGGATCCTACGGACCGCGGGCCATCGCCTGCGTGCTGACCGGCACCGGCAGCGACGGGGTGATGGGTGCCTCGGCGGTGAAGTCACGTGGAGGCACGGTGATCGCGGAAGACCCGGATACGGCCGAGTTCAAGGGCATGCCGGAGGCCGTCGTGGCCTCCGGCGCGGTGGACTTCGTCCTGCCGCTGGACGAGGTAGCCACGGTCATCCGCGGGCTGGTCGAGGCGGTCGCGTCATGACTCACCCGAATCCCCCCGAGGGGGTCGACGCTGGCCTGGAAGACCTGCTGATATTCATCCGCGATGCCCGCGGCTTCGATTTCACCGGATACAAGCGATCGACCCTGGCCCGCCGTATCCGCAAGCGGATGGACGAGGTCGGCACGACCGACTTCGTGGACTACCGGGACCATCTGGAGAGCAGCGCCGAAGAATTCGGGCACCTGTTCAACACGATCCTGATCAACGTGACCGGATTCTTTCGCGACGCGGAGACCTGGACGTTCCTGCAGCGGGAGATCATGCCCGACCTGATCGCGAACACCGAGCGGTCGCGCGAGATCAGGGTGTGGAGCGCAGGCTGTGCCAGTGGCGAGGAGGCGTACTCGCTGGCGATCGCCTTCGCCGAGGCGATGGGGGTTGAGGAGTGCGCGAAACGGGTGAAGATCTACGGCACCGACGTCGATGAGGATGCCCTGCGCGACGCCAGGGTGGGCATCTACCCGGCGAAGAGCCTGGAATCGATTCCGTCCACGCTGAGGGAAAAGTACTTCGAGCAGAACGGAACCCAGTTCGCCTTCCGGCCCGACCTGCGCCGGCGGGTGATCTTCGGACGGCACGACATCACCCGCGACGCCCCGATTTCACGACTTGACCTGCTGGTCTGCCGTAACACGCTGATGTACTTCAACGTCGAGACCCAGGCGCAGGTCATCGACCGCTTCCACTTCGCCCTGCGCGAGGGCGGCTGCCTGTTCCTGGGCAAGGCCGAGATGCTGCTGTCGGACAGCGAGCGGTTCGAGGTCGTCAGCATGCGGCAGCGGTTTTTCCGGCGGCGCCCTGGCTCAACCGTGCCCAGGTACCAGTCGCTGCCCATCAAGCTCGACGTCATCGGTACCCCGGAGATGCGGGAAGTGAGCAAGAAGCGGCAGCTGCGGGACCTGGCCCTGGATACGGCGCCGGTCGCGGCCATCGGCGTCGACGCCGAGGGCACCGTCGTGATGATCAACAACCAGATGCGGGCCATGTTCCAGATGACCGCCCGCGATGTCGGCCGCCCTTTCCACGACCTGGAGATCTCCTACCGGCCAGTCGAGCTGCGGTCCCTGATCGAGCGGGCCTACGCCGAGCACCGGGTGGTCCGGGTCAACGCCGTGGAGAGGCCGGTAGGCCCGGCCGAGGTCCAGTTCCTCGACATCCACATCCAGCCGCTGTGGGGCACCGACGGATTGAGCGCCGGGGTGATGGTGATGTTCATCGACACCTCGGTCGTCACCCGGCTGCAGCTGGAAGTCAAGCGCAACCGGGAGGACCTGGATACCGCGCACGAGGAACTCCAGTCGACCAACGAGGAGCTGGAAACCACCAACGAGGAACTCCAGTCCAGCATCGAGGAGCTGGAAACGACCAACGAGGAACTCCAGTCGACCAACGAGGAGCTGGAAACCACCAACGAGGAACTCCAGTCGGGCAATGAGGAACTCGAGACGATGAACGAGGAGATGCGAATCCGCACCTCCGAGCTCGACGAAGCGCGCAGCTTCCTGGAGGGAGTACTGTCCAGCGTGGCCGCGGGGGTGGTGGTGCTGGACGCCGAGTTCCTGGTCAGGAGCTGGAACAAGGGAGCCGAGGAACTCTGGGGCCTGCGCTCCGACGAGGTGCGCAACCAGGCCTTCTTCGGACTCGACTTCGGGTTGCCGACCGCGGACGTCCGGGACATCGTGCAGCAGTGCCTGGCGTCCGGCAAGCGGGCCGGCCCGGTCCAGGTCGGCGCGATCAACCGGATCGGCCGGACGATCACCTGCACGGTGGTCTGCTCGCCGCTGAAAGCCAGCAGCGACGGCCACAAGGATCGCGACGGAGCGGTCCTGCTGATGGAAGAGACCTATCCGGTCTGAGCCTCACGGCTTGCCAGTGCGTGCCGCAGAGCGTCGCACCATCCCGTCGGCCTGATCCTCGGCTTCCCAGCGATGCTGCTCACGTACGGCGAGTGCGTTTTGCTGCTTACGCAGCCTTTCGGCGAGCTCCCGGGCCCGTGCGCGGGCGGCGTGAGCCCGCGCGCGAGCATGCTCCGCGCGCGCTCTGAGGCTGGCCATGCCGGCATCGCCGTGCTGGCGGCCGCGGAAAATCGTCGCGCAGACGCTGAAGCCGTCGCCGTCTGACCGCATCTCGATGCGGTCACAGGCCTGCCGGGCCAGCCAGAGTCCGGCCCCGCCATGCTCGCCGGCGTCGGGGGGGAGGAGGTAACCCGCGAGCGGATCATCGAAACCGCCTCCGTGATCCCGGACGGCGCAGACCAGCCGGTCCGGGCGGATCCACAGCCGCAGCTGCGCAGGCGGGCGGCCGTGCCGTACGGCGTTGGCGAGCAGCTCCCCGGCCGCTGCGGTCAAGTCGCCGACGGTGAGCTTGCCGATCTGAGTACTGGCCAGCGCGGCGCGAACGGCCGAGCGTGCTCCGGCCAGGTCGTAGACGTCTTCGATCGCCGAGATCGTCACGTCGGGTGCGGCCACCTCGGCCGGGTCGGCGGGCACCGGTGTGCTCATCCGCAGGAAGCTGACCGGATCGAGGAAGTCAGGGTTCGGCCTCGCCCCGTGCGCGGTCCGGAACAGGGGGTGCGTGCGGCCGATGACCGTCCGTGCCGCGACCGGCAGGTCGCGGCCGTCGTAGGCGCAGACGCAGGACAGGCGGAGCGGCTCCAGCGCGGCATTCACCGCCGCCTCGTAACGACTCCATTCCTGCCGGTCGTCAGGCGGGCCGGCCAGCGGGACGCTGCCGACGATGCGGACGCCGGTCCGGTCGGCGTCGCGATCGAGCGCCAGCCGCCGGAAGGCGGCCATGGCGCGGGCCGCTCCGGTGTAGACGTCGTCCGGGTCGATGATCCGCAGTGGCGCGTCCCGGCCGATCGCGGCCACTATCTCCCGGGTCAGGGGTGACCGGCAGATCAGGACGGCCCCCTGGCCCGCGGCCAGTCCCTCGGTGAGGAAGGGAACCGCCGTGGCCAGCAACTCACCGACCGAACCGTAGATCAGCGCATGATGGGCGAACGCCTGCGACGCCGCCGCGACAGCGGCCGGTGCCGGCTGCGCGTTCGCCACGTCGACCTCTCCATCGAGCAGGAGCCGGCCCGGCGGACGCCTACCGCGTCAGCCAGGGCCTGGCCAGCCGCGTTGCGGACATCATACTGACACATCGCACCGACCGGGCGCTCCCGCGTCACCTGCACCTTCCCGCCCGATCCTCAGGTATTCCCCGCAGACGAGTATTTTCAGGGCGGCGGCATCTGAGTCGGCCTGCGGACCCGGCTAAACTAATCCGGCAATACGGTTCCGCCTGCCCCCGCCGTCTGAACTAGGCAGCGGAGGTCGTCCCGCTGGGCGGGGTGCGGGCGATGCGATTTGCTCGACTATCTGTGCTGCCAGGTCACTGACCTTGACGTTTGCCCGTTGAGAGGCCCGGCGCAGGAGCTCGAATGCTTCGTCAGGTCGGCACCGGTATTGTGCCATCAGGATCCCCTTGGCCTGCTCGATCACCGGCATGGTCTCCAACCGGGCCTGCAGCCGGGCGTACGCGGAGTCCGTCAGCCTCTGACGCCCGGGTTTACCGGTGCGGACGTCTTCAAAGGTCGCCTCCAGGCGCGCCCTGACATCCTCGAATCGCCGCACCTGGGCATCAAACTCCAGCCGCGCGGCGTCATGCCGGCTCGAGATCTCCGTCATGGCGTCACCGTGCCGGGCTTCATACTACGAAATTATAGGGAACAATCAGCCGGTGTCAGGGCCCAGTAGCGGCCACGGATAGCACCCCTAACGAAGGACCAGCGGCACGATGGACGGTTGACCGGCCCGCGCGGTGCCGGGGGGGTGACGCCGCGCGGACCGCATCGGCCTGGGCATCACTTGACGGTGAACCCAGACAGATACCGGCCGGAAGTGGAGCGCGCTCCCATTAGGGCAGCTCGCGGATTGGGGGGTGAGAACGCGAGCCGGGGACGCGGAAACCGCCGGCTGGTTCGTCAACCGCAGCACAAACACTACTCCTAGACGATCAGGCAGTCTAGGTCCGGGCGCCACTGCACAGCGCCTGTTCGCTGGCGAGACTACCCTCGGGCCACCGGCGAGCCGGTCGCCTACAGGCTGATGCCCCACGACAGCCTGCTCCCCTTCGGCCAGCCCGGTACCCGCGTGATGCAGCGGACTCAGTTCGCCACCAGGCACCTGTGGGTCACTGCTTACGATCCCGACCAGCGGTTCCCGGCCGGGGAGTATCCCAACCAGCACCCGGGCGGGGACGGCCTGCCGGCCTGGACCGCGGCCGACC
>Ga0081540_1000245_pt1 | contig 56994 bp, 61 predicted proteins | sample TabmetS2T1R1_FD_71024 | JGI IMG/M metagenome (GOLD analysis project Ga0081540, IMG submission 71024) | Tabebuia heterophylla rhizosphere microbial communities from the University of Puerto Rico - S2T1R1 | ecosystem: Host-associated > Plants > Roots > Rhizosphere ...
CCCACGACATGGGCGTGGTCGCTGAGACCGCCAAGCGCGTCGTCGTGATGTATGCCGGCCGCAAGGTGGAAGAGGCGCCGGCCGCGGACATCTTCCGCGCGCCGCGCCATCCCTATACGCGCGCGCTGCTCGGCGCCGTGCCAAGGCTTGGTGCGACAAGGCTTGGTGTGACAAGGCTTGGCGCGACAAGACCCGGCGCCGCCCGCACAACGCTCGCGGAAATCCCCGGCGTGGCGCCGAGCCCGATGCAACGTCCGGCGGGCTGCGCCTTTGCGAGCCGCTGTACGTCGGCAACCGAGCGTTGCCGCCTGATCGCGCCCGCACTCGAGCTCAAGGGGCCGGGCCACGTCGCGGCCTGCCACCACGCGCCGAACCACGTGGCCGCCGCATGAGCGCGCCGCTGCTCGAGGTCGTCGATCTTACGAAGCATTTCGTTGCTGGCAGCATGGTGGCGCGCAGGCCGCCGGTCAGGGCGGTCGACGGCGTGTCGTTCGGGATCGCCAGCGGCGAGACGCTCGGGCTGGTCGGCGAGTCCGGTTGCGGCAAATCGACCGTCGCGCGCGCGGTACTGCGGCTCACGCCGGTGACCGCCGGCGAGGTGCGGCTCGACGGGCGGCGCATCGACCACCTTTCCGCGGCGGCGCTGCGGCCGCTGCGGCGGCGCATCCAGGTGGTGTTCCAGGATCCCTACGCGAGCCTCAATCCCCGCCTCACGGTGCGCGAGATCCTCACCGAGCCGATCCGCAATTTCGCGCTGGCGAAGTCCTGCGACGAGCTCGAGCGGCGCATCGCCGCGCTGCTTGACAAGGTGCGGTTGCCGCGCGACGCCGCCGGCCGACGGCCGCACGAGTTTTCCGGCGGCCAGCGCCAGCGCATCGGCATTGCCCGCGCGCTCGCGACGGAGCCCGACCTGATCGTGTGCGACGAGGCGGTCGCGGCGCTCGACGTCTCGGTCAAGGCGCAGATCGTCAATCTGCTCGACGAGCTGCAGCGCGAGCTCGGCCTCGCGCTCCTGTTCATCAGCCACGATCTCGCGATCGTCGAGCACATGGCGCAGCGCGTCGCCGTGATGTATCTCGGCCGGATCGTCGAGACCGGCCCGACGCGCGCGGTGTTCGCCGCGCCGAGACATCCCTACACCAGCGCGCTCCTCTCCGCCGTGCCGGTGCCCGAGCCGGGCGCCGCGCGCACACGGATCATTCTGTCAGGCGAGCCGCCGAGCGCGAGCAGCCCGCCCGCCGGGTGCCGCTTCCATACGCGCTGTTCGCTTGCGTTCACGCGCTGCCGCGTCGAGGACCCCAAGCTGCACGCGATCGGCGAGGGCCGCGAGATGGCGTGCCATCTGGATGGCGCTTGAGTTGCCTGTCAGGGTCACCCCGCCTGCGCGACGCGCGGCGCGCCGGCGACCAACCGCGGCCGCGCCTGCAGCGGAATCTTCGGGATCGGCAGGTAGCGCTCGAACATCATGCGGCGCTCGAAGAAGCTCGAGCGGAAGAACGGATAGCGGCGGTACACCTGGTCGGCGACGTCGCGCGAGTTCACCGTCATCAGCGTGATCGGCTTCGAGAGAAGCGGATACGGCCGCGGGCCGCAGATCGAGCGGTGCAGGAAGGTGCGCTTGTAGAACGCCTGATGCTCGGAGCGCACCGCGACGATGAAGTGCTCGGCGCTGAAATATTCCGACGCGAGCCACGGCAGCCGCAGCGTCAGGTGCGGGAGGCCGGGATGCAGCCTGGAGAGCTTCGGATCGGTGACGAAGCGGGTCGGATCGATGATGGTCTTGCCGGCCGCGAGCTCCGGCCCGAGCAGGTCGGCGAACACGGAGAGACTCGGGAACACCGGCGTCTCCTCGGTGCCGACGTGGATCCGGATCGAGCTCGCCAGCTGGCCGTCCAGGTAGAGACCGAACATCCAGCAGTTTTCAGCCTCATCGTAGGAGTCGGTGAAGGTCTGCGACACGTTGGGAGCGATCGCGCCTTCGCGCAGATACGCGTCATAACGCAGGCGGGCGACCGCCTCGCGTTCGTCGTCTTTTTCGATCAGGCGGCAATCGATCCGGTCGAGGAGCTGCGCAACACGATCCGAAAAACCAGTCTGCGGCGCGGGCGTCGTTTCAGACGCATACGCCAACGCTACCGAACTCATCTCCAACGTCTCCCCGCCATGCGCTCCACATCGCCGGCCGGGACAAGGCTAACACTACGTAAACGACGGAACAAAGACTTAAGTTTTAATTGAGGTAAATTGGCGCGAGACAATTTTCGCGCGAACCACGGAAAATCAAGCAAAACAACGCGTTTACCATTTTCACGAAAACGTGCAGCATTTTGCGCACGCAAAGGTCGTGGGCATCGCGCGTGTAAGAAGAAACACGGATGCCGATGTGGGCTTTTTCACATCAACAAGTTGGCAATGGCGCAACGGCGCGGCGACGCCTGCGAGGTCATGCCGATGTCAGATGATCAGAGCGTCGCGGCACGATGGGAGCGAGCCGCCGCTCACGCCACCTTTTCGACCTTGCCGGCCTTGAGCGGCGTCGCCGCGAACAGGAGCTGACGGATTGCCGCAACCGGCAGGGGCCGGCCGAACAAAAAGCCCTGCACCTCGTCGATGCAGTCCTCCGCGGCGATCAGCGCGAGCTGCTCCTCGGTCTCGACGCCCTCGACGGCGACACGCATGCCGAGCTCGGCCGAGAGCCGAGCGACGCCGCGCAGCAACGTCTGCATGCGCTCGTTCGCAGCGAGATCCTGCACGAACGACTGGTCGATCTTGACCTTCTGCAACGGAAAGCTGTGCAGATAGCTCAGGCTCGAATACTTGGTGCCGAAGTCGTCGAGCGAGATGCGCACGCCGAGCCCCTGCAGCTGATGCAGCGCGGCGCGCGTGCGGATCGTGTCCTGCAGCAGGGTCGTCTCGGTGATCTCGACCTCGAGCCGGTTGGCGGCGAGGCCGGTCGCCACGAGGGTCTCGCGGATCAAGGCCGGCACATTGGTGCGGCTGAACTGGATCGGCGACAGGTTGACGGCGACACGGATGCCGTCCGGCCACTGCTCGCAGTCGGCGCAGGCCTTGCGCAGCACGCGCTTGTCGATCTCGGTGATGATTCCCATCTCCTCGGCGACCGGGATGAACTCGGCCGGGGAGATCATGCCGCGCTCCGGATGCGGCCAGCGCAGCAGCGCCTCGCAGGCCAGGATGCGCTGCGACCTCACGTCGACGATCGGCTGGTAGTAGACCTCGAACGCGTCGTTCGCCAGCGCGTTGCGCAGATCGAGCTCGAGCGTGCGCCGGGCGCGCGCATGCGCCTCCATCTCCGGCTTGAAGAAGCGCCAGGTATCGCGGCTCTCGGATTTGGCGCGGTAGAGCGCCATGTCGGCGTTGCGCAGCAACTGATCGGCGTCGCCGCCGTCGTTCGGCGCGAAGGCGATGCCGATCGAGGCGCTGACCGCCACCTCGTTGCCGTCGATGTTGTAGGTCGTGCCGACCGCCTGCAGGATGCGGTCGGCCAGCGCCGAGGCTTCCTCGATGTCGTTGACCGGAGTCTGCAGCACGACGAACTCGTCGCCGCCGAACCGGGCGACCACGTCGGACTGCCGCACGGTGCTGCGCAGCCGGTCCGCCACGGCCTGCAGCAGCATGTCGCCGCGCGAGTGGCCGAGCGTGTCGTTGACCTGCTTGAACTGATCGAGATCGATGAAGTGGATGGCGTAGAAGATGCCGCTCGTGGTCTCACCCAGCGCGGCGTCCATGCGATTGCGCAGGATGGTGCGGTTCGGCAGCCCGGTCAGGGCGTCGAAGCGCGCCATGTGATTGATCTTGGCCTCGGCGAGCTTGCGCTCGGTGATGTCGTCGATCAGCGCCACCATGCCGCCGTTGTCCATCGGCTGGACGGTGACCTCGAGTGTGCGGCCGCTCTGCAGCTCGACCAGGAAGTCCTCGTTGGCTCCGCCCGACAGGCGAGCGTCGAGCTCGTCGACGAAGCGCTCGGCATCGGCCTCCGACAGCATGCCGGCGCTGACGCAGCTCTCGGCGAGCTGTGCCGGATTGAGACGACGCAGATCGAGATTGGGCGGCACGCCGAGCTGCTCGTTGAGCTGCTGGTTGGCGACGACGATGCGTCGCTCGGCGTCGAACATGCACAGACCGTGCGGCATGTTGTTGAGTGCGGTGTCGAACCGGTCGGCGAGCAGCTTGACCTCGCGCGCCGAGATGACCGCGTCGAGCAGCGTGCGGCGGAGCCGCTCGCAGATGAACGCGACCGCGATGAAGAACGGCACCAGGAACACCGTGAAGACGCGGTGATACGTGTCGCCATAGAGCAGCAGCGCCGCGACCATCGGCACGCCGACGCTCAGGATCTGGACGATGACGAACCGGCCGCTGCCGAAATTGCGTCCGGAGATGCCGACCACGTAGGCGATGGTGATCGAGAAGGCGACCAGCTGCGCGAACGGATCGAAAGTCGAGGCGAAGGTCAGGTAGCACCACGTGCCGAGCACGCCGAGCGCAGCGGCGGCGCCGGTGACGTACCGATGCTCCCAGCGACGGGCGGCGGCGCTGGTCTTGATGGCGGCGCGCACGGCGGCATAGGCGCGCATCTCGTGGGCGCGGATGCCGGCGATCAGGATGAAGGCGCCGGCGCAGCCGAGCAGGAGCGGATTGCCGGTCTTCCAGAAGGTGACGAGCATCGCGCCCACCACCATGAAGAAGCCGACGAGGAGCGTGCGCCCCTCCTTGTAGAGCGAGTCGACGAGCGGAATGTAGATTTCCGGCGGAAGCTCCTGCCCCTCCAGGGCCTCCGGCGATTTAGGCACGAGCGTCATGAGATCCGTCCACCAAGGCCTTTCTCGGCCCAGAGTCCCAAGAGTTACCCATAGTTAGCGAGGCCGCTTGAAAGTCACGTTCACTCGCTCCTTAAAACTTTACGCAATTGAGCACGGCGAACCGGACGCTGTGGAACGGCCCGCGCTTCTACTATTGGTCGCAGGCCGACAAACAATTCGTGCACCGCACGCAGAGGTCTTGGGCGCGTGGTTAAGGAGTGGTTATCGCGCGGTGATTTGCGACGATGCGCGCAAAGCAAAAGCCCCGGGACGGGTCCCGGGGCTTTGCGATGATAACGACCGATCGCGGACTTACCACTGACCCTGCTGCGACTCGCGGCGCAGCTGCACGTCCAGGTTCGGATCGCCGCCGCTTCCGCCGCGATAACGCTCGGTCTGAACAGCGTCGCCGCCGTAAAGATAGAGGCGGCCCGACGGGCGCGACGCGACGGCACGCCGTGCCGGGCGGTCGCCACTGTACAGATAGAGCTGGTCCTGCGAGGCCGTGCGGTGCGCGGCCGCCAGTGCAACGCCCTGCGGCTCGTAGGCGCGCGGCTGATGCGCCGCACCCATCTGCGGATCGTAAGGACGCGGCGTGATGTTTCCGGAGCCGACGGTCGACATGTACGACTGGGCGAACGCCGGCGAGGCAACGAGCGTGGCAAATGCCACGGCAGCGATGAGCTTTCTCATGGGGAGTCTCCTGTGCGCTAATGAGGCGACATCGCAACGATGTCTGACCGGCAAGTAAGGATGCCGGCGGCGATCGCTTGTTCAGTCTTGCCGGCTTCTGGCGCGAATTGCGCAATTCGGCGAGCGCCACCCGGGCCCTTGACGGATTAGGACGGTCGCCCTACATCAGTGGGACGCTCGTCCTACCCCCAATGCGAGCCAGCGCGGCAAACTCGCAGGGATATGTCGTGATGAACGAGAAGACGACGCGCGATCACATCGTCGAGGCCGCCGATCAGCTGTTCTATCGGCAAGGCTATGAGCATACCTCGTTCTCGGACATCGCCGATGCGGTGCGGATCTCGCGTGGCAATTTCTACTACCACTTCAAATCCAAGGACGAGATCCTGGATGCGGTGATCGACGCGCGGGTGGCCAAGACCCGCGAGATGCTCGATCGGTGGGAGCTCGAAGGCAAAGAGCCCGCGGACCGCATCCGCAGCTTCATCCACATCCTGCTCGGCAACCGGACCCACATCAAACGCTACGGCTGCCCGGTCGGCACGCTGTGCGCCGAGCTGGCGAAGCTCAACCACGACTCGCGAGGCGAGGCCAACAAGCTGCTCACGCTGTTCCGCACCTGGCTGCGCCGGCAGTTCACGCTGCTCGGCCGCGCCGCGGACGCCGACGCGCTGGCGATGCATCTCCTCGCCCGCAGTCAGGGCGTCGCCACGCTGGCGAGCGCGTTTCACGACGAGAAGTTCATCAAGCAGGAAGTGAAGCAGATGTGCGACTGGCTGACGTCGTGCACGGAAAGCGCAGCGCGCCAGGAGTGAGCCGGATGTTCGTCGTGCTGCTCAGGATCTCAGGCGACAGGGCCCGTGCCGGCGAATTGATGGACAGGCACAAGGCCTGGATCAAGCGCGGCTTCGATGACGGCGTGTTCCTGCTGGCCGGCAATCTGCAAGCCAACCTGGGCGGCGGGATCCTGGCTCACAACACCTCGCTGACGGATCTGCAGCGCCGGGTGAACGACGACCCGTTCGTCGTCGAAAACATCGTGAGCGCGGACATCATCGAAATCACGCCGTCGCGAACCGACGCGCGGATGGATTTTTTGCTCGGCTGAACGCGATCGGCCGCGGTCTTCAGATCCATGAGACCGCATCGATCTCGGTACGGTCGACTCACTGAGGGCGCAGCCGGCCGTCCTTCCAGGTCAGGATCGAATAGTGGATGTCGCGCCGATCGCCCTTTTGATCGAAGGCGATCCGGCCGAGCGTGGTCTCGAGTTCGCCCGATCGCAGCGCCTGGATCACCGCCTTGGGCTCGCTGCTGCCGGCCCGCTGCACCGCTGCGGCCCAGGTCTGAACCGCGGCGAAGCTGCTCAAGGCGATGAGATCGGGCACCACGTTCGCTTCGCCGAGCTGATCGGTCGCCGCCTTGAACCTCGGGCCGTCGATCGATGAGATCGGCGCCAGCACACGGATACCTTCGGCGTGCTCGCGCGCCGCATACCAGAATCCCTTGGACAGCAGCTGCTGGCCGCCGATCAGAACGCTGCGAATGCCGCGCTCGTGGACCTTCTTGATGAACTCGACGCTCGGCGCATTCTGCAATGCCATGTAGATGGCGTCGGGCGGATCGCGTTCCAGCTTGTCGACCAGCCGGTCATAAGCGCCGGACATATCGAGCAACGGCTCGAATCGCACCGGTGCGTCCGCGGCCCCGGACCGCCGCACGTGATCGGCGATCGACCGTCCGTAGAAGTCGTCGATATAGACGACGACGAGCTTCTTGCCCTTGTGCTCGGCGGAATGATAGCGGCCTAGCTCCTGCGCCTCCTGCTCGACATTGGCGAGCATGCGGAACACGCCCTCGAAGCCCTGCCGCGTCAGATCGACGGTGGTCACCGTCGGCGAGAACTGCACGACGCCGGCATTGGCGTAGATGCGCGACGCCGCAAGCGCCGCGGCCGGGCAGGCGGGCCCGATGACGGCGACGATTTTGTCCTGCTCGATGTGGCGCTTGGCGACGTCGACCGCCATGCCACGGTCGCACCGGTCGTCGCCCACTTTGAGGGTGACCGGCACCCCGTTGATGCCGCCGGCGGAATTGATCTTGTCGACGCTGACCCGCGCGGCCTCCGCCGTCTGCTGGCCGAACCCGGCCGCCGGTCCGGACATGGGCCCGGCAACGCCGATCGCGATCTTGCCGGGCCGATCCTCTGCCGCGGCCTGCGACAGGCCCACCAGCAGTCCCGCAAGCGTCCAGAGCACTCCCGCGACCAGCATGCGATGTCCACGCACACCCATCTCTGCACTCCCAAATGACGGGTCGCCCATACGTAACATAATCGAAATACGCTCCGGCAGGCATTGTATTGCGGTATTGCGGAGATAGCGCCCGCCGCGCGGCCGCTCAATCAGGAACCCCAAATACGGTCAACGCGTCAGCGCGTTCGCTCGATCTACTGCCACCTTTCGCCGATCCCGGCGCTTCGCGCCAACGCGAATTCTCCCCGGGCGGCAGCCGCGCGAACCTGGCGTCAGGACGCGGCGACGCGGAAATCTGCGCTCCAGTTCAGCGCCGCGAGAGCCCTATCAGACAAAGGCTACGTCGATCCGGGCGTCAGTCAGGCAGAGCCGCTGGCGGAGAGGGAGGGATTCGAACCCCCGATACGGTTGCCCGTATGCCGCATTTCGAGTGCGGTGCTTTCAACCACTCAGCCACCTCTCCGGTCCCGTCAGAGCGGGATGGCGTCGTTCATGCTCTTGGGAGCGATTCCGCCGCGGCTGGCCGGGTTTCTAGCCAAGCCCGACCGGCGACACAAGGGCGGCGTTCCCGCGCGCCTGGTCCGCGAGGAACCAAGTCCGGAAAGCCGCTTACTTCGGCGTGATCGCGGTGGCGACGCCGAAACGGACCACGTTGAGCCGCTCGGTGACGGCGAGCCGTTCGCCTTCAGTATCCTTGTTCTTGTTGACCGCGTTCTCGGTCAGGCCGCGCAGCGCGAGCGAGATGGTCCCGAGCCGACGGGCGAGCGCCAGGGTCTCGGCGCGGCGCGGCGTCAGCTCGAGCGTGGCGATCTTGCCGACCACGACCTTCTGCCCGCCCTTCTCCTCGACGGTCTGGTCGATGGCGAGCACGCGCACGTCGGACAGGATGATCTCGCTCGAGAAGACGTCCTGGTTGTTCGCCATCTTCTCGGAGCGGGTCAGCAACACGTCGACCCGATCGTTCGGCAGGATGAAGCCGGCGACGCCGCTCTCCGGCGAGATGTCGATCGCGATCGCGCGCATGCCAGGCTGCACGATCGCCGCCATGTAGCCGGAGCCGTTGGCACGGATCAGCTTGGCCTCGCGGATCGGCTCGCCGCTGCCGAACGGCGCGCGCGTGATCGAGCCGGCGAGACCGGTGATGGCGTTCGGATTTTCGGACCGGCGGATGTACTGCTGGTTCATTGCCGACGCGGGCCAGGCCTGCCACTGCACGTCCTGTCCGCCGATCGAATGGCCGACGCCGATGTCGCTGCGCGCAACGAGCACGTCGACCGTGTCGAGCTTCGGGACCGGGGCGGCGGCCACCGGGGCCGGCTGCGGCGGATCGCTGCGCCCGGCGAGCAGGGCGGCGATGCCGCCCGCGCCAATGGCGAGCACCAGCACGACGATGCGCGCGAGATTCATGATCTACTCCACACTACGCATACTCAACCGAGCACTCGCGGCGATCTCGCCAGACAAACGTCAATCGACGGTTAAGGATTTGCTGCCGCGTGTTCGCACGCATGCGAGCAACATTGCGAAGTCGCTGCAAATACGGGTGTTGGCGTGCGCGCAGAATGGTGACGCATTCGGCCGCACGCGAACGTGGTTAATCCGCACTGAAAAAGTTCGGTAAATTTGCGCGCGTGTGTTGCAAGCGCGCGTTTCACTCCGACGGCGTGAGCCCGGCCTTGCGCACCAGCTCGGCCCAGTGCGCGATCTCCGACTGCACGAAATGCTTGAGATCGTCGGGCGACGGCGACGTCACCGGCAGCGTGCCTTGCCGGGACAACTCCTGGCGCACCTCCGGCGCGCTGGTGAAGGCGGCAAGCTCCGCATGCAGACGTGCGATGATCTCGCGCGGCGTTTTCGCCGGCGCGACCAGCATGAACCACGACGCTTCGTTGAAGCCGGGCACGCCGATCTCGGCGAGCGGCGGCGTGTCTGGCAGCGCATCGAGCCGGTCCGCCGTCGAGATGCCGATGACGCGCAGCTTGCCGCCGGCGATCAGACCAAGCGCTATCGGCACCGGCGCGAACATCAGCGCGACATGGCCGCCGGCGACGTCGTTGATCGCCGGCTGCATGCCCTTGTAGGGCACGTGCGTCATTTCGATGTTCAGCGTGCGCTTGAGCGTCTCGCCGTCGAGATGCTGCGCCGTAGCGGGTCCGGCCGACGCGTAGGTGAGCGTGCCGGCCTTCTCCTTGGCATGACGCACGAGATCCGCGATCGAGCGGATCGGCAGCTCGGCATTGACCACCAGGACCTCGGGAACGCGTGCGACCAGGGTGACCGGCGCGAAATCGGCGACGGGGTCGTAGGGCAGCTTCTTGTGCAAGGCGAGATTGGTCGCGAGCGTGGTCGAGGTCGCGACCATCAGCGTGTAGCCATCGGGCGCCGCGCGGGCGACCGAGACCGCGCCGGCGATCGAGGCGGCGCCCGGCCGGTTCTCGACCACGACGGACTTGCCGAACCGCGCCTCGAGCCGCGTGCCGAGCAGCCGCGCGAACAGGCTGTAGAGTCCGCCCGGCGCCGACGGCGCGACGATGGTGATGGTGCGGCTCGGGTAATCGGATTGTGCAACTGCGGCCGTCGCAGCGAGCCCGAGCACAAGCATCGCAACCGCGCGCGTCGGACCTCGCATGGGCTACTGACTGCCGGCGGCGCCGGCCTTGCGGACGACGTCGCCCCACCGGTCGATCTCCGCCTTGATGAACTGCGAGAGCTCGTCCGGCGATCCGGTAACCTGCGGAATGAAGCCACGCTCGCTCATCTGTTTCTGAATCTCCGGATCGGCGGTCGCCTCGCGCAGCTCGGCATGGAGGCGATCAATGATCGGCCGCGGCACCGCCGACGGCGCGACGATCATCTGCCAGGCGGACGCGTCGTAGCCAGGCACGGCCTGCGCGAGCGGCGGGATTTCCAGCGCCGCGGGGACGCGCGTCGAGGTGGACACGCCGAGCGCGCGCAGCTTGCCGGCATGGACCAGCGGCAGTGTGGTGGCGAAGTCGCCAAACATCCATGCGACATGACCGGCGACCACGTCGTTGAGCGCGGGCGGGCTGCCCTTATAGGGAATATGCGTTCCGGCCATTCCGGTCATGCTCTTGAACAGCTCGGCATAGAGATGCGCCGCCGAGCCCGGGCCGAACGAGGCATAGGCGAGCCCGCCGGGCGTGCCCTTGGCGAGATTGACGAAATCGCCGACCGACTGGATCGGCAGGTTCGGGTTGACGACCAGGATGAACGGCACGCCGGCGACCAGCGCGACAGGGGTGAAGTCCTTGAGCGGATCGTAGCCGAGGCTCTTGAACACGCTCACATTGATCGCCATCGTCGTCGAGGTGGCGAGCAGCAGCGTGTATCCGTCGGGCGCGGAGCGCGCCACGTAGGACGCGCCGATCACTGTGCCGGCGCCCGGCTTGTTCTCGATCACGAAAGGCTTGCCGAGCTTCTGCGCCAGCCGTTCACCGAGCAGCCGCGCGACGGTCTCCACCGAGCCGCCGGGCGTATAGGGCAGCACGATGGTGACCGGCCGCTCCGGATATTCCTGCGCCTGCGCGGCCGAAGCGATGATCAGGCCGAGCGCGATCCAGGCGCCTCGCAATAGGCTCACGGACGTCGACTCCACTATTCGGCCCCCGCGGCCCCGGCCTGCTCGACGATCTTACCCCAGCGCACGATCTCGGTCTTCACATAAGCAGCCAACTCATCGGGCGAGGCACTGACGATCGGCACGATGCCGCTGTCGGCCAGGAACCTGTTCACCTCGGCATCGCCGACGATCGTCCGCAGCTCGGCATTGAGCCGGGCAATGATGTCCTTCGCTGTGCCGCCCGGCGCCACGATCATCTGCCATGACGAGGCCTCGAAGCCAGGCAGACCGGCTTCGCCGAGCGGCGGGATGTTCGGCGCGGCGGCGACGCGCTGCGCGGTCGAGACGCCGAGCGCGCGCAGCTTGCCGGCCTGGACGAGCGGCAGCGTGGTCGAGACATCGCCGAACATGACATGGACGTGGCCGGCTACCGTGTCGTTCAGCGCCGGCGCGAGACCCTTGTAGGGCACGTGCGTCATTGCCGCGATGCCGGTCGTGGTCTTGAGCAGCTCCATGAACAGATGCGGCGCGCCGCCGTGGCCATTCGACGCGTAGGACAGCGGCTGGCGCCTCGCCAGCGCGACGAGATCGCCGACGGAATGAACGGGCAGCGCCGGATTGACCACCAGAATGAATGGAACGCCGGCGACCAGCGCGATCGGCGCAAGGTCGCGGGTCGGATCATAGGGCAGGTTCTTGCGCGCGGTGACGTTGATCGCCATCGTGGTCGACGTCGCGTAAAGGAGCGTATGCCCATCGGGTGGCGACTTGGCGACGAACATGGCGCCGATCACCGTCGCGGCGCCGGTCTTGTTCTCGACCACGAACGGCTTGCCGAGCCGCTGCTCGAGTTTTTGGCCGAGCAGGCGCGCCATGGCATCAGTGGTGCCGCCGGCGGCGTACGGGACGATGAACGACACCGGCCGGTTCGGATAGCCCTGCCCTGCGGCGCCGCCGGCCGCGGCGGCAATCACGGCAGCAAGCGCGAGGGAGGCGGGGCGCACCACGGTTACTCCGATCCGGCAATGCCGACCTGGCGCACCAGCGCGCCCCAGCGATCCATCTCGGCCGCCGTGAAGCGCCGGAGCTGCTCGAGCGACGGCGTCGCGACCGGGATCAAGCCGATCCGCGTGATCTGGTCCTGCACCGACGCGAGCGCGACAATGGCGCGCAGCTCGGCATGCAGCCTGTCGACGATCGGCTGTGGCGTTCCGGACGGCGCCATGATCATGTGCCAGGAGATCGCCTCGAAATCGGGCAATCCGACCTCCGTCAGCGGTGGCACGTCGGGCAAGACGCCGGCGCGCGTGCGCGAGGTGACGCCGAGCGCGCGCACCTTGCCCTCCTTGATCAGCGGCGGCGAGATCGCCGGATCGGTGAAGGTCAGCTGCACGTGGCCGGCCACCACGTCGATCAGCGCCGGCATGTTGCCCTTGTAGGGCACCGGCGTCATGTCGGTGCCGGTCCGCTGCTTGAGCATCTCGGCAGCGAGGTGACCCATGGTGCCGGTCCCGGGCGACGCGTAGGCGACACGGCCCGGCTTCTCCTTGGCGTAGGTCACGAGATCGCTCACCGAATGGATCGGCAGCGACGGCGTGACCACCAGCACGAACGGCACGTTGGAGACGAGCGCGATCGGCACGAAGTCCTTCGCCGCATCGTAGGGCAGGCTTTTGTAGAGCGTCGGGTTGATGGTGAGCATGCCGCTCGGCGCGAAGATGAGCGTGTGTCCGTCAGGCGATGCCCTGGCGACGGACGTGGCGGCGATCACCGTGCCGCCGCCCGGCCGGTTGTCGACCACGAACGGCTTGCCGAACCGCTCGGAGAATTTCTGCGCCAGCGCGCGTGCCAGGATGTCGGTGCCGCCACCCGCCGCATAGGGCACCACGATCGTGACGGGCCGGCTCGGAAAATCCTCGGCCTGCACGCCACGCGGGAGCAAAAGCGCGGTGACCAACACGGCCGCGAGCGCGGCGGCACGCTGGGCCGTGAAAAGCGTCGGCAGCGACACAAAGCCCATACGCGTTTCCCCGCATCGCAGTTGTGGTGGTGTGAATTACGATCAACAACAAGACCTTAGCGCAGCCTCCCGTCGGCTGTCAGGGCAGCTCGGCAGGATCAGCCATCCTCACGAAAATGAAAGCGAACCTCCGGCACACTCGCCGCGACTAATGCCGCATCGGCCATTCTCGAAGCCCTGCCCATGTCAGTACCGTCGGTTGAGCCCTCGCCCCGTGACATCAGCGCCGCCCGGGCGCGCATCGCCGTCTGCAACCACGCGATCGAGAGCGATCCGGCCAATGCTCGCGCCTTTGTGAAACGCGGCGAGATCTACGAGACCGACGGCGACTTTGCGCGCGCCGCTGCCGACTTCACGCGCGCGCTCGAGCTCGACCCGACCGACATCGACGCGCGCTACAACCGCGGCTGCGCCTATCGCGAGCTCGGTGATCATGCGCGCGCGCTCGTTGATCTCACCGCGGTCATCGACGTGACGCCGAACCATGCAGCCGCGTTCTACACGCGCGGACTGGTACACCAGGCGATGAACCATCTGCGCGCGGCGATCGCCGACTTCACCACCTTCATCGCGCTCGAACCGGGCAACCCGTACGGCTTCTACCTGCGCGGCACGATGCGCGAGGCGCTCGCCGAGCCCGAGTTCGCCCTCGCCGACTACGACCGGGCGCTGCGCATCGATCCGAGCTTCGACGCGGCGCATTCCGCGCGCGGCGACGTGTTCCGCGAGCGCGGCGAGCTCGAACTCGCGATCGAGGAATACAGCAAGGCAATCGCGATCGATCCGAAGGCCGGCAGCGCCTACAACAATCGTGGCATCGCTTACGATCTCAAGGGCGACCACGCGCGCGCGCTGCCCGACTACGACCGCTGCCTTGCGCTCGATCCGAACAACTCGAGCGCGCTCAACAATCGGGGCTACTCGCACAGGCTGGCCGGCAATCTCGACCGTGCCATCGCCGACTACGACCGGTCGATTGCGGCGGACGGGTGCAACGCCATCGCCTATCTCAATCGCGGCGTCGCCTGGTACGACAAGGCGGACTACGACCGAGCGCTCGCCGATTACACGCGCGCGATCGAAAATGCGCCGCCGGCCAAGAAGCATGCGGCCGCCTTTGCCAACCGCGCATCGATCTGGGAGATGAAAGGCGAGCCGGATCGCGCGATCGCCGACCTCGACAGTGCGGTCGCGCTCGATCCGAACGACGCATCGCTCTACCGGCGACGCGGCGAGCTCCACTATTACGACAAGCACGACAATCGCCGCGCCATCGCCGACTACAGCCGCGCCATCGCGCTGGAGCCCGCGAACAGCGATCTCTATACCAGCCGCTGCGCCGCATATCTGCGCAGCGCGCGGCTGATCAGGGCGCTGGCGGATCTGTGGCGGCTGCTGAAGCTGCTGTAGGCGCGAACCCAAACCGCCTGTTTGTGTTAGTGTTCCGGACAACAAAAATCGTCCGGGAGGAAACACATGCGAAAATTGCCGCTGGGTGTGCTTGCGTGCAGCGCCGTCATCGTCGCGGCCATTTCACTCGCCAGCGCACAGACCTACCCGTCCCGCCCGGTCACTCTGATCGTGCCCTATCCCGCCGGCGGACCGACCGACCAACTGGCCCGCCAGATCGGTCCGAAGCTCGCCGAAAAGCTCGGGCAGAGCTTCGTCATCGAGAACGTGAGCGGCGGCGGCACCAATATCGCCGGCCAGCGCGTCGCCCGCGCGACGCCGGACGGCTACACGCTCCTGCTGCACAATCTGCAGATCTCGGCCAATGTCGCACTCTATCCGAGCCTGCCGTTCGACACCGAGAAAGACCTCGCGCCGATTGCCTTCATCAACAACAACCCGCTGGTGCTGACCGGCCGCAAGTCGCTCGCGGCCAATTCGCTGCCCGAGCTCGCCGCCTGGATGAAGGCGCAGCCGGCGAAGATGGCGCATCCCGGCACCGGCTCGACCGGTCATCTGGCGACGTTCCTGCTCGCGCAGGCAATGGGCGTCCAGGTCGACCACATCCCCTATCGCGGCGCCGCGCCGGCGATCCAGGACATCGTCGGCGGGCACGTCGACCTGTTCTTCGCAACACCGCAGCAGGTCGTCGGCATGGTGCGATCCGAGCAGATCAAGGCGTTCGGCATCACCGCGAAGGAGCCGTCACCGCTGTTCCCCGGCGTCGCGAGCTTCGCACAGAGTTATGGCCCGAAGCTCGAGATCCTCTATTGGCACGCGCTGTTCACGCCCGCCGGTACGCCGCGAGCAGTGATCGACAAGCTCAACGCGGCGCTGCAGGAGGCGATGGACGATCCCGGCCTGGTGAAAGCATGGGCCGAGACCGGAACCGCGCCCTACCCGAAGGAGCAGCGCACGCCGGAAGGCGCGTCAGCCTATCTGAAGAAGGAGATCGCGCACTGGGGCGAGGTGGTGCGCGAGAACAAGATCGAGCCGCCGACCAATTGAGCGGCGGACCGTCTCAGGCGACCTCGCGCGCGATCACCGTCAAATGCGGCCGCGCGCGCGGCAGCATGCCCTTTGTATCGATGTAGGCATCGCCCACGCAGATGTCGTGTGCCTCGCCGCAATGCGGACAGCGCACGCTGAGACGGAACTGCGCGAGCCGCGGAATGTCGGCTTCCTGCAAGAACACGCCGGAATTGACCGTGCGCCCGTTCTCCGGACACCGCATCATCAAGGCACCGATCTGGCACGGCGTATTCGCGGCAACGACGCGCACACCGTCATTGGGTGAAAACGTTCGCTGTGCGCGAGCGAGCGCCGCTTTCGCTCTGGTCAACATGTTGGATTGCCCAAGTCGAAACACACGCATCGGCCGGCCTCGTGCAAGTCGGAACTCGCAACAGAACCCGACCCCGTTGTTGCTTTTGCGTTAGCACGCACATCAAGCCGGCACACCAGGCAATATCGCGCGGCTGCTCTCCGTTGAGCCGCACTTGCGTCCCGCGGGAACCGGTTGCCGGTTCCCGGTGTGTAGCCGTCACCGCGCTGCGGTGTTGCTGCGCGTCAGTTTTTCTGCCTCTTGCAGATGCTTCTGCAGGTCCGGCAGAACCTCCTTGGCAAAGCCGCCGGCCGGAGTGGTCTTCTTCGCTTCCTTCTGGAACTTGGCAATGTCTTCCTTGTGGTCCTTGACCATCGCCTGGGCGAACTGACGGTCAAACGCGGGGCCGGACAGCTTGGCGAGCTTGTCGTAGATGGCCTTCTGCTTTGCGTTCGGTTCCAACGGCGGCGTCACGCCGATCTGGCTCGCGAGGTTCATCGCCTTCTGGTTCGCCGCGCCGTGATCGGTCGCGAGGTGCTGGCCGAACGTCTTGACGCCGTCGCTCTGGCCTTTCTGCTGCGCCAGTTCTCCGAGCTTCACCTCGGCCAGATTCCCCTGGATCGCCTCGGCGATAAACTTCTGGTCCGCGTTGTCGGCCTTGCCCTCCGCCTTCTGCGCAACCGCCGCCGAACCGGGCCACGCGAGCGCTACCGCGACCGCAAGACCCATCCATAGCTTCAACATGATTTCACCTCGCTCACATGCATACCGCCCGTGTTGAAATAACCGGCGGCTTCCGCGCGCGTTCCTGCGCGGCCTGCAACCGGCACGGCCTTGTGGAGCCGGTTCCCTGACGCATAGGATCGGCGCATGCCCCACCCCGCCTTCGCCCAAGCCGTCGCCCACATCACCGCCGACAACGTCCGCGACCTGCTGGTCGATCTGGTCGACATCGCGAGCCCGACCGGCCAGGAGATCGGCGTCGCGCAATATCTTGTCGCCCGCATGAGGAAGGCCGGCCTCGCGACCGACCTGCAGATGGTCGATCCCGGCCGTCCCAATGCGGTCGGTCATCTGCGCGGACGCGGCGACGGGCTCAATCTCCTGTTCACCGGCCACATGGACACGTCCTACTCAGGCGACGAGGAGCACTTGTCCGGCGTCGGCTTCCGCCCCAAGGCTGTCGTCCGCGACGGCTGGATCTTCGGACTCGGCGCCAACAACATGAAGAGTGGGCTCGCCGCCGCGCTCCTCGCCATCGAGGCAATCGTCAAGACCGGCATCCAGCTCGACGGCGACATCTCGTTCGGCGGCGTGGTCGGCGAGATCGAGAAGACCGCAATCGAGGAATTCCAGGGCATCGAATATTCCGGCTATGGCATTGGCACGCGACATCTGGTGACGCACGGCGTCACCGCCGACTTCGCACTGCTCGCCGAGCCGACCGGGCTGCGCATTGCCACCGCCAATCTCGGCGTGATCTGGCTCCGCATCTCGGTCGGCGGCACCGTCGCCCACTCGGCGCTCGCCAACAAGCCGACCGTGGTCAACGCCATCTCGGTGATGCATGACCTGCAGGCCGATATCGCGCAATGGGCGCGCAACTACGAGGCGGCACATATCTTCATGGGCGAGCGGCCGAACGTGACGATCGCTGCGATCCGCGGCGGCGCGCCGTGGCGGCTGTCGCGCAATCCGCACGAGTGCAGTCTCTATCTCGATATCCGCACCGTGCCGGGCCAGAGCGTCGACGGCGTGAAACGCGACCTGCGCAAGGTGCTGCGCGCCTTCGCCGCGCGCACCGGCGCCGAAGAGCCTTCATTGCATGTCTATGTGAGCGATCCGCCGCTCGTGCTCGACGAGAAGCTGCCGATCATCGAGGCGCTCGGTGCCGCGCAGAAGCAGGTGAGCGGCGAGCGGCCGGCATCGATCATCCGCCGGCCCGGCGCCGATGCGGTGCATCTGACCGCGTACGGCGTGCCCTGCGTGGCGTTCGGCCCGGGCGGGCGCGTGCATCCCGATGCGAAAGGTGCGTCGATGCACGCGTTCGGCGAGCACGTGCTGGTGGAGGACTGCGTCACCGCGGCAAAGATCTATCTCACGCTCGCGCTCGACCTGTGCAGCCGCAAGGCTGGAAAGTGAATTGACTGGCGCGCGGCTTGCTTGATCGAATGCACCAAACGGAGCGAGCCATGATCCCACGCCTGCAAGTATCCATCGCCGCGGTCGCGGCCTTCCTCTGTGGAATCGCGACCGGCGCAAGCGCGCAAACCTACCCCAACCGTCCGATCACGTTCGTGGTGCCGTTCGCGGCCGGCGGCCTGTCCGATGTGCCGGGCCGCATTCTCGCCGCCGAGATGCAGTCGCGGCTCGGACAATCGATCGTGGTCGAGAACCGGCCGGGCGCCTCGGGCGTCACCGGCGCGACCACGGTGTGGCGCGCGGAGCCGGACGGCCACACGCTCCTGGTCAATGCGCTCGCCGACGTGCAGAACCTGCATTACCTGGCGGTGCCCTACGATCCGGTGAAGGATTTTTCGCTGATCGGCATGGTGACCGACGGCCCGCCGCTCGTGCTCATCGTCAATGCCGGCCTGCCCTACAAATCGGTTGCCGACCTGATCGCCGACGCCAAAGCCAATCCGAGCAAGGTGAGCTTCGGCACGTCGGGTCCGGCAACCTCGCCCGCCATCTCGGTGACGCAGCTCAACGCGCTCGCCAAGACGCAGATCGTCGAGGTGCCCTATCGCGGCTCCGGACCCGCCGCGGCGGCAGTCGTGACCGGCGAGGTGCAGGGCGCCTTCGTGTTCTACTCCAATGCGCGTCAACTGCATGACGACGGCAAGGTGCGCGCGCTCGCGGTCGCCAATCCGAAGCGGATGGCAGAGTGGCCGGAGATCCCGACCATGGCCGAGGCGGGCTTTCCGGACGTGGTTCACAGCGGCTTTGTCGGCCTCGCCGCGCCACCCAGGACGCCGCCGGAGATCATTGCGTTTCTGAACAAGCATCTCAACGACTCCATCCAGTCGGAGTCGTTCAAGAAGCGCATCGCGCCGCTCGGCATGACGGTGCCGGACGTCAACACGCCGGAGACTTTTGCAGCCTTCATGCGCAACGAGCTGGCGCGGCAGGCGGAGCTCGCGAAATTGTCGGGGCACGGCGTGGCGAAGTAGGATGGGTTGAACGAAGTGAAACCCATCGGCTGACTTACATGATGGGTTTCGCTTCCGCTCAACCCATCCTACTTCGGTGCTACCTCGAGCTGCGCCGTCATGTTCGGGTGAAACCGGCAGAACAGGTCGAATGCACCGGTCTTGGTCAGCACCTGGCGCGCCGTCTTGCCTGGTGCGATCATCACGTCGAACTCTTTCGATTTCGCCGTCGCGGTGTGCGCGACGATGTCGGTATTGACCCATTCGATGGTGTCGCCGACATGTGCCGCGATCTGCGACGGTGAGAACACCAGCTTGGAGATCTCGACACGGATCGTCTCCGCGTGTGCCGGCGCGGCGCACAGCGCCATGAGCGCCGCGCCGGCCATCGCACGGCCGAGGGACGTCAGGCCGCACGAGATCACTTGAGCGAGCCGGCGAGCTGCTCGGCGTGCTGCTGGTGGCCCTGGAAGATCTTCAACCCGGTCGACAGCAGGTCCTTCAGCTCGGCGTTGCTGGCCGACGGGATGAGCGTGCTCTGCAACGCGCCGTTGACGGTCTTGTGATATGCCGCCTCGTTGTCGGCATAAGCCTTGTCGAATGCCGCGCCGCTCAGCTTGGACAATTCGGCACGCTTGGCGTCCGCGTCTTTCGCGAGCGATCTGCTGGTGTCGTTGTCTTCCGGCTTGACCTTCAGCTTCTTGACCAAGGCGAGCGCCTGCTTGTTCACTGCGGTGTGGTCGCGCACCATGTCCTGCGCGAAAGCCCGCACTTCCTTGTTCTTGGACTTCTCCAAGGCAAGCTTGGCCGCCTTCAGGTCGATCTCGCCGGCGGTGTAGGCAATATGCGCGATCTGTGGATCGGTCGGCTTGGCGCTCTGCGCGACCGCGATCCCGTGCGCCAGCAGCAGCGCCGCCAGCATTCCGGTCCATCTGACGAGCAACATCTTTGTCTCCTTGTCCAAATTCTCCGCACCCCTTGGATGCGGATTCGGACCGGAGGTTCCCGACTATCTGTCCGTCAGACGAAGCCGCGCCACCACCGCGTCCGCCATCCGCTCGCAGCGGCGGCCAGCGAACGGGAACGTATCGGTCAGCGCCGAGCCGATCTGCTGCTCGAGCGCGCTCCGCACCAGCTTGCGCGCGCGATGCAGCCGAGTCTTGACCGTCTCCGGCTGCAGGCCGAGCAGCTCGGCGGTCTCTTCGACGCTCATCTCCTCGATGACCCGGGCGACCAGCACGGTGCGGAACGCATCCGGCAGATCGTCGATGGCGTGTTCGAGCAGTGAGTGAATTTGACGTTGGGCCATGATGCGCTCGGGATCGATCTGCTCGCCGGGGAACGGAATGACTTCGCCATGCGACACTGGCCCAGCCTCCATCTTCTCGGTCAACTCAACGGTCGGACGCTCGCGGCGCAGCCGACCAAGCGCTTCGTTGATGACGATACGTCCGAGCCAGGTGCCGAGCGAGGATTCGCCGCGGAACGTCGCCAGGTTGGCAAAGCCGCGCAGATACGCCTCCTGCAGCACGTCCTCGGCCTCGGCATCATTGCGGACGATGCTGCGAGCAAGGCGGTAAAGCCTTTGATTGTGCCGCTGCACGATGGCGCGCACCGCCGCCTCGTCGCGCCGCGACGCCCGCGCGACCAGTTCCATTTCCTCGGCGGCGAGGGTTTCGAGCTTTTTCAATAGCATGATCATGCCTCGCACAATGCATCTTACGAGTTGGATGCACGCGCGGCGAAAAGGTTCCCGCCGTCAGTGGAGCTCCACCGTCAGCGGGTTGTACGAATAAAGCCACGCATTGCGCTCGCGGCCTTCGTCGCGCTTGGCGAACTCGGCACGGATTTCGGCCACTGAGCGCAGGTGGAACAGCCGCCGATTGGCGGTCGACTGGTTGACGACCCGGGCCGTGCGCTCGATGCGGTTGCGCTGATAAAGCTGCAACGCCTCCGGCACGATGGCGGTCATGTTCAGTGCGCGCGCCAGTACCGCACCATCCTCGATTGCCATCACTGCGCCCTGGGCGAGATAGGGCAAGGTCGCATGCGCGGAATCGCCCAGCAGCGTCCCGCGCGCCGTGCTCCAGTTGCGAATCGGCGGACGGTTATGCAGCGACCAGCGGAAGCACTGGTCCTTGTCGGCGGTATCGATCACCGTCTGGATTTTCGGATGCCAGCCGACAAAGTCGGCCTTGAGCCGCTCCCATGGAAACTTCTCGGTCCATGACTCTTCAGATACGTCGTCGGTCTCGATGATGCCGACAAAGTTCAGGAGCGCGCCGCCGCGCAGGTAGTAGCAAACGGCGTGGCCGCCCGGCCCCATGAACACCGACATCACCTTGTCGAGGTGGTTTTGCGGCAGCCGCTCGACCGGAACGACGACGCGCCAGGCGGCGTCGCCCGTGTAGGTCGCAGGCACCTGGCCGACGATCTGCGCACGCACCGCAGACTTGACCCCGTCAGCGCCGATCAGCAGGTCGCCGCGCGCCGCCGACCCGTCCGCGAAGCGCAGCGTCACACCATTCGCATCCTCGTCGAAACCGACAACCTTGCGATCGAGCCGCACCACGTCGGGCTTGAACTCTCGCGCCTTGGCCGCAAGCAGCGCGTGGAAATCCGCACGGTGCATCTGCGTATAGGCCGCGCCGTGCAACCGCTCGTGCTCCTCCGAGAGCGAAAACTGCTGGATGATCTCGCCGGTGTCGTGCAGGCGGAACACATAGGCTCCCGGGCGGACTCCGATCCTGGCGATCGCCGGCTCGAGCCCGAGCGCACGCAGCACATGCATTGCATTGGCGCTGACCTGGATGCCGGCGCCGATCTCGCCGAGCGCCGGCGCCTGCTCGTAGATCTCGACGTCGTGGCCGTCCTTCATGAGGCATGATGCGGCGGCGAGCCCGCCGAGGCCCGCGCCGGCGATAAGGATTTTGTATTGAGGCATATGCGTGAGCGACTTCTGTTACAGACGGCGTGGGCGCGGACTATAGCGACGGCCGCAACGGGTCGGAAGTGCGAGTCCCGCAGTGCCGGAATGCCGCGCCGCCCGCCATCGACTGGGCCCGGAGCGTATCATTCTCGCGCATGGCCGGCGGTACCACCGCAACGGCACGGATGAGTTGCGCCGCGCGTTCCGGTGGCTGCTCGACTGAACCAAACGTCGCGCTGCTCCATTGCCTTCCTTTGTCCGTCGCCGCATGCTCCCGCCGTCGCCATCAAGGATCCGCCATGGCCATTCCGCGCGCCGCCTATCCCGCTCCGTTCAACACCACGCGCGCAAGCCACGTGGTGCTGCGCGTCAAGGACCTCGCAGCGAGCCGCGCCTTCTACGTCGACTGCTTCGGCTTCATCGTCTCCGATGAAACGAAGGACACGCTGTACCTGCGCGGCATCGAGGAAGCGTGCCACCATTCGGTCGTGCTCCAGCGCATGAGCGGCGCACCGGTCTGCGAACGCGTCGGCATGCGCGTCTACACCGAGGAGGATCTCGACCGGGCCAAGCACTTCTTCGAAGCGGCAGGCTTGCCGGCAAAATTCGTCGAGGTGCCGCATCAGGGCCGCACCCTGCACGTGACCGACGTGATCGGTACGCCGCTCGAGTTTTGCGCCACCATGGACCTCAAGCCGCGCCTGGTCGTCGAGTTCAAGCAGCATCACGGCGCCTGCCCGCTGCGCATCGATCATTTCCAGATCATCGCGCCGGACGTGCCGCGCGCCTGCGACTTCTATTCGGCGCTCGGCTTCCGCCTGTCGGAGTACATCGCGATCGACGACACCGACGAGCTGCTGTTCGTGTTTCTGCAACGAAAGGGCAATCCGCACGACATCGTGTTCGCCAACGGGCCGGGGCCGCGGCTGCATCACGCCGCATTCAACATCCCGGACGCCGCGCACATCCTCACCGCCTGCGACATCGCCGGCGCGCACGGCTTCGGCAACAAGCTCGAGTTCGGGCCCGGCCGGCACGGGCCGGCGCACGCGCTGTTCGCCTACTTTCGCGATCCCAACGGCCACCGCATCGAGCTGTTCACCACGCACTACCAGATGATGGACATCGAGAACGAGCCGGTGCGCTGGAACGTCTCGTATCTGAAGAACCGGCCGTGGGGCTTCCCGGCCCAGAAGAGCTGGTTCGAGGAGGCCATGGCGTTCGACGGCGTTGCGGCGCGGCCGCCAGTCAAGCCGTCACATCCGATGACGCTCGAGCGATTCCTGGTCGAGCAGGCCCCCTAGTGCGGCCGTGATCCGTAGCGCACCGGAAACCCGGATTTCGCTTTGCTCAGCCGAGCTACAAAGAGGCGGCGCGGCTAGTGCGGCTTGTCCGGCGCGAGCTGCGCCAGCACCGCCTGCACGCGCTCCAACACCTCGGCGGTGCGTTGGGCGAAGTACTGCTTCACCACGCCTGAGATGAGGACGACCTGCGGGTCGGCCGGATCGAGCCCGGCGGCGCGGAGTCGCTCGTTCAAGTCGGTCTCGATCTCCTGCTCAGAGAACATCTTCATCCCGGCCTCCCGGCTTTTCCTTGGAGCATCCATCATGCTCCCGCAGTGAGAGCGACCAAATTCCGCCGCTCACGAACCGATCACATTATTGTGCAGAGCACACAAGACACGTCATTGAAATCACACGACTTTTTTCTCACATGCTGTGATGCAGCTCACATACGTAGGGACCCTTAGATCGCTATATATGCAACTCATCACCAACCTCGATTCGAACCCGGGGACGACACATGAAGAAGAACAACATCATCAAGTCGCTGTTGACCGGCGCGGTCATCATCGCCGTCGCCTGGCCGCTGCTGTCGTGGGCAACCTCGAAGAACCGCGACAACTATCATCCCGATGTGCGGCAGGCGCCGTTCGTGCTGACGCCGCAAAATGATCTGCAGTGGTGAAAACGCATCGCTATCGGCGTTAGCGTTTTCAACGGAACGGGGCGCGCGATGAGCGCGCCTCGTTCGTTTTTATTGCGACAGCGACTGCGCGATGCCGGCCTGCTCGACCACCTTGCCCCAGCGCGTGACCTCCGACCGCACGAAGCTCTGCAACGCCGCGAGCGAGGCGTTCTCCATCGGCACCATGCCGTTCCTGGCGATGGCGTCGCCGATCTCCGGCTGCGCGAGGATGGTCTTCAGCTCGGCATGCAGCCTCGCGACCACCTCGGGCGGCGTTTTCGCCGGCGCGACCAGCATCTGCCATGACGCCGCGTCGAAGCCCGGCACGCCGGCCTCGGCGAGCGGCGGCACGTCGGCGACCGCCGCAACGCGCGTCTTCGTCGTGACGCCGAGCGCGCGGACCTTGCCGGCGGCGATCATCGGACCGGCGGGACCGAGATCGCAGAACATCAGCGGCACGTGGCCGGCGACCACGTCGTTCAACGCCGGCAGGCTGCCCTTGTACGGCACCGGCGTCATGGCGATGCCGGTCATCGACTTGAACAGCTCGCCGAACAGGTGGTGCGGCAGGCCGGGGCCCACCGTGGCGAACGCCAATGACTCGCCCTTCGCCTTGGCGTAGCTCACGAGCTCGGGCACGGATTTGACCGGCAGCGCCGGATTGACGATCAGCGCGAACGGCGTCTGCGCGGCCAGTGCGACCGGCACGAAGTCGCCGAGCGGATCGTAGGGCAGGCTCTTGTAGAGCGTGCCGTTGACGGCGAGGGTGCCGGACGGCGCCATCAGCAGCGTGTAGCCGTCGGGCTGCGCCTTGGCGACCGCTGACGCCCCGATCAGGCTCCCCGCGCCCGGCTTGTTCTCGATGACGACGGGCTTGCCCCAGGCCTGTTCGAGCTTCTGGCCAAGCAGCCGCGACAGCAGGTCGCCGGCGCCGCCCGGGGTGAACGGCACCACGATGGTAATGGCCCGGGCCGGATAGTCGTTGGCCTGGGCCGGCAGGGCGACGGATGCAGCAAGCACCGCCAGGACCGTTCTGCGGGTCAGCCCGACCATGAATTCCTCCCTGTTTTGTGGGCTTATTCTAGCAGTTCCAGGCGACTCTCAGTGGCTCTTGGGGCGATTTCGGCCGGTTTTCTTGACAGTTGCGCGCCCAGGCCCCATAAGCACCGCGCGGCGCGGACCGTTCGGTCCGCGCCCTTTGTCATGGCCGCTGCGGTGGCCGGCAAGAACACCATAAACCGACTGCCAAGAAGCCGGTCCGGGGTTTCGGCCTCGAGAACCGGGTATCGAACACGAGGATGAGAACGATGTTCGCGGTCATCAAAACGGGCGGCAAGCAGTATCGCGTTGTCGCCGATGATGTGTTGCAGGTTGCTACCGTGAAAGGCGAACCCGGCGAGATCGTCGAGTTCGGCGAAGTCCTGGTCGTCGGCGGCGACAGCGTATCGCTCGGCAACCCCACCGTCGCGGGCGCGACGGTCGCGGCGGAGGTGCTGTCGCAGGCGCGCGGACCGAAGGTCATCGCGTTCAAGAAGCGCCGGCGCAAGAATTCGCGGCGCAAGCGCGGCCACCGCCAGGAGTATACCCTGGTGCGGATCACCGAGATCCTGACCGACGGCAAGAAACCCTCGAAGGAGGCGCGCCCGCGCGTCGCCAAGCCGAAGTCGGCCGCCGAGGCGAGCGCTGGCGAAGCGGCGGAAGCGGAGGCCAAGCCGAAGACAGCGAAGAAGGCCGCGGCCAAGCCGAAGGCGGCCAAAAAGCCGGCGGCGAAGACGAAGAAGTGACCTCCTGTTGACTGGAATTGTCAGCAGGATGGCGGTCATGACGAAATCAGGGATGATTTCGTGGGCAAAATGATTTACAGATAAAAGCGAGATAGGAATCATCATGGCGCACAAGAAAGCAGGCGGATCCTCGCGTAACGGCCGCGACTCGGCGGGCCGGCGCCTCGGGATCAAGCTGTACGGCGGACAGACTGTGGTCGCCGGCAATATCCTTGCGCGCCAGCGCGGCACCACTTGGCATCCCGGCCGTAATGTCGGGATTGGCAAGGATCACACCCTGTTCGCGCTCATCGATGGAAAAGTGAAATTCGACAGCAAAGCCAAAGGCCGCACCTACGTATCTGTCGTTCCGATGACGGAGGCCGCGGCCGAATAGACGGTGGACACAACGAGGTCCGCCGGTTTCCAGTCAAAACCCGGCGGAACCTCACGATCAGGTTCCTTGCGAGGGGGAGACGGGACACCGGCTCCCCCTCGTAGCTTTTGATGATGGAGAGGAGCCTGCCATGACCTGCCTGGAAGAACTGCGATCGGAGCAGATACGCGAGAGAAGTATCCCCGTCCTCGAGACCGAGCGGCTTGTGCTGCGTGCGCCGCGACTCGGGGACGCTAAAACGGTGGCGGCTCTCGCTAACGACCGTCGTATCGCCGAAAACACCGCGCGCATTCCGCATCCCTACAAGCGCGCGGACGCCGACGACTGGATCGCCAGCGCCAATATCCGCGCCGACGAAGAAACCTATCTGATCACGCTCGCCGACGGCACGATCATCGGCGCCTGCGGCTTCGACATGCGCGAGGACGGCGTGCCCGACGTCGGCTATTGGCTCGGCGTCGAGCACTGGGGCAAGGGCTACGCGACCGAGGCGGTGCGCGCGCTGATCGACCGCGCGTTTGGAGACCTCGCCTATGACGCGCTGCATTCCGGCGCGCGCGTCACCAACCCGGCCTCGCGTCACGTGTTGGAGAAGTGCGGCTTCCAGTGGACCGGCGTCGGCCTCTGCCGCATCCGCGCGTTGAGGTCGTCGGCGCCGATCGACCGCTTCCGGCTCGAGCGCGGCATCTGGCTCTCGCTCATGCGCTGGGGGCAGATGAAGCCGATCGTGCGCCGCGTCGCCTGACGCGCTGCTGTTCGTGTTGCCAGGGATGCGCCGCGGGTCGATGGACTCGCGGCGCTTTTTTTTCGGTTGCAATGTCGATGGAACGACGCACACGCCGTGCCGCGATACCGCCGGTGGTGCGGTGGTGACGGTGTGTAACGTGAAGTGATATGGAACTCGCGTCCTCATCACATCGGCGTGTTGACGGCCGCGCTCATCAGGAGCAGGCTCGCTGTGTTGGAGACTTGGATAGTCGCTCCGCCGACGTCCGAGCCGCGTAACACGAGGTGAGGCATGACGCCACCGGATCAGTCCGGCCGCCACGATCGCGGAAGCAGCGTTCGGGCCTTCGCGTAGCGGCAAAATCCACGAACGACTGCGTCGGGAGCGGCCGCCAGGGCCGTATCAGTCAGGCAAGGCCCACACTGGCCCCTCCCGACGTCGTTTCCTCCCGGCCACTCCCACATCGACAGCGTCACACCTGCGGACGGGCGGCCCGCCTCACGCGAACACGTCGGCCGTGATGCTCGCGTACCACGCGAGCGACTCCTCGTAGTTCTGCTTGCGAAGATCGGCCGGCTCGCTCTTCTGGCTGATGAAGGTGGTCGCCTGCTTGATCTTGCCGTCGCCCGGCTCGTAGGCGCCGCCCACCTTCACGTTGTCGTCCGCAGCGATGAGGCTCCAGCACGTGTTGGAGTAGCGCGCCGGAAACGCGCGGCTCCCGGCGAGCTCGCTGCGCACGATCATGGCGGCGACCTTGGCCTGGCTGTTGGCGGAGAACGCCGACTTCGGCATGTCGCCCGGGATGCAGGCGTCGCCGATCACGAAGATGTCCGCGTCCATCTTCGATTTCATCGACTCGGGATCGATCGGACAGAACCCGGACTGGTCGGCGAGCCCGGCGTCGCGCGCGATGCGGCCGGCCATCTGCGCCGGCACGACGTTGACGAGCGCGGCCTTGTAGGTGGCGAGATCGGTCCGCACCTCGCCGCTCGCCGGCACCACGCCCTTGAGGCCGCCGTGCTGCTGCGGATCCTGCCACTCGATCATGCCGGGATAGTGCTTCTCCCAGCCCTCCATGAACAGCGCCTGCTTCGAGAAGGCGGGCTTCGGATCGACGATGATGATCTTGGAGCGCGTGTGGCCCTTGCTCTTGAGCACATGCGCGAACATGGAGACGCGCTCGTACGGCCCGGGCGGGCACCGGTACGGATTCGGCGGCGCGATCATGACGATCAGGTCGCCGTCGGCGAGCGCGTTCAGCCGGGCTTTCAGCAGCTGCGTCTGGCTGCCCGCCTTCCAGGCATGCGGCATGGTCTCCGCGTCCGCCTCCGAATATCCCGGCACGGAGTCCCATTTGAGATCGATGCCCGGCGCGACCACCAGCCGGTCGTACGGCACGCGCTGGCCGTTGGCGAGCAAAACGACCTTGCGCTGGCGGTCGATCGACTGTGCCCATTCGGGCACGAGCCGCACGCCGCTGCTCTTGGCGACGCGATCGTAGCCATGCGTGATCGAAGCGAGATTGCGGAAGCCGCCGAGATAGAGGTTGGAGAAGAAGCAGGTGGTGAAGCTCCTCTGCGGCTCGATCAGCGTCACCTCGATGGCGCCCCCCGCATCGCGCGCGACGTAGTTCGCCAGCGTGCCGCCGCCCGGCCCGCCACCGATGACGACGAGCTTCGGTTTTGGCGGGACGATCGGGGTGAGCGCAACCAGCGGAGTCGATATGGTCGCGAGCGAAGCCCCCGCGAGACCGGCGAAACGCCGGCGCGTCAGTCCTGTCATGGCTCTCTCCTGATGCGTTCGCGTCAGCGCGGCTGCGGCACGATGCGAATGTAGGGCTTCGGCGCCTTCCAGCCGTCCGGATAGGTCTTCTTGGCGTCGTCGTCGGACACCGACCCGGCGATCACGACGTCCTCGCCCTGCTTCCAGTTCACCGGCGTGGCCACCTTGTGCTTGGCGGTGAGCTGCAGCGAGTCGATGACGCGCAGCACCTCGTCGAAGTTGCGGCCGGTGGTCATCGGATAGACCAGCACCAGCTTGATCTTCTTGTCCGGGCCGATGACGAACACGTTGCGGACCGTCTGGTTGTCGGCCGGCGTGCGCTTGGCGAAATCGCCCGACGCCGCGGCCGGCAGCATGCCGTAGGCCTTGGAGATGCTCAGGTCGGTGTCGCCGATCATCGGATAGTTCGGCGCGAAGCCTTGCGTCTCCTTGATGTCGTCCGCCCACTTGGCGTGGTTGTCGACGGCATCGACGGAGAGGCCGATGATCTTGACGCCGCGCTTGTCGAACTCCGGCTTGATCTTCGCCATGTAGCCGAGCTCGGTGGTGCAGATCGGCGTGAAGTCCTTGGGATGCGAGAACAGCACCGCCCAGCTGTCGCCGATCCAGTCGTGAAAGCGGATGCGGCCATCGGTGGTGTCGGCAGTGAAATCTGGCGCGGTGTCGTTGATCTGGAGCATGTCGTTCCTCTCCCGCAAAGCGTTGGAACCACCACCCCACGGGGGTCATGCCGGGAAACCCATCTTGTCGTCCAATGCATAATTGTTCTGGATTTCCATGCCGATCACGCATAGGAAACCGGCATGGATCTGAGACGGCTCAAGACCTTCGTCACCGTCGCCGAGCACGGCACCGTCTCCAAGGCGGCCGAACTGCTGCGCATCACCCAACCGGCGCTGTCGCGACAGATCGGCACGCTGGAGCGCGAGCTCGGCTTCAAGCTGTTTGAGCGTGCCGGACGGCGCCTCGTGCTGACGCCGCACGGCGAGCAGCTGCTCGGCGACTGCCGCGGCATCGTCGCCTGCGCCGCGTCGCTCAACGAGCGCGCGCAGACGCTGCGTCGCGGCGATCTTCGGGTGCTCAAGATCGCCGCGTCGGCGCTGACCATTGAAGCCCTGTTCCCGGAATTTCTGAGCCGATATGCGGCGCAGGTTCCCGACGTTCGGCTGACCTTGGTGGAAGCGGACGCGGCCGACCACCTCGACATGCTCGAAAGCGGCGAGGCGCATCTCGCGATCAACGTCGTCAATGGCGTACAGCCGCATGACCACCGGTTCGGCAGCTTCGCGCTGCCGCCGTTCCGGATGCTCGCGGCGTATGCGCCGTCGCTCGACGTCGGAACGGCCGACACGATCGAGATCGAGAGGTTGGTCCAGCATCCGCTGCTCCTGCTCGATCCGAGCTACGCGACGCGCAACGTGTTCGATGCAGCCTGCCGCGTGGCCGCCGTCACGCCCAATGTAATGCTCGAGTGCAGCGCGGCTCACGCCCTCGTGGCGCTCGCCGCGGGCGGACACGGCGTCGCGGTCATACCGTCGGCCTTGAAGACCGATCCGCACGCGGTACGCACGATAGAGATCACGCACCGGCAGGAGCCGTTGGAGTTGACGGTGGCAGTGCTATGGGACAAGCGGCGCACGCTGCCGCGTTACGCCGAAGGCTTCTCCGAACTTCTGGCGCAGCACGTGCGCGAGAAATACCCGCCCCGCAAGCCGCGCGCCAAGGTAGCCGCGGCAGTGCATCGGGCGCCGCTGCGAAGGTCACGACAGCCATGAAGTTTCTCGACGAGGCCAAGGTCTATATCCGCTCGGGCGACGGCGGGAACGGCTGCGTATCGTTCCGCCGCGAGAAGTTCATCGAGTTCGGCGGCCCGAACGGCGGCGACGGCGGCAAAGGCGGCAACGTGATCGCCGAAGCCGTCAACGGGCTCAACACGCTGATCGACTACCGCTACCAGCAGCACTTCACCGCCAAGAACGGCGGTGGCGGCATGGGCAAGGATCGCCACGGCGCGAACGGCGCCGACATCGTACTGAGGGTCCCGGCCGGCACGCAGATCTACGAGGAGGACGGCGAGACGCTGCTCGCCGACCTCACCGCGGTCGGCGAGCGTGTCACCCTGGCGAAGGGCGGCAACGGCGGCTTCGGCAACACGCATTTCAAGTCGTCGACCAACCGCGCCCCACGCCATGCCAATCCCGGGCAGCCGGGCGAGGAGCGCACCATCCGCCTGCGCCTCAAGCTGATCGCCGACGCCGGCATCGTCGGCCTTCCGAATGCCGGCAAGTCGACGTTCCTCGCCGCGGTCAGCGCGGCCAAGCCGAAGATCGCCGACTATCCGTTCACCACGCTGCATCCGCAGCTCGGCGTCGTGCGCATCGACACGGCCGAGTTCGTGATCGCGGACATTCCCGGGCTGATCGAAGGCGCGCACGAGGGCATCGGTCTCGGCGATCGCTTCCTCGGTCACGTCGAGCGCTGCCGCGTGCTGCTGCATCTCGTCGACGGCACCGGCGAGGACGCCGGCAAGGCCTACAAGGTCGTGCGCGACGAGCTCAAAGCCTACGACGCGGAGCTCGCCGAGAAGCCGGAGATCGTCGCGCTCAACAAGTCGGACGCAATGACGCCCGAGCAGATCAAGGACCAGGTCGCGAAACTGAAGCGCGCGTCGAAGACGACACCGTTTGTCATCTCGACGGCAAGCGGACACGGCGTTCCGGAGGTGCTGCGGGCCTTGCTCAAGGTGATCGCGCAGGCGCGTGCGGCGACAGAGGCGCAGCCGGAAGCCGCCTGGCATCCCTGATCGTTCCAAAAAGATTTGGTCATCGGAACCGCGTTTCGTTCCACGTGGAACCTGGGCCATTTCGTGAAAACGCACTCCCTATATTGCGCACAGGCGTCGGGTCTCGAAGCCGATCAAACCCGTGTGGGGGTTTCACAGAGGAGCGGGACTGCATCCGCGGATGCAATCCGGCAATGGAGTGATGTGCGGTATCTGCGGAGAAGTTCGATTCGACAATGACAATGTCCATCTCAGCTCGATCGACGCGATGAATGGACGCCTGCTGCCCCGGGGGCCCGACGCCGGCGGCAGCATTGCCCAGGACCAGGTTGCATTCGGGCACCGCCGCCTGAGCATTCTCGATCTCAACCCGACCTCGCAGCAGCCGATGGTCGACGCCGAGCTCGGTCTCGCCGTCACCTTCAACGGCTGCATTTACAATTTTCGCGACCTGCGGCGCGAGCTCGAAGCCAAGGGCTACCGCTTCTTCTCGGACGGCGACACCGAGGTGATCCTCAAGGCCTATCACGCCTGGGGACCGCGCTGCGTCGAGCGCTTCTACGGCATGTTCGCCTTCGCGATCCTCGAGCGCGACAGCGGCCGAGTCGTGCTGGCGCGCGACCGGCTCGGCATCAAGCCGCTCTATCTCGCCGAGGTGCCCGGGGCGGTGCGCTTCGCCTCGACACTCCCGGCGCTGCTCGCTGCCGGCGACGTCGACACCGACATCGATGCGGCGGCGCTGCATCATTACATGACGTTCCACGCCGTGGTGCCGGCGCCGCGCACCATCCTCAAGGGGGTGCGCAAGCTGCGGCCGGCCACCATTCTCACGATCGCGCCGGACGGCACGCGGCGCGAGGAAACCTACTGGCAGGTCAGTTTCGGCACGCGTCCCGAGGATAAGGGCGTGAGCGCCGAGGAGTGGCGCGACGCCGTGCGCGCCGCACTTAAGACCGCGGTCGAGCGCCGCCGCATCGCCGACGTCCCCGTCGGCGTGCTGCTCTCCGGCGGGCTCGACTCGTCGCTGGTCGTGGCACTCCTGGCCGCGAGCGGGCAGCGCGGCCTCAAGACGTTCGCCATCGGCTTCGACAGCGTCGGCAATCTCAAGGGCGACGAGTACCAGTACTCCGACCTGGTCGCGCGCGAGTTCGCAACCGACCATCAGCGCATCCATATCGACAGCACGCGCTTCCTGTCCGGTCTGCCCGGCGTGATCCGCGCCATGGCCGAGCCGATGGTGAGCCACGACACGATCGGCTTCTATCTTCTCTCCGAAGACGTCGCGCAACACGTCAAGGTCGTGCAGAGCGGCCAGGGCGCCGACGAGATTTTCGGCGGCTACCACTGGTATCCACCGATGCTGCGGGCGAACGATGCGGCGAGCGAATATGCGCGCGTCTATTTCGACCGCGATCACGACGAGATGCGCGAGGCGATCGCGCCGCACCTGATGAACGGCGACTACAGCACCGCGTTCGTCGAGAGCTTCTTCGCGCGCCACAATGGCGCACGGCCGATCGACAAGGTGCTGCAGATCGACACCGAGATCATGCTGGTCGACGACCCGGTGAAGCGGGTCGACAACACCACCATGGCCTGGGGACTCGAGGCGCGCGTGCCGTTCCTTGACCACGAGGTGGTCGAGCTCGCCGCGCGCATTCCAGCCGAGCTCAAGGTCGCCGGCGGCGGCAAGCATATCCTCAAGGAAGCCTCGCGCGGGCTGGTGCCGGACGCAATCATCGACCGGCCCAAGGGCTACTTCCCGGTGCCGGCGCTCAAGCGGCTGCGCGGTCCCTATCTGGACTTCGCCCGCGAGGTGCTCAACCAGCCGGCCGCGCGCGAGCGTGAGATGTTCAACCGGCCTTATGTGGAGCGGCTGCTGGCGGAGCCGGAAAAGCACCTCACCCCAAAGGGCAATTCCAAGCTCTGGCAGGTGGTGCTGCTGGAGGCATGGCTGCAGGAGCAGGGGATATGACCGATCGTTAACGCTGCACGCGGCTTCCGCGCCGCGTGCGATAATGGTAGGCGTTCCCGCTCAACCAAGCGGGACCCCGATGAGCGTGAACGTCGTTTCCAGCTGGCAGTTCTGGGCGCTGCTGTCCGCGATTTTCGCGGCATTGACGGCGATCTTCGCCAAGGTCGGCGTCGAGAACGTCAACTCCGACTTCGCGACCTTCGTGCGCACGATCGTCATCGTGATCGTGCTCGCCGGCATCCTGGCGGCAACCGGGCAATTCCAGTCGCCCGCGACGGTGTCCGGACGCACCTACCTGTTCCTGCTGCTGTCGGGATTGGCGACCGGCGCATCCTGGATCTGCTATTTCCGCGCGCTCAAAATCGGCAATGCCGCCCAGGTGGCGCCGATCGACAAGCTGAGCGTGGTGTTTGTCGCGGTGCTCGGCGTGCTGCTGCTCGGCGAGAACCTGTCGCTGATCGGCTGGCTCGGCGTGCTGCTGATCGCCGCCGGTGCGCTGCTCGTCGCCTTGGCGTGATGTCGCGCATGAAGACCCCTCGCCTCACCGATTTCCGCCGCATCGTCGTCAAGGTCGGCTCGTCGCTGCTGGTCGACGCCGAGCGCGGCCGCGTGAAGGAGACCTGGCTTGCTTCGCTGGCCGCCGACATCGCCAAGCTGCATGGCGAGCGCGATGTCCTGGTCGTGTCGTCGGGGGCGATCGCGCTCGGCCGCAGCGTGCTCAAGCTGCCCAAAGGTCCGCTCAAGCTCGAGGACAGCCAGGCCGCCGCCGCGGTCGGCCAGATCGCGCTGGCCCGCACCTGGTCGGAGGCGCTCGGCCGCCATGCCATCGGCGCGGGGCAGGTGCTGGTCACCCTGCAGGATACCGAGGAGCGCCGCCGCTATCTCAACGCCCGCAACACCATCGCCAAGCTGCTCGAATGGCGCGCGGTCCCGGTCATCAACGAGAACGACACCGTCGCCACCAACGAGATCCGCTATGGCGACAACGATCGCCTCGCCGCGCGCGTCGCCACCATGGCGAGCGCCGACCTCCTCGTGCTGCTCTCCGACATCGACGGCCTCTACGACGCGCCGCCCGGCAGCCGCAAGAACACCAAGCTGGTGCCGGTGGTCGCGCGCATCACCGCGGAGATCGAGGCGATGGCCGGCGCGAGCGGCTCTGAGCTCTCGCGCGGCGGCATGCTGACGAAGATCGAGGCCGGCAAGATCGCCACCACCGCGGGCACTCACATGGTGATCGCATCGGGCCGCATCGATCATCCGCTGCAGGCGATCGCCGACGGCGCGCACTGCACCTGGTTTCTCACCCCGGCCAATCCGGTCACCTCGCGCAAGCGCTGGATCGCTGGCTCGCTTGAGCCGAAGGGCACGCTGCACATCGATGCCGGCGCTGTGGCGGCGCTGCGCCGCGGCCGCAGTCTCCTGCCCGCCGGCGTGATCAGGGTCGACGGCCAGTTCGCGCGCGGCGATGCGGTGATCCTGCGCGGCCCCGACGGTCACGAGATCGGCCGCGGCCTCGTCGCCTACGACGCGGAGGACGCCGACAAGATCAAGCGCCGTTCGTCGGCCGATATCCTTTCGATCCTCGGCTTCGCGGGCCGCACCGAGATGATCCATCGCGACGACCTCGTGCTCGGCCGTGAATAGGCGCGCGCTATCGCGCCACTGAACCGACATTCAGAAGACATCACAACGACGCGACCGCCCGAATGCAGCGGACGAAAAGACATGTTCGCGTGTTCCACTCGGGATAGTGGGGCATTGGACAGAGTCCCGAGGGGACATCCACTGGAGGAATCATCATGTCGAGCAAAATGACCGCCGTGGCGGCAGCCGCGGCGCTGGTCGGCTTTGCGCTGATGCCAACCGATGCGTCGGCGCGCGGCGGCTTCCATGGCGGCGGCTTCCACGGCGGCGCGCGCGGCGCGCATTTCGGCGGCTTCCGCGGCGGGCACTTTCACCGCTTCCATGGTTTCCATGGCGCGCGTTTCGGGTTCGTCGGAGTTTATCCCGGTTACTACGCCTATTCTGGCTACTACGACGATTGCTATCTGCAGCGCCGCGTCGTCGCCACGCCAGGGGGACCGCGCGTGCGGCTGGTGCGGGTCTGCGGCTACTACTGACGCTGAACACGTGAGCTGAAGGCTTGCGCTGCTCACTCCTGCGCGTAGGCGATGGTGGAGAGCAGCGCGACCTCGGCTTTGCGCGAGTCGAGCCGCGTGTGCTGCAGCACGATCGGCACGTCGGACTCGAACACCGACGCATAGTCGGTGTCGCGTGGAATCGGCTGCGGATCTTTCAGATCGTTGAAGCGCAAATGATAGGTCCGGCGCGGCGGCACCGAGATGCGATAAGCCACCGGCTCGCGATCAGCGAAATACACGGTGAGCGCGATCTTCGCTTCCCTGTCGGCGGCGTTCAGGATGCAGGCTGTCTCGTGCGAGACCAGCGCCCGATCCGAATAGGAGCTCTGCGAGGGAATGTAGCCTTCGGCGATCGCCCATCGCTTGCGTCCGATGTCGTTCATGAACAGTCCTCCGACAATGCTGGGATGATTTGCGGGACGAGACGCGGAACTGCGCTCTCCGAACAATGCGCAGCATTCACATCGGTTGCCGGGACGCTTGACTGACTGTAAGTTATTGCTTACGGTAAGCCATGACTAACGCAGAGCGTGCCCTGGCGGCACTGGGCGATCCGACCCGCCGGCAGATCTTCGAGCGGTTGAGAAGCGGCCCGCGCCCCGTGGGCGAGCTCGCCCGCGGCCTGCCGGTCAGCCGGCCGGCCGTGTCGCAGCACCTCCAGGTGCTCAAGTCCGCCGGGCTGGTGACGGACCGCGCGGAAGGAACACGACGCGTCTACCAGATCGACCCGGCGGGACTCGGCGCGATGCGGCAATGGATCGACCAGTTCTGGGGCCGTGCCCTCGCCGCATTCCAGGCCGAGATCGACGGCGACGACGAGCAGGAAAAGTAACCACCAACGTACGGAGGAGTATCCATGCCCGAACTCGAGATCATCGGCGGTCCGCAGAGCAACTTCGTCTGGGTGACGCGCATCGTCTGCGCCGAAAAAGGCATCCCGCACACCAACGTGGCGGTGATGCCGCACACGCCGGAGGTCGACGCCATCCATCCGCTCGGCAAGATCCCGGCGATGCGTCACGGCGACATCACGCTCTGCGAGTCGCGCGCGATCTGCCTCTACATCGACCACACGTTCGACGGGCCGTCGCTGATCCCGAGCGACCTGCGCCAGGCCGCGGAAACCGAGCAGTGGGTCTCGCTCATCTGCACCGGCATCGATCCCGGCTCATGGCGCCCCTACGCCGGCGGATACTTCTTCCCGCAGACCGCGGACGGCAGCCCCAACCGCGCCCTGATCGACCCGGCGATCCCAAAGCTGGAGCAACATCTCGGCCTGCTCGACCGCGCGGTGGCCGGCGGCCACCTGGCGGCCGGGCGCTTCACGCTCGCCGACGCCTACGCCATCCCGATCCTCTATTACCTGCGCAAGCTGCCGGAATCCGGCGCCATGCTCGCGCGCGCCAAGTCGCTCGGCGATTATCTCGCGCGGCACCTGGAACGGCCGAGCGTGCGCGACACGATTCCGCCGCCGCTGCCCGGCGTCACCGACCGCGTCTTCACGCAATCAGCCGCCGCTGCATGACGATGGCCCGGACCATCGTTCCGGCGCCGGTCCGACGCTCCATCCGCGTGAAGGCGCCGCCCGCGCGCGCGTTCGACGTCTTCACGACCGGCATGGGGCGATGGTGGCCACGCCAGCATTCGATCAACAAAGGATCACCGCAGCAGGCGGTAATCATGGAGCCGCGCGCCGGCGGCCGCTGGTACGAGCGCGGCGAGGACGGCTCCGAGTGCCAGTGGGGCCGCGTGCTGAGCTGGGAGCCGCCGTCGCGCGTCGTGCTCGCGTGGCAGATCAATGCTCAGTGGCAATACGACCCGGGCTTCGAGACCGAGGTCGAGATCAAGTTCATCGCCGACGGCACTGGCACGCGCGTCGAGCTCGAGCATCGCGACCTCGAGCGCTACGGCGAGCAGGCAGAGACGATGCGCGCGACGTTCGACTCGGAAGGCGGATGGAATGGGCTGCTGGCGAGCTTTGCCGGCGTGGCGGATGAGTAGAGCACGGGCCAACCACGTGCACTGCGCGTCCCCTCCCCGCACGCGGGGGAGGGAGCGCGCCGAGTTTGTGGCAGCGCCTCGACACAACAAGCGCGGATCACTTCACCGGAAAATCGAAATACGTGCTCGGGAACGGCTCGCCGCGCAGGGTGAAGTGCCACCACTCTTTGCCATACGCATAGAAGCCGCCGCGCCGCATCGCCTGCGCGAGCAGCGCGCGGTTCTTTCGCGCCTCGGCGCCGACGCTTCCGTCTGATGGCGCCGAGCGTGGGCTGAACAGATCGAACGGCGTTCCCATGTCGAGCGCCGCGCCGTCGGCAAGCTTCACCAGGGTGAGGTCGACCGTCGAGCCGCGCGAATGGCCGGAATGCGCGGCGATGTAGCCGTCACGGAACAGCGTGCGCTTGTCGACATCGGGATAGTACTCGGTCTTGCCGCCAACATCGCGCAGGTCGCGCGCCCAGCGCACGAAATGCGCCACCGCGCGGGCCGGACGATAGCAGTCGAACACTTTCAGCCCGAGCCCCTGGCCCGCGAGGTCACGCGCGACGTTGGCGAGCGCACTCGCCGCCTGCCGCGTCAGCAGGCAGACCGACGCCTCGTAGCCGTCGATCGGGCGGCCGACGAAGTTCTTGCTGCTGAAATAGCGCATCTCGACCGCAAGGCTCGGGACCAATGTGCTCGCATCGACGAAGCCTTCGGGCCGGCGTTGCTGCGCCGAGGCCGCGTGGCTGAATGCGACCGCGACGACGCAGCCGATGAACGCGCGACGCATCATCACGACGCCCGCCGTTCAATGGCGCCCGCCTTGGCCCAGCGCAACGCCTGCTCGAGCCGGTCATTGCCCCAGAACAGCTCGCCGTCTGCGGTGACGAAGCTCGGCGCGCCGAACACGCCGAGCCGCTGCGCCTGCTCGGTCTGGCGGCGCAAGCGCGCCTTGATGTCGTCGCATTGCGCGCGGGCGAAAACCTGCTCTGCGGCAGCGCCGAGACCGCTCAGCACATCGGCAATGACGGCCTGCTCGTCGATGCGACGGCCCTCGCCGAACTCGGCATGAAAAACGCGCCGGCTGAAGTCCTCGCCCCAGCCGTCGTCGAGACCGACCAGCGCGACGCGCGCGGCGAGCAGGCTCGATTGCGGGAACGGCTCGGGCCGGCGGAACGGCAAGCGAAGCTCGATGCACAGCCGCTCGAGGTCGCGCCACATGTAACGACCCTTGTCCGCATAGAGGTTGAACGGCGACGTGTCCCAGCCGCGCGCCTTGAAGATCGGGCCGAGCAGGAACGGTCGCCAGCGCATCGCGACGCCCGCGTCGGCGGCGAGCGCACTGATCCGCGTCGCCGCCGGATAGGAATAGGTCGACGCGAACTCGAACCAGAAATCGATCACCGGCGCCGACATGCGCGTTCTCACTCCGGCGGGTTCTTGAAGATCGAGCCGCTGCCGGTTTTGCCCTGCACGACGTCGATCGTCATCTCGCCCACCTGCTCGAAATGGATGCGCACCTTGTCGCCGGCCTTGATCGGTCCAACGCCGGCCGGGGTGCCGGCGGCGATGATGTCGCCCGGATAGAGCGTCATGATGGCGGACGCCATCTCGATCATGCCGGGCAGGTCGAGCACCCAGTCCCTGGTGTTGGCGTCCTGGCGCAGCTCGTCATTGACCCAGAGCCGGCCGCGCAAATTGGCCGGATCGGCGATCTCGTCGGCGGTGACGATCCACGGGCCGACCGGGCAGAACGTGTCGGCCGCCTTGCGTGCGACGCGCTCCTCCTTGCCGCGAACCGAGACGTCGATCAGGCAGGAATAGCCGAACACGTAGTCGCGCCAGCGCTCGCGCGGCACGTCGCGGCCCTCCTTGCCGATCACGATGGCGAGCTCGCATTCGTGGTCGATGCGCCGCCCGGTCACCGCCGGCAGCACGATCGGCTCGCTTGCGCCCGACAGCGACGATGACGGTTTGAGGAAGAATCCCTGTGTGTTGGCGCGATACCCCGCACCCATCTCGGCGCCGTGGTCGTGATAGTTGACCGGATAGGCGATCACCTTGTTGGGCCACGGGATCGGCGTCATCAGCTTGACGTCCTTGAACGGCGTGCCGGAACGGCTGCGCGCTTTCTCGATCTCGGGACGCAGCACGCCGAAATCGCGGATCAGCCGGTTCATCGCGACCGGCGGCCACTCATCGGCCGTCGCGCCGGCGAGGTCGGAAATGTCCTTCACAGAAGTGTCGTCGATGAGCCCTATTTTGTAGCCACCGTAACGCACCAGTTTCATGTTGTCCTCGCAAGACGTCCCGTAGTAGGACAGGGCCCGGTGAGGTTACAGTAGGTTGCGTCCCTCACCGGCCCTGCTCCGGCGTTCATATCAAAAATTCAGTCGGCCGCCAGGCATCGGCGACGGAGCGCGTCCCCGCAGCCGTTCATCAGGACACGGCGCCGTCCACGCTGATTCATGAGCATTCGCGGCCTTGTCATCGCCCTGACTATAGGTGCCGTCACGGGGCTGATCTTCGGACTGTTCCCGAACCTCGATCTCGCCATCTCCGGGCTGTTCTACGATCCGGCAAGAGCCGAGTTCACGCCGCACCTCGCGAGCTTCATTTTCTACGCGCGCGAGCTCGGCCGCTGCATCGTCGGCGCCTTCATCGTCCAGGCGGCCGTCGCGCTCGTGGTCAAGCTGTTCCTGACCCGCGCGCGCATGCTGCTGCCGGGCCGCGCCATCATTTTCTATCTCGTCACGTTTGCCCTGGCGCCCGGTCTCGTCACCAACGTGCTGCTCAAGGACCAGTGGGGTCGGCCGCGCCCGGTCGAGGTGACGCAGTTCGGCGGCACGCAGCACTTCATGCCGTGGTGGGATCCGCGCGGCGATTGCCCGAAGAACTGCTCGTTCGTCTCCGGCGACGGGTCGGCGGCGTTCTGGACGCTGGCGCCGGCCGCGCTCGCGCCGCCGCCCTACCGGCCGCTCGCCACGGCGGCGGCGCTCGCGTTCGGCGCCGGGGTCGGCAGCCTGCGCGTGATGTCCGGCGGGCACTTCTTCAGCGACACGGTGTTCGCGGCGGTGTTCACGTTCCTGGTCATCTGGATCGTGCACGGCCTGATCTACCGCTGGCCGTCGACGCGCTTTTCCGACCAGGCCGTCGAGGACGCGATCGTGGCGCTGGTGCAGGCCGTGCGCCGGCCGCTGCGGCCCGTGCGCGATCTGTTCTATCGGGTTGCACGTGACATCTACAAACGGTTCTGCTGAATATCGGGCCGGCAGCCACCGGACGAGAGTCGGACATGAAGCTCGCCACCGCATACGACATATCCCACCGCACAACGGCAGTGCCGAGCCTGCGGCTTTGCGTCGTGCTGCTCGCCGGCCTGACCGTGCTGCGCCTGGTCGGCCTGCACTTCTCGATCGTCGACCTCTACATCGATGAGTCGCAATACTGGGCATGGTCGCGCGAGCCGGCGTTCGGCTATTTCTCCAAGCCGCCGCTGCTCGCCTGGATCATCGCCGCGAGCGAGCTCGTGTGCGGCTCGAGCGAGTCCTGCGCGCGGGCGCCGGCGCCGATCTTCTATTTTGGAACCAGCCTGGTCTGCTACGCGATCGCGAAAGTTCTCTACGACGAGCGCACCGCATTCTGGACCGCGCTGACCGTCGCGCTCGCGGTCGGCGTGGTGTTCTCATCCCGCATCATCTCGACCGACGTGCCGCTCCTGTTCTTCTGGGCGGTCGCGCTGCTCGCCTATGTGAAGCTCCTGCGCGCGCCGAGCAGCCGCGCGCGGCTGTGGGCGATCGTGCTCGGCGTCTCGCTCGGCCTCGGGCTCCTCGCCAAATACGCCATGGTCTATTTCGTCCTCTGCATGGTGGTCGCGGCGCTGATCGACGACGATGCGAGGTTCATCTGGCGACGGCCCTACGTGTGGGTCGCGCTCGGCATCGCCGCGCTCTGCCTCGTTCCCAACCTGGTCTGGAACGCCGACAACGGCTTTGCCACGTTCCGCCATACCGCCGACAACGCGGAGGGCTCGGGGCTGAGCTTCAGCCCCGCGAAAGGCTTCGAGTTCCTCGCCTCGCAGTTTGCCGTGTTCGGACCGATCGTGTTCGGCGCGCTGGTGATCGTCACCCTGCAGTTCCGGCGCCCGGACATCAGCCGCGAGGACCGGCTGATGCTCGCCTTCTCATTGCCCGTGCTGGCGCTCATCACCGTCGTCGCCTTCACCACGCGTGCGCATCCGAACTGGGCGGCGCCGGCCTTCATCTCCGGCGCCATCGTCGTCGCCGCCGCGCTGGTGCGTACGAAAGCCTGGCGCTGGATGTATGCGAGCCTCGCCATCGGCGTGGTCGCGCAGGCGGTGCTGCTGGTGACCGACACAATGGCCGACCGCATCAAGGTGCCCTACATCGCCAAGCCCGACGTCTACGAACGCACGATGGGCTGGCGCTCGCTCGGCGAGGAGACGCTGCGGTTCGCCGCGCGCGCCGGCGCCAAGAGCATCGTCGGCGACGGCCGCGACATCGTCGCCTCGCTGATCTACTACCTGCGCCACGATCCGCGGCCGGTGCTGACCTGGCAGCGCCGCAACGTGCCGGCGGACCATTTCGACCTGACGCGCCCGCTCACGCCGACGGCGCCGGAGCCGGTGCTGTTCGTAACCTCCTGCGCCAACGGCGAGCGGCTCAAGGCGAGCTTCCGCGACGTCGAGCCGCTCGGCACGTTCGAGACGCCGACCGGTCCGACCACCAAGCGCGACTACCACGTGTTCAAGCTGAGCGGCGGCCGTGATCCAACCGCGCCGCTGCCGTATTGTGGGTGAGGTTTTTGTAAGATGGGTTGAGCCATAAGGGCGTTTACGCCCGTCTTCGACGGGCTATGGCGAAACCCATCGGCTGACTCACATGATGGGTTTCGCTTTCGCTCAACCCATCCTACGAGCTGTGCGTGTTGGTCACAGCAACCCCTGAAGCTCGCGCAGCTCGGCCTCGTTGATGTCCGACACGGCCCAGATGCTCATGCCGGCCTTGCTCCACGCCACCACGTGATAGCCGTTGATCACCGTGGACGACGGCGGCGGCTCGCCGCCCGCCGGCCAGATGAATACGCTGATCTGATGCAGGCGCCGGCGGTAGACCAGCGCGGCGACGCGGCGCCCGCCGACGTAATCGAGGCGGCCGCCGAGGAGCTGGAATCCCTCGGCCGACAGGTCCTTGACGATCGGCGTGAACTCGAGCCGCCCGGCGAACCACGGCTTGACAGTGTGCGTGTCGAGCGAGGCGATCTGCACCGCGTTGTCCTGGAGGAGCGAGCGGACATGCGCGGCCAGAACGTCACGCGCGAGCTGATCCTGCGACGTCACTCGCTGGACCAGAAACGCCGTGCTCGCGATCGACAGGACGCAGGCTATCAGCACGGCCGCGATCTCACGCATGTGTGGCTGCAGACGCCACGCCACGCGGCGGACGATGCCGGTCGGACGCGGCTCGGCCTCGGACCGGCGCATCGGCGTCGCATGGCCCGCCGACGCTTCCACCGCGAGGCTCGCGCGCACGCGATCGACGAGGGCGCGCGGCGCCGGCTCGCGCGCGACCCGCAGCTGCGCGCGCAGCTGCTCGAGCGCGTCGCGATGGCGCGCGCAGTCGGGGCATCCGGCCGCATGCGCGGTGACGGCCTGACGATCAGCCGGCGCAAGCTCGCCGTCGATCAGGGGACCGATCCGGTCGCGGATCTGATCACAGCGCATCCTTGGTCTCCTTGGCCATCATCTGGGTCAGGCGCTCCCTGAGCTGGTCGCGCGCACGGGCAAGCCGCGACATCACCGTGCCGATCGGCACCGCGGCCACCTTGGCGATCTCCTGGTAGGTCAGCCCCTCGAGCTCGCGCAGGACGACCACCTCGCGAAACGCCGCCGGCAACTCCGCGAGCGCCGCGCGCACCAATGTCTGCTCCGAGCGGCCGACCAGCACGTCCTCGGCGGACGGCGCGTCGCTCGGGATCTCCAGCGCCGCCGCGTCGTCGCCGTCGCGTCCCGACAGCGCGCTATCGAGCGAGATGACGTTGGCGGCGCGCTTGCGCACCGACAGCCAGCGGTAGGCGACGTTGCGCACGATGGTGAGGAGCCACGGCTTGATGTCGTCGCCGGCAACGCTGTCATAGGCACGGAACGCCCGCACATAGGCGTCCTGCACGACGTCCTCGGCGTCGTCGCGATTGCGGACCAGCCAATAGGCCAGGTTATAGGCCGCATCCATGTGCGCCAGCGCAAGGCGCTCGAACTCCGGCAGCGTGTGCATGCGGTAGAGCCTAAAGTCACCGTCGTGTCACAGTCTTCACTTGATCGTGACTCCGCGGCCCGTGGTTTTATTCCCGCGCGGCGGAACCGCGGGAATAAACCGCCGGCGGCTTGAATCTCCCGTGACGAGACCTCCGCAAACCACCCGGCGCGGAGGTATTTGCCCCTCGCACCAGGGAGACCTCCATGCTTGATCTGTCGCGCCGCAATTTCGTCGTCTCGACCGCCCTCGCCTCCGCCTTCGGCCTCACGGCCAAGCTCGCCATATCGCCCGCCTTTGCGCAAAAAACGCCCGATCCAGCGAAGGGCTTCCACAAGTACAAGGTCGGCGCCATCGAAGTGACCGCGCTCTATGACGGCATCTGGGAGAAGGCGCATGATCCGGCCTTCATCAAGAACGCCTCGGTCGACGAGACCAAGGAGGCGCTCGCCAAGGCCGGCCTGACCACGGATTTCGTCTCGATCCCGCTGACCGTCGTCGTACTGACCGTCAATGGCCGGCACATCCTGGTCGATTCCGGCTCCGGCGCCGGCCAATGGCAGCCGACCGCCGGACGGCTCCATACCAACATGCAAGCCGCCGGCATCGACCCCGCCAAGATCGGCACCATCCTCATCTCGCATTTCCATCCCGATCACATCTTCGGCCTGATGGAGAAGGGCACCAACAAGCCGGTGTTCCCCGAGGCCGAGCTGATCGTCAGCGCGACCGAGTACAAGTGGTGGACCGAGCCAGGCCGCGTCGAGAAGCTGCCCGAGGCACGCAAGGCGCTCGGCCAGCGCATCAACACGGTGTTCCCGGGCTGGAAGAACTTCACGCTGGTCGAGAGCGAGAAGGAGGTCGCGCCCGGCATCCGCCTCGTCAACGCGCCGGGCCACACGCCGGGCCATTCCGCCTTCCACGTCAGCTCGGGCAACCAGCAGCTGATGGTATCCAACGACGTCGCCTACGTGCCGGCGCTGCTGGCCCCGCATCCCGAATGGCAGGGCGCCTACGACCAGGACGGGCCGCTCGCGGTGACGACACGCAAGGCGCTGCTCGACCGCGTCATCGCCGACAAGATGATGATCTGCGGCGCACATTTCCCGTTCCCGGGCGCCGGAACGTTTACCAAGGACGGCGCCGGCTACGCCTTCGTTCCGGGCATGGCGTGAACATCCGGCCCGCGGCGGCCGACCCATGCTCGGGGCCCTCAACCAGGAGATGCCTATGACTCTGTTTTCCCTGCCGATTCTTCGCACGACCCTGCTCGCCGCCGGCCTGCTTGCCGGCGCCGCGCCTGCCATCGTCACGCCGGCCTTGGCGGTCGATACGCTGCAGACGCGCGACGCGCCCGACCTCACCGCCGTGCGCGCCAAGATCAAGGCCGACGACTTCAAGGGCGCGGTCGTCGATCTCAACGCCATGATCGACAAAGGCGTCCAGCACGCCGACGTCTACAATCTGCTCGGCTTCAGCCTGCGCAAGAGCGGCGACACCAAGACCGCGCAAACCTTCTACAAGAAGGCGCTCGAGTTCGATCCCGATCACAAGGGCGCGCTCGAATATCAGGGCGAGCTGTTCGTCCAGATCGGCGAGATGGACAAGGCGCGCGACAACGAAGCCAAGCTTGCCAAGCTCTGCCCGAAGGGCTGCGAGCAGCTCGATGACCTCAAGAAGGTCATCGCGCAGGCGACGACGAAGACCAACTGAGCGGACGCATGCCCGCCATGACATCCGCCGCCGAGCTCACGGGCCGCACGCTGCTGGCGCTGCTGTTCGTCGCCGAGGCGCTGAGCAAGCTCAGCGCCTACGGCGCGGCGGCGCACTACATGACGGCGTTCGGCGTCCCCGGCCAGCTCCTCCCCCTGGCCATCGCCGTCGAGCTCGGCGGCGGACTCCTCATCCTGGTCGGCTGGCACACGCGCATCGCCGCCGTCGCGCTGGCGGGGTTTTGTGTGGCCGCGGCCGTGCTGTTCCACACCACGTTCGCCGACCGCAACCAGCTGCTGCATTTCGAGAAGGACCTGGCGCTCGCCGGCGCGTTCCTGATCCTGGCCGCGCGCGGCGCGGGTTCGTTGTCGCTCGATGCGATGCAAGCGCGGCGTGCCGTCGCCGCCTCCGGTTAACATGCGGTTAACATCGGTTAACGCGTTTGGAGCGGCTTGCGCGCGTGGCGCGCCGATCTGACTGGTTTTGATTACTTTTGATTGGTTTTTGTGATCGCTCGGGCATCTCTGGACCGACACACGCGACCCGACGGGCGCGGTGCGGATGCAACACCACGTGCGTGACCACTCATCTTGAGTGGCGATTCTCTTGTTTGGCGATTGTCCATGCTCCGCCGGCCGGGTGAACCCGGCCGCGAGCGCGTTGCCAATTATGCGAACGTGGGGATTTGTGCAAGCTAGCGAAGCGTTGTGAATAAGCCGGAGGAAAAGCCGCGCGGGATGGAGACTGGAGCATTTTTGATCCGCAGTGCATCGGCGCCCCTGGGTCCCGGCTCTCGCTTCGCTCGGCCGGGACAAGAGGCTCTGCCTCGTGTCCCGGCCGAAGCGAGCGCAGCGAGCGAAGAGCCGGGACCCAGGGGCGCCGATGCACTCCGGACGCAACGTGCTCTACACATTCGCGCCGTGGATCGCGTCGATCACCGCGGCGGTGACGTCGGCGGTGCGCGCCTTGCCGCCGAGATCCGGCGTGTGGAAGCTCGGATCGGCGGTGACGCGCTCGATCGCCGCCATCAGGCGGCCGGCGGCGGCCTTCTCGCCGAGATGCTCGAGCAGCATCACCGACGACCAGAACGTGCCGATCGGGTTGGCGATGCCCTTGCCCATGACGTCGAAGGCCGAGCCGTGGATCGGCTCGAACATCGATGGAAAAGTGCGCTCCGGATTCAAATTCGCGGTCGGCGCGATGCCGAGCGAGCCCGCCAGCGCAGCGGCGAGATCGGACAGAATGTCGGCATGCAGGTTGGTCGCCACGATGGTGTCGAGCGACTGCGGCCGCATCACCATGCGCATGGTCATGGCGTCGACCAGCATCTTGTCCCAGGTCACATCCGGAAACTCGCGCGCCACCTCGACGGCAATCTCGTCCCACATCACCATGGCGTGCCGCTGCGCATTCGACTTGGTGACCACCGTGAGGAGCTTGCGTGGCCGCGACTGCGCCAGGCGGAACGCGAAGCGGATGATCCGCTCGACGCCGGCGCGGGTGAACATCGAGACGTCGGTCGCCACCTCCAGCGGCGAGCCCTGGTGCGCGCGGCCGCCGACGCCCGCGTACTCGCCCTCCGAGTTCTCGCGCACGATGACCCAGTCGAGCTCCTTGTCGTTCACGTGGCGCAACGGCGAGGTGATGCCGGGCAGCACGCGGGTCGGACGCACATTGGCGTACTGGTCGAACGGCTGGCAGATCGCGAGCCGCAGCCCCCACAGCGTGATGTGGTCCGGAATCTCCGGGTGCCCGGCCGAGCCGAACAGGATGGCGTCGTGGTTCCGGATCAGGTCGCGGCCGTTGTCCGGCATCATGCGGCCGTGCTTCTTGTAGTACTCGCCGCCCCAGTCGAACTGATCGACCCTGAATGCGAAACCGCCGTCACGCTTGGCAATTGCGTGCATGACCTCGACGCCGGCGGCGACGACCTCGGTACCGATGCCGTCCCCCGGGATGGCGGCGATTGCGTAGGTTTTCATGGGCGGTCTCCAAGGCAGGGTGGAATTTGCCGGCGCTTCTCCCGCTGATTAGCGGGACCAATGCCGGCGGCGCAATCGTTTCTCTGTCCCCCGCACCATCGTTTGTCGTGCCCCGCGATCGATGCTAGCGCGTAGGGCGCAATAGCGAAGCGTATTGCGCCGGGGAACTTCAGCGGCGGAATACGCTTCGCTATTCCGCCCTACGGCGCTGGTGGTGACCCGATCGCCACGGCGTTTTGTCCTCCTCCGCGATCGATGCTAGAAGCCGCGCAAATCGCAGCCGATCCATTCCGGGCATGCATCGATGTTCGACCTGAGCCAGCTCCGCTGTTTCGTCGCGGTGGCCGAGGAGCTCCACTTCGGCCGGGCGGCGGCCCAGCTTCTGCACCACCGCTTGGCCTAGCGACGTTTCCTGTCGAGTACGAGGTCGACCGTGTGTGCGGCAATCCTCCGAAGCTCGGCTTCGTCACCGAAGGCGCGCTCAAGCACGGCCAATCCGCGCGTCACGGTGACAATGTGTAGTGCAGCGATCTCCGGGGCTCCGCTGAACTCGCCTCGCTCAGCGCCCTTCGACAAGGCCTCCTGAACCAGACCGGTGATGCGAGCCAGCAAACCCGCGAAGGCCTGCCGTGCTGCTTCGTCCAGCCCTTCACCTTCGACCGACGCCACCTCCATCAGTCCCCGGGTGGTCGGACATCCGCGGGGTGGCGAGCCGGAACGGAAATTCTTGATCGTCAGATCGAACAACGCCGTGAGGCGTTCTCGCAAGGTCCCCGCACCGAGCGCCTTTTGAACAGAGCTCAGATATTCGCCGGAATAGCGCTCGTAGGCGCACAGAAACAGCGCTTCCTTGCTGCCAAAGGCATTGTAGAGACTGCCGCGTTGGACGCCCGCGTCACGCGCGATGTCCGAGAGCGACGTTCCACGCACGCCTTTGCGCCAGAATTGATCGAACGCGATACGCAGGACCTCGTCGTGGTCGAACTCGCGCGGCCTCACGATTTCTCTCCTTTGTACTCCATATCAGAATGTATTTGACACGTCGTCAAGAATGTGAACATCATTTTAGACATCGCGTCAAAAACCCCATGCCGGGTTGATGGCTCATTTCGTCAACGACGTGAACCACCCGCGCGGGCCGCCATGGCGCGCGTCTGCCGGACGTCACGCAGCACGACAGGAGGTGCAGATGATTACCACCGTTACGGCGTTCACTTTGCCGAAGCCGATTACGCGCCAGGAAGCTCGCAGCATCTTCCTGAGCACCGCGCCGACGTATCGCGGCGTGCAAGGTTTGTTTCGGAAGATCTACGTGCTCTCCCCGGACGGGGCCACGGCAGGCGGCGTCTACCTCTGGAATTCGAGGCCGGCGGCAGACGCCATGTACACCGAATCATGGCGCGCATTCGTGCGAGAGAAATACGGCACTGATCCAGCCGTGACCTACTTTGAAAGTCCCGTGGTGGTCGACAACGTGGCTCAGCAGATCCTGACCGACGAGCAGGAAAGCCGTTGATATAGATCGATACAGATCGATGCCGATCGTGCATCGCTCGATCCAGCGATTGGCTTAGACGCGCAACAGACGCTTGCCTACAACGGGTAGAGCGCGGTCTCCCACTGCGCCGCGTTCTGCTTTGAGTGGCGCATGTCCTTGTCGGCAAGCCGGTGCCCGCTGCGCCGGGACATGCGCTGGAGGCCCGTGGCCGCGCCGGAGCTACCACTTGATCTCCTCGAACATGCGACGCAGCCGCTGCCCGCGTACCGGGTTGACGTGCTCGACCCATGTGACCTTGCCGTTCAGATGCGCCCGGAAGTCGCGCAAGCCCATCCGGTTTTCCGAGACCGGGCCATGTCTCCGACAATTGTGCAGCGTCGCTTTCAACCCGTCATAGATCGAACGCGGCACGTTGATGTGATCGTTGACGACGATACCGGTCACGCGCTGACAGCCGGCGCGGCGCATGATGCGGGTCTTCCGGGTATTCAGGACAAAACCTTCGCTCCTGGCGATATCTTCCACGCCGGCGAGGAACGACTTGATCTTCGCGGCAAAGTCGAGATCGCCCGAAAAGGCGAGATCGTCGGCATAGCGCGTGTAGCTCGCCCCGAAGTTCCTGGCGAGGCCTAGAACACGAACATCCAAACGCCACGCCGCGAGATTGGCCAACGCCGGTGACGTCGGAGCTCCCTGAGGCAGATGCGGCGACTGATAGATTTTCTGTGTCAGCCAGTCATGTCGTCGCGCCGCGGGCAATCGCGAGAACACCGACCGCGGTGTGCAGGAGCTGCACAAGCCGGTCAGGGCCCGGGCGACCGCCCATGGGTAGCCGAGACTGCGGAAAATGTGATGCACCCGCGCCAGGCGGGTGTTGAGGAAGAAGTCCTTCAGATCGGCCGTGACGACAATGTTTTCACCCGCGTGAACCTGCGCGGCGCTGACACACGAGCGGCCCGGGACAAAGCCGTGCGCGGAATCGTGCACCGGGAGGAGATCGAGGATCTCGTGCAGAATGCGCCGCTGGATCGCCAGCAATCTCGGCTTGGGAGCCTCGATCAAGCGTGGCGCGCCGGTTTTCTTCGGCGCAAACGCATACCGATAGTGCTGGAGGATCGGAATATCCGTCGATCCATGCTGCCGTCTGGCATCGGCCAGCCAATCGAGTTGCTCGATCGGGAGCCTGAGCCATTTGGCAAGGTCGCCAAGCGTCGCAAGCCTTGGCACCGCGAGATGAGAAAACCGTGGGGCCGCCGCGAACTTTGGATGTTTCAGGACCGGCTGGACGCTTCGCGGATTCTTGATGGCGGCGCCGGCGGCCTGCTTGAACGCAGATGACCTCAACAGCAACGCCACGAGCCAGTCGGGCGAGGGCGGATAGTCGCTCGTTGCGCTTTCAATCAGCTCATCGACGAGAACCCGCTGTGCCTTTCTTGTCCGACGACCGAGAACCGCTTCGGTCCGTTTCAGCAGACCTCTCCGCGCCCACGTGCCGGCCAGCAGGGACGCCGTCAGATTGCGTGCGACCCACTCCGCTGCATCCATGACGCGACATCCAAGGGCGGCAGAGCGGGCACTCCAACCATCCAGTTAGGCATGACGGGGCGTAGGCGAAGCCTACCGCGTATCATGCAGCCGAATGCCCAAGAACGAAACTCCCCTGGGGTAGCCCCAGAGATCCCTGACATGCCCGAGAGCACGACTCAGGGATTGCTTGGAGTGACCCGCCTGCCGCGAATACCGAATAAGATGGAGCGGCTCGTGTCAATCAAACATCAGATCGAAGGTTTCCAGATCATTCTTGCCTTGCAAAACCCCGCTCAACGTCCGCGACTGGCCCTGCCCGGACCTTCTCAATCTCCGCTTTTGCGACGCTGTCGGCCTGAGAAGCTTCATCCTGCCGCTGATCGCGATCCGCAACCGCAAGAAAGGCTACGCCGTCTCGATCATCAAGGCCGGCATGAAAGTCATCGGCCGGGATTCTGGCCCGGTGCGGCCGCCGCTCACCGACCTGACCAATTCAGAGATGGCGGAGCTCGCTACGCTGGTGGCAAATCTCCCGGCGGCAATGGCCAAACAGGTCGCCGCCGAGTAACACCAAGCTGCAAAACCACCGCCGGAGGGATGCCATGATCCAGCAATCGGTCCGCGACGGATTGACGGGCGCGCCGGTGGTCACGGACATGCAGGTGATCCCGGTCGCGGGCCGCGACAGCATGCTGCTCAACCTGAGCGGCGCACACGCGCCGTTCTTCACCCGCAACGTGGTGATCATCACCGACAATTCCGGGCACACCGGGGTCGGCGAGGTGCCGGGCGGCGAGAACATCCGGCGCACGCTCGATGACGCGCGGCCACTCGTGGTCGGCCGCACCATCGGCGCCTGCAACGACATTCTCGCGTCGATGCGAGCTGCCTTTGCCGATCGCGACGCCGGCGGCCGCGGCAAGCAGACCTTCGACCTGCGGGTGATGATCCATGCGGTCACCGCGGTCGAATCGGCGCTGCTCGACCTGCTCGGCCAGCATCTCGGCCTGCCGGTCGCGGCACTGCTCGGCGAAGGCCGTCAGCGCACGCATGTCGAGACGCTCGGCTATCTGTTCTACATCGGCGATCGCCGCAAGACGGACCTGCCCTACGCGACCGGTGACGATGAAAAGATCGCGTGGTTCCGGCTGCGGCATCAGGAAGCGATGACCGTGGATGCGATCATTCGGCTGGCCGAGGCGGCGCGTGACCATTACGGCTTCGCCGACTTCAAGCTGAAGGGCGGCGTGCTGCGCGGCGAGCAGGAGATCGAAGCCGTCACGGCGCTGGCCAGGCGGTTTCCCGAAGCGCGCGTGACGCTCGATCCGAACGGCGCGTGGTCGCTCGCGGAGGCGATCCGGCTCTGCAAGGACATGCACGGCGTGCTCGCCTATGCGGAGGATCCGTGCGGCGCGGAGGCGGGTTTCTCCGGCCGCGAGATCATGGCCGAGTTCCGCCGCGCCACCGGGCTGCCGACCGCCACCAACATGATCGCCACCGACTGGCGCCAGCTGGCGCATGCGCTGCGCCTCGGCGCGGTCGACATTCCGCTCGCCGATCCGCATTTCTGGACCATGCAGGGCTCGGTGCGCGTCGCCCAGACCTGCCGCGACAACGGGCTGACCTGGGGCTCGCACTCCAACAATCACTTCGACATCTCGCTTGCGATGTTCACGCATGTCGCCGCGGCGGCGCCGGGCAAGACCACGGCGATCGACACGCACTGGATCTGGCAGGACGGCCAGGCGCTCACCAGGGAGCCGCTGCAGATCCGCGACGGCATGATCGCGGTGCCCGATCGGCCGGGTCTCGGCATCGAGATCGATCGCCCCGCGCTCGACGCCGCGCACGCGCTCTACCAGGCGCACGGGCTCGGCGCCCGTGACGACGCGATTGCCATGCAGTTCCTGATTCCGGGCTGGCGCTTCGACGACAAGCGGCCGTGTCTGGTGCGGTGAGTCTTGGAGAAGCACGGCCGAGCCGCAGGTTCACCTCTCCCCGCTTGCGGGGAGAGGTCGCGAGCGAAGCGAGCGGGTGAGGGGGCGTCTCAACGCGCCTGAGCTTTTCGTGTTTAACAGGAGCGGTGCGGATAGGTTGCGGCAACTCCGAAGCACGTCGTGCGGAGAGGCCCCCTCACCCGACCGCCTTCGGCGGTCGACCTCTCCCCGCAAGCGGGGAGAGGTGACGGCACCGCAGTGCCCTCCTGACCAAGTTCACACCGCGCCGTGCGATTCCACGTAGAGCGCGTAGAGCGAGTGGCACGCCGTCATGTAGAGGCGGTTGTTCTTCGGGCCGCCGAACGTCAGATTGGCGCAGCGCTCCGGCAGGCGGATGAAGGCGAGCGGCTTGCCCTGCGGGTTGAACACCATCACGCCGTCGAGGTCTTCCGACTTGCCCTTGAGCTGGTAGATCTTGCGGCCGTTGACCTCGGTCGGCTCCGACTGCAGCGCGCCGTTGCTGCCCCAGCCGCACCAGAGATTGCCGTCGCGGTCGACCCGGAAGCCGTCGAGCGCGCCCTGGTCGGCGGCGTCGATCAGCTTGGTCTTGTTGCTGAGCGTTCCGTCGGCGGCGACGTCGTAGCTCCAGATGCTGCGATTCGGCGTGCCCTTCCATTCCACCACATAGAGCTTCGTCTCGTCCGGCGAGAAGGCGAGCCCGTTCGGATTGACCAGATCGGTGATCATGGCCTTGAGCTTGCCGTCCGTGCCGATGCGGTAGACGTTGGTGGTCGCCTGCTCGGACTTCGCCTTGCTGCCTTCCCACTCGCCGTTGATGCCGAACAGCGGATCGGTGAACCAGATCGTGTCGTCGGACCTGACCACGATGTCGTTCGGCGCGTTCAGGCGCTTGCCTTCGAAATTGTCGGCCAGCACGGTGATCTTGCCGTTCTTCTCGGTGCGGGTGATGCGCCGTGTCACCGAATGCTCGCAGGTGACGAGCCGGCCCTGGCGGTCACGCGCGTTGCCGTTGGCGTAGTTCGACGGGCTGCGGAAGACGGTGAAGCTGCCGTCCTTCTCGTTGTACTTCATGATGCGATTGTTCGGGATGTCGCTGCACAGCAGGTACCCGCCTTCGGGGAAATAGGCCGGCCCTTCCGCCCAGCGCATCCCGCTCGCGACCTGCTCGAGCGTGCTGCTGTAGATGCGGTACTTCGCAAAGCTCGGATCGAGAATCTCGATCGCGGGATCCGGGTAGCGCTGGTTCGACTTGAACGGAAACGACTGCGCGGCGGCAGGCCCGGCGATCGCCGTCGCCATGGCGCTGCCCGCGCCGGCCAGAATGCTGCGACGTGACATGGTCATTGGATCCTCCCACCTGCCCGAGTTTTAAAGAACGGTAGGTGGGCGAACCCTCCGTCGTCAAATCCTGTTCGTGCATCGATCCATGCCGATCGCACATCGATTGGCATATTGAGCGCCTGTGCTCACTCAACGGCATCTTTCCGTCCTCGGCAAAGCGATGCCACGCGGGCACCTCTCCCCGCTTGCGGGGATGAGGTCGCGAGCGAAGCGAGCGGGTGAGGGGGCGCCTCCACACGCCTGAGCCTTCGTGTTGAAAAAAGTCTTGCAGAGTGAGTGAAGATCCTCTCCAAGCAAGTCGTGCGGCGAGGCACACGGCCTCCGGCAGGCCGAGTTCCTTGCGCACCATGTTGGTGCCCACCACCAGCGACACGATCTTGTAATAGGCGTGGCGCCGGCTCATGCCCTCGCGGCCCATGCCGCAGTCGGACGAGAGAACCAGGCGCTCGACCGGGATGTGCTTGAGCGCGCGGCGGATGTGCTCGGCGATCTCCTCGGGCCGCTCGACCTGCAGGGTGTGATGATCGATGACGCCGATGCAGACCTTCTTGTCCTTGGAGATCGCCTTGCCGAACGCCTCGAGGTCCATGCCGCCGGCGCTCGCCGACTCGAAGGTGAGCACGTCGGCGTCGACCTTGTCGTAGTTCGCAAGCGAGTCCTTGTAGCTCTGCACCTGCGTGAACATCCTTTGCTGCGAGGGATTGCCCCAGCAGGTATGGCACCACACCTCGGTCTTGGCGCGCAGACCTTTCACCGTGTTGTTGAACACGTTGATGGCGAAGTCCTGGGTGAACACGTTGTCCTGGATCTTGCGCACCGCCATCAGATGCAGCTGCGGCTCCTCCATCTGGATCACCTCGCAGCCGGCATCGGCGAGCTCGTGCAGCTCGGCGTTGAGCGCGTCGCTGATCGCCATGATGCGGTCGCGCGGATCCTTGTAGTGGTGGTCGATCGCCGCGAAGGCGATCAGCTCCGGACAGACGGTGCCGAACTTGACCGGCTTCGCCGTCATGCGCTGCGCGGTCTTCCACATCGCGGTGTATTGCAGGTCGCCGCGGCCGATCGGCCCGACGATCGACGGCATGACGCGGGCCTCGAGATAGTCGTGCAGGATATGGCCGCGCGGGAACATGACGCCGCCGCGCCCGGCCGGCGTCGGCTTGGGCGTGCGGTCGAAGCCCGCCATGTGGCGCATCGGATAGGCGGTCCAGCTCTGGCCGCCGACGTCCTGGTCGAAATGCGCGTCACCGTCGGTGACGATGTCGAGCCCGGCGAGCTCCTGCTCCTTGATGTAGATGCCGACCGCGTCGAGGTACTGCTCGCGGTAGCGCGCATTGACCATCGCGTCGAGGAACGTGTGGGTGCCGAGATCGACATTGTACCAGCTCGGCCGCGGCAGCGATCCGGTGATGGTGGTCGGCAGCTTCTTGTCCTTGGTCGCGCGCAGCATGAGAGCCTCCCTCGCATTTTCGTTGGCAAAACTTTCGCAAGGCGCGTGCGAGCGGTCAACGAAACGGAGCGCTGCAAATTTGCGGTGGGCAGGAATCTCGATGGCGATCGTGGGCAATTTCAAGTTACGATGCACGCAAGACGAATGAAAATGGGAGGATCGCCATGAAGAGGATCGCATGCGCCGTGGCCGCGATCGCGACGATGCTGGCGGTGTCGCCGCTCTTCGCCGACAACCTGCCGCAGTTCCAGGTCGATCCGTCGTGGCCGAAACCACTGCCGAACAACTGGCTGCTCGGCCAGGTGTCCGGCATCGCCACCGACAAGTACGACCGCATCTGGGTGGTGCATCGCCAATCGTCGCTGACGCCGCGCGAGCGTGCCGCCGAGCGGAATCCGCCGGAGGCGAAGTGCTGCGTCGCCGCGCCGCCGGTGCTGCTGTTCGACGTCTCCGGCAACCTCCTGCGCACGTGGGGCGGGCCCGGCCAGGGTTTTGAATGGCCGGAGAGCGAGCACGGCATCTTCGTCGACGACAACGACTTCGTCTGGCTCGCCGGCAACGGCAAGAAGGACGGCCAGCTTCTGAAATTCACCATGGACGGCAAGTTCGTGCTGCAGATCGGCAAGCAGGGCCAGGGCAACGACTCGAATTCGACCGAGCGGCTCGGCTCGCCCGCCGACGTGGCGGTCGACGTCGCCGCCAAGGAAGTGTTCGCCGCCGACGGCTACGCCAATCGCCGTGTCGTGGTGTTCGACTCGGAGACCGGCGCCTACAAGCGTCATTGGGGCGCCTACGGCAACAAGCCGAACGACGAGAAGACACCGAAATACGATCCCGCGGCGGCGCCGCAGCAGCAGTTCGGCAATCCGGTGCACTGCATCCGCATCGGCAAGGACGGCCTCGTCTACGTGTGCGACCGCACCAACGACCGCATGCAGGTGTTCCGCAAGGACGGCACGTTCGTGTCGGAGCACGTGTTCGAGAAGGCGACGCGCGGCACCGGGTCGGTCTACGACCTGGTGTTCTCACCCGACCCGGATCAGCGCTTCATCTACATGATCGACGGCATGAACGGCGAGGTGCGGATCGTCGATCGTGTCTCGAAGGAGGTGATGGGGCGGTTCGGCCGGCCGGGCCGGCAGGTTGGGATGTTCACCGCGCTGCATAACATCGCGGTCGACAAGCAGGGGAATATCTATACGGCCGAGGTGAACACGGGGCAGCGGGTGCAGAAGTTCAGGCGGGTGGATTTGCAGAATTAGATTAGGCGTCGCGGTTCAAGTCGACGCAGTGCCTCTAGCGTTCCCTCCCCAACCGAACTCGGGTTTACCCGAGTTCGGCATCTAGAATTGCCGAAGTCGGAAACATCCGACTTCGGGTGTGGGGGACGGACAGGGAGGGGGGTAGCCGCAGGCGCATGAGTCTGTTGCTATCGCCCCCCACCCCCCCCCCCCCCCCCCCCCCCCACTCGGCGCCGGGGGGCCGCGGGGCGGGGGGGGCGCGC